>Ga0224512_10003180_pt1 | contig 14582 bp, 15 predicted proteins | sample SF_May12_sed_USG_4_FD_169103 | JGI IMG/M metagenome (GOLD analysis project Ga0224512, IMG submission 169103) | Sediment microbial communities from San Francisco Bay, California, United States - SF_May12_sed_USGS_13 | ecosystem: Environmental > Aquatic > Marine > Sediment | place: USA...
CATTGAAGTCATCAAGGCGATTAGGGGTATCACCGACCAACGACTTTTCGTCGACGCAAACCAGGGCTGGACAGACGTTGAAGAGGCAATCGATACGGCCGCTGAACTTGTTGAGCTGGGGGTCGGATTGATCGAACAGCCGTTTGCGAAAGGAGAGCCGGAAAATGCCGGCAGGCTGAGGGACCGCTGCGGAGTTCCCGTGATCGCCGACGAGGACGTTCAAACCGCTGGAGACATCGCTCAACTCTCCCGGTACTACGACGGGATAAACATAAAGCTTATGAAGGCGGGCGGAATACGCGAGGCTCACAAGATGATACGGGAAGCGAGGGAGCTGGGTCTCAAGGTGCTGCTCGGCTGTATGACCGAGAGTTCGATCGGCATATCCGCAGCAGCCCAACTTGCACAATACGCCGATTGGTGCGATCTTGACGGCAACCTGCTTATAACGAATGATACCTGCAACGGTGTCGCAACGGTCAATGGTGAGTTGCGGCTCTCGGATGCTCCGGGAATCGGAATCACCGGTGAGGGAAATCTCAGTTCATTGTTTGGACCTGGCGGTTAGATATGGAACCGATTTTTACAAATGACGCGATCGTATTTGGGCTGCTGATGCTGGTGCTCGGCCTGGTTTTTTACACCGCGAGCCTCGAAACCGGCATCTGGCCGAAAATCTACAAGTTCGTTCCGACCCTCCTGCTTTGCTACTTCATACCGGCACTTCTTTACTGGCCCTTGGGGTTGATCGCCCCGGAGTGGTTTAAGCCGGAAATTCTGGAATTCGCAAAGGGGATTGGGGTGGCCATCCCCAACGGTGCGACTTTTAACGAGATCGCGATGCTGCTCTCGAATGCGGGGGCAAAAAAAGCCGATTATGAGGCAATGACCGGTTCGACAAATCTCTATTTTGTCGCCTCCAGATACCTTCTGCCGGCCTGTCTCATCCTGCTCTGCATAAGCATCGATCTGAAAGCCATCATGAATCTCGGCCCGAAGGCACTGATCATGTTCTTTACGGCAACGACCGGGATCATCATCGGCGGTCCGATCGCGGTCCTGATCGTAATGTACTTGGCTCCGGGCTTGATCGCTGTCACACCGGACGAGCTGTGGCGCGGGCTCTCGACGGTCGCCGGCAGCTGGATCGGCGGCGGCGCGAACCAGGCGGCGATGAAGGAGATATTCAAGGTCGACGATAACCTCTTCGGTACGATGTTGATCGTGGATATCGTCGTCGCGAATATCTGGATGGGATTTATTCTCTATGGTGCAAGCATCACAAAAAAGGTGGATAAATGGCTAAAAGCCGATGTGGCTTCGATTGAGGAATTGAAGGAGAAAGTCGAAAAGTTTCGGGCGGGCATTGAAAAGATTCCCACCGCGACAGATACATTCATACTCATGGGCGTCGCTTTTTTTGGCGTCGGCCTGTCGCACTTTCTGGCGGACATCATCACCCCGTTTATGGGTGGCTACGCGGAAGCGCTAAAAGCGTGGCGGTTGGAGTCACTGGCGTCAGGATTCTTTTGGCTGATCGTAGTATCGACAACATTTGGGGTGATTCTCTCGTTTACACGAGCCCGAAATCTGGAGGGAGTCGGGGCGTCGCGTTGGGGAACGATTTTTATTTTCGTACTGGTCGCGACAATCGGTATGAAGATGAACCTGCTCGAAGTGTTCAATAATCTCACGCTGTTTGGCATCGGCCTGATCTGGATGATTGTGCACGTAATCCTGCTCCTTGTAGTTGCGAAGATTATCAAGGCACCCTTCTTCTTCGTTGCTGTCGGCAGTCAGGCGAATGTCGGCGGGGCGGCTTCGGCGCCGGTCGTCGCATCTGCCTTCAGCCCCGCCCTCGCACCGGTCGGCGTATTGATGGCAGTCGTTGGGTACGCATTGGGAACTTACGGTGCGATCATCTGCGCATATCTCATGCAGGCTGCGACACGATGACCATCTAACTACCGTCATTTTCCGGTCTGAAGCATCGGTTTTTGCGGATTCTGCCTACCGCCAGCCCTTAACACATTCAAAAAATATTTACTCAGAGCCCTTTATCGTTATATAAATAGGGTTTAAAACATCTTTTGGAAGCAGGGCATAAAGGCTGAGGACAATAGTCGGGGGGTGAAACTCACACCAACTCTGAATCGCCGGCGCTTATTTCGGAACAATGGAGGGCATATGTATCGAAGACACTTTAATGCATTGGTTAAGGCATGGAACACCGGAGAATTCGATGAGCTGGAACAGTGTGTGCACAACGAAATCGTGAGACACGGTCCGGCGTCAATGAAGAGCAGCGCAAATAGCATAGCGGATCTCAAGAATTTGATCACCGGTTTTAGAACGGCTTTTCCGGACCTGCACCTGGTGCTTGATGAAGAGATCTATCAGCAAGGGCGTTCGACAATTCGCTGGACATTTATGGGTACAAACACCGGACCCGGCGAATTCGGGCCGACAGGTAAGTTCGTCAAGATACAGGGTGCGTCAATTGCGCATTTCAAAGACGACAAGATCATGGAAGAATACGTCTTCTACGACACAGCGGATTTCTTCGCCCAATTGGGATTGACGGACCTGTCAATAGCGGCTACGGGCTAGAAACGTGATCAAGCCAGCGTGCGGTATCGATCGCCGCTGTAAGAAATTTCGATTTCAAATAAACGGGTGAAGGGCCGAATACAAGGTTCGCAGGGACCAGGCTGGTTATCACGATTTTCCCGGTTGATAACGCATGAATAAGTTTCAGCGCGGATTCAACGACCGTAGGGTTCTGCGACTCCCGCCTCACGGAACGTCGTCCACGAATTCCAGACAGTTGGATTTGGAATTCAAACCTATATTTCAAAGATGGATTTTCAACTTCGATAAAGCGTTATTCCGGCGCAAAGTATTGACCGACCAAAAGTAATGCGTCCATGTATCCGTGCGCGAGAATCGGAATCCAAAGGTTTCGCCCAACAGCGAGATAGGCGATGCCAAGCGCAAGGCCCATGAATGCCGTTTGAATTATGCCCATCACGCCCCAATTGTAGTGTATGAGGCCAAAGACTATCGCGCTTAAGATCACGCTAACCCGTGTCGCCCATTTTCCTTTTCCCCCAATTTCCTCCAGGCGCGTGATCAGAAAACCCCTGTAGATGACTTCCTCCCCAAACGATGAACCGATAAAGACCGCAACCAGCGCCACCATCAACATAGGCAGGTTGCCGCGGAGATAGTTGAAGCCGCTCATATCAGCCTGTTCGGGAATCCCGACGATATTGGCCCCGACGATTGACCCAAGCACAAAGGCCGCGACTGCGGCCAGAAGAACCACTAGAGACTTCAAGACGGCCCGGATAATTGTGCGTCGGTTTCCCAATTTGAAGGTCAGCCCGAGGTGTTTCCACGTTTGACCCCGCAGCCGCAGGCCAGCCCAGACGATGGCGAGCATGAATAAGTACGCGGTCCACACGAGCGCCTGCAGCACCAAGGGGTTTCCGTCGGCGATCCGGGTCGCAATGACGATGACGATCAAGGCGACCGCAAAGATAAATAAGATTTCGCAGATCTTTGCGAACCTGCTCGTGTTCAGCGCGTGTCCGATTTTCCCTCTCGTTTGCGCCATCTGCGTACCGTTCTCGTGTGATCCTGTCATATTTATTGAATACGCTTCCGATCTGGTGAAGTTCAAATCTCAAACCTGAACGCCGTCATCTCACCTGTTGTCAACCGATGATTCCAAACGCTTCGCGAAGCACATAACCGGTGAAGAACGCAAGCGTCGCGGCGGCACCTCCGGTTAGCAGGGTTCGAATACCGGATGAAACGGCGGGCTTTGACAGGACGATGCTTTTCAACATGCCGATCGAAAAGAACATGATCCCGGCAAGCACCGAGCTAAGCGCAAATTTGGTACTGGCTTCCAGATTCCAAAAAAGGAAAGGCAACAGGGGTACTGTTCCGACTGCCAGAAACGCACTCAATGTCGCGGTTCCCGATCGCCATGGACTAAGTCCGCTGGTTTGAATCCCATGCTCTTCGGTCATCATAGTGTCGATCCACAGACGCCGGTCGCTGGTGATCGTCTCCACAATGGTGTCGAGGGTTTCTCCGGTAAACCCCTTCATTTGAAAGATTTGCCGGATCTCTTCGCGTTCGCCTTCGGGAATCTTGTCAATGTGCTCTTCCTCTGTTTGACGGATGCTATCGGCGAATTCCTTCTGGGCCTTGATCGCCTCGTAGTTGCTGATTCCCATACTGAAGCCGTCGGCGATCAGATTCGCAAACCCGAGCACAACCGCGACGATCGAAGGAAAACCCGCGCCGACAGCACCCGACACGACGGCGAACGTCGTCACGCAACCATCGATACCGCCAAGCACGGCGTCTGAGATGTTCTGGTTCGAAGGCGCTTGGATCAGACGCCGCGAGATCGCTTCGGGACTGTGCTCCTCGATCAGTTCATTGGCGGGATCAGAGTTCATCGTGTTCGGGACCTCTGTTCCGGTTGATGATTTCAAGATATTTCCTTTCTCGTCTTATCGAAATAAAGGTGAAGACGACAAGGACGAAAAGTACAAAGAAAACGGCCAATGTCATGAACGGCAAGATCGCCGCCATCAGCAAGAGACTGGTGCCGGGCAAGGTACCTTCGTCAATTTTTGCCATGACATAAACCGGGTTTGCGAGTAGCGGGCTAAAAACCAGAACTCCGATTACGCTTGAGATCACGAGTGCGATCATCACCCAACTTGCGATCGGCCAATAACTCATCAACCTTGTCCTCGCGAGCAACATCGATTCTTCTTTGTCACTTAGTTTCATAGGATTCACAGTTCAGGCAAGGATCGCCCGAAAGTCGGTCGTTGTCTATTCAAATGAGACAAAAAGAGCCAAGTTTATTTTTGACATTCTTATTTTGCACCTCCTTTGCGGCAATCATGACACGCGACGGCCTTCGCATCGATATGTCCTTTGGCCTCTTCGTAATACCACTTTTGGTCCCTTGCACGCCAGATTTCTTCCTTGCCGCATTTCCGACAAGCAAAGGGGCGGTCGATATAGTAGTCGGGCAGCGAACCGTACGTATTTATATGGTCTAACTTATCATGATCCGCCTTGACCGCCGTTGGATGGTCTTTTTGAACAAGCGGGTGGAGTGCGGCGATTCGTTTTGCCTCTTTGAGTTCTTTTGCGTCCGGGTCGCGGCCGGTATCGGCTTTTCTTTTCATCTCAATTCAACATTATCGGTTCGTTTAGTGCAGTGCTGTGCACTGCGGGCAATGCAAAACGTCGCTCCGAACAATGGTCTGCGGGATAAACTCGTGCAGTGTTTTGTTTTGAAAACACGAAAGTTCGGACTCTCTGTTCCGCAATCCTCTTTTTGATCCTACTTGCGGCCGGGACACGCCGCTCCGCCTCCGTGATGTGCGGTGAGTCTCTGGCTCACCGTTAGCGTCTGGAATTTAAATTGCGTAAGGCCTGGCCTTGAGAATTTTTGCGGCGGAGCCTCGCTGTTTTGGATGAGCCGCAAGAATACCCGCATTCACACACTCCCCCCAGTCCATTCCCGTTTTAACAACCCAAGAAAAACCGTATCCTGGACCTCGCCCATCTGATACCAACGCTCCCGCAGAAGTCCTTCCCGGACGAATCCCTGTTTTTCCAAGACACGTAATGAGGCCGTGTTCTTCGGATCGACGTCGGCTTCGAGGCGGTGAAGATCCAGTGTGTTAAACGCAAATCCGATCAGTGTTTCAACCGCTTCTGTTGCGATGCCCTTACCCCAGGATGCTTGAGCGACTGCAAAACCGATCTCACCCCGCCGATTCGGCCTGTCGAGGTTGAGCAGTGTCGAGGTCCCGACGATCTTCCCGGTTTCGTTCCATCGAATACCCCAGCCAAATAGATCGCGGCGCGCAAATTCCTCGTGCGTTTCTTTGATAAAACGCCTTGCGTCATTCGTATTCTCAAGCGGCGGCATTCCCCAGTAACGCATGACTTCAGGATCTCCAAAAATCGCTAGAATCTGGGGTGCATCATCCGTCTTAAGGGATTCGAGTTTGAGCCGGGTGCCCTTTAAGGAGGGCAATATTTCTCCCCATTGGAACGCTTTTTTCATTTCTCCTGGCTCGCCTCTTCAAGCTTCTTGCCCCTCTCTTCAAAGACATTCCAACCCGGTCGCGGCTTGTTATTCATATCGCGCAATCCGGGTGCTGCCGGAAAATCCAGGAACAAGTCACGCGGCTCTAAGGATTCTTTGTAATTCGGTTGAGTTTTCAATAATGATTCCGGGAAATCGTACATCATGAAGTAGCTCCTCGCGTTCAAACGCGTCTTGCGATCACGCACTCCGAGGTTACCCCAAACGCAGATACTTTCTCGTGGAACTCGATTTTCCATTGCGGGTTTTCGACATAGGGCATTAAATCAATTGGGCGGCAACCCCCAACCAGAGAAGGCACGAGGCTCTGAATCAATCCGAGAGATCCCGATATCAGACTTGTCGGTAAACTGGCTCCGGTAGAAAGTCCCGACAGGCAAAGAATTCCTTCGGGTCGGAGTATTCGATGAGCTTCGACGAGGACGGCCTTTATGTCTTCATCCGACAGGAGATCAAAAACATAGTTCGATACGAAGCGGTCATATGCTTCGCCCGGTTCCGCACCCGGTGCGCCTCCGACTGTAAGCATTACAGTTGCGCGGTTTGAATAGGACGCGAGCTTCTCATTCGCAAGACGGACCATTTCGGGACTTACGTCATGCCCGCAGTATTTTGCCTTGTCATCGAGATAATTCTCGAAGAGATTGAGCGCAAAACGGCCGGTCCCGCAGCCAAATTCGAACACCGACTCAGCTTCCTCGAATCGGCCGTTTCTGAGAAGGAGTTCAACCGCCTTATCTTCATAAAATGCCTGTGAGTCCTGAAACGAACCGATACGGTCATAAACGCGTCTTGCTTGTTCGTGCGACAGGGAAACCATATTTGCCAATTAATTAGTTATTCCGCGGCGTATTTACCAAATCTTCGACTTCTCTTCCACAGCAGTTACGAATCCTTCGCATCCGCATCGCTTCGTACCGTTGTTTTGCCAATTTCGATCGCCCATTCCTTGCAATGGATACATAATCCGATTATAGACCTTCTTCATCACAAGCCTGACCCATACGCGTGCAAATCCCTCGTGATATCGGACCGCGTCCGAAACCTCTCTGAACCGAAGGATGGGACGCAGCGCTTTGAATTTGGGTTTTCTCATTGTCATTCTACACCGAGGGAAGCTGAGAGAAGTCCCCTGTATTCTGAGAAACAACTATCGTAACGTAATCACCAATCGCTCTTTTTGACCCAGCAAACTTTGAACGGTGTTTCAGCTGGAATGTTCAAACAGACGAAGCCCGTTCCTTTCTAAACCGTTCCCGCCTTTCATGCATACTCTTTTTGAGCAGCATCACCGGAACCAGATCACCGGCGAAGTGAAAACCGAAGCAGGCGATGAGACCGAGCGGCGATAACAAGAGCAGGATCGCGACGGAATGAAAGGCCATTTGGAACGGGATCGACCACGAACCTTGGTACATATGTGCCGCGATAGAAAGCACGAAACCTATCAACACGGCGGCAAAAATGTTTTCGATCAACCCGCCAAGATGGTGAACCAGCACCCCGCGGTAAATGACCTCTTCAGTAAAAGGGTTCAACAAACAGACCGCCAAAAACGCCAGAATCTTCTGGTTTGGATCACGCGGCCAGATCATCCTCATAGTATCGTATGAGAGTTGGTGCAGCCGTTCGCGTATGCCAAGACCGGCTGCCGCAGCCTCGATCACGCCGAGAACAACGAAATAGACCCCAAAGCCAATGACAAATGAGAACACCGGATGGATCGTCCTCGATGCGCCGAGATCATAAAGACCAAACCCGCCGAACACCGTGAACAGGATGATTGCGATCAAAACAACCACCTGCTGGACAAGGATCTGACTACCGGAAGCGAGTGCGGTTCGTGGACGCCTGATGTGCGTTGTATTTCTATTCTGCCAATAAAACCGAACTGCAATAATAGCGGAAAGCGCTGCGAACAGGACGGTAATCAGAATCAATAAGGCGGAGGCGGTCATAATTTTTGATGTCCGGGGTTGCCTGTGGAACGGTCAATGATCCCACACGGTGACGAGGAACTGTGACACCCCGACAAGGTTTGATCGCCGCAGCCTGCGAATCCGGATCGAAAGCCGCTTGCTCGAGTCATCCATTACTTGTTCAGGATCACTAAGATATAGAGCGCTACTCCCGATAGACCCAATAACAATGGTACGACTATCGGAATGGCCAGTGCCCCTCTAAGGGTTGCCGCAATCATTCCGATTGCAACGACAATATCAATGAGGGCCGCGATTTTGATTATGTTCCTTTGTTGAGACGTCATAGCAGTTCGATCCCCCCGTTCTAATCGTTTGTTCCAATATAGACGATTCCTCAAGCACATTCGAAGCGACGCGATGATTGGAATTCAAGCGCCGACGGTCCGGAACGGGGTCTCACATTACGGTAAATTGGCATATAATTCCACAAAAAGAATAAGGAGACGTGATTTTGGCTAAAACTTTGGAAAATCGGCTTGTATCGCTGGATGTCTTTCGAGGCATCACGATTGCCGGAATGATACTCGTCAATAATCCGGGTGATTGGTCTTCGATCTATCCGCCGCTCCAGCACGCGGCCTGGCACGGACTTACGCCGACCGATCTGGTCTTCCCGTTCTTTCTTTTTATCGTCGGTGTCGCAATCGCGCTCGCCCTTGGAAAACGAGCGGCGGAAGACGCGAAGCGTGCGGTCTATTTAAAGATCCTGCGACGCAGTGCGCTGATATTTCTGATCGGCCTGTTTCTGAATGGTTTTCCATATTTTGAACTCGGAACGCTGCGAATTCCGGGCGTGCTGCAGCGAATCGCCGTCTGCTACCTGATTGCTTCGATTATCTTCCTGCACGCATCCTGGAAGAAACAGACCCTGATCGCGATCGCCCTCCTTCTTGTTTACTGGCTCATGATGACTTTGGTACCGGTTCCCGGCTGCACTGTAACTACAATTAGCGACAAGGCCTGTAATCTTTCTGCGTATATCGACCGGGCAGTTTTGGGCGTCAATCACATCTGGTCTTTGGGCAAGGTCTATGATCCCGAGGGCATTTTGAGCACGCTCCCCGCCGTTGCTACGACGATCAGCGGCGTGCTGACCGGCACCTGGTTGCGCAGTGAAAGAGGTCGTCCCGAAAAAGTTGCCGGATTGATGGTCGCGGGTTCGTTCCTGCTGGCAATAGGCTGGGTCTGGCTCTTCTGGTTTCCTCTGAACAAAAGCCTTTGGACGAGTTCGTATGTCGTCTATACCTCGGGGATCGCTCTCTGTTTCCTCGGTTGCTGCATGTGGCTGATCGACTTGAAGGGTTACAAGATGTGGGCAAAACCCTTTGTAGTGTTCGGAACGAACGCGCTTGCTCTTTATATCGGCGCAGAGCTCCTCGCAAAGCTTCTGGACGCGATCAGTTTCTCGGACGGCGGAAGCGGGCGTATCGCATTGAAGACTATGATTTTTGAAAATGTATTTCTGCCGATCGGCGCGCCACTGAACGCGTCTTTGGCATACGCGATCACCTTCATTCTGGGATGGCTCGTGGTGCTCTGGGTCCTCTACCGGAAGAACATATTTATCAAGGTCTGAACGGGCAAATTAGCTCGTTGTTACCGACGAGAATTTGTAGGCAAGGACCAGGCTGAACGCGCCCATCAGCGCGGGATATCGACCGAGTGTCGATGGCATTATATTGACAGCCGGAAATCCCTGGCAAATTGATGATTCGGCAGCCGTGACGATGTCTTCCGAGACCAGCGACCAGGCGCGTACGATCGGCCCGACGACGATCGTTACCTCTGGTGAAAGTCCTTGTACCAGCGTAGAAATCCCAAGACCGATGCATCTCGCGGTATCTTTGACAGCCTTGACGGCATCGTCGTTTCCATCGAGTGCAAGATTTATTAACTCGTGAAAATCGATTTCGCCGGTATCTACCCCGGCATTCTCAGCATATCGCGCGAGCGCCGCGCGCTCCGACGCGAACGCCTCCCAGCAGTGGTCCATACCGGCGGAACAAACTGTCGGCGCATTTTGTCCGATTATCATGTGCCCGAATTCACCTGCCACTCCATCCTTTCCGCGATAGATCTGCCCGTCAAACACAACCCCGGTACCGACCCCGATATGGATCAGTACCGAGATGAAGTTTCGTACATTGCTTATCTCAGGTCGTCCCAACCACAGCTCCGCAAGCGCCACCGCGTTCGCATCATTCTCCATTAGGACGTGCAACCCGGTCGCTTCCTGGAGCTTGTGCGCGAGATTCGGCTCATCCCAATTCAGGTGCGGAATGACGACGACCTTCCCGTCCCACGACTCGACGAGTCCGGGTACGCTTAGACCGATTCCTTCGATCGACCCGTTGCTTTTCTCAATAAAATAATTGGCGGCCGCGATGATCCGGTCTATCGTCTTGGTTGAGTTTTCACTCGTAGGAAATTCCTTGTGCTCCAGCAAACGTCCGCTCAAATCGCACGTGCCGACAATCGTGCGTCGCTTCCCGAGGTCAATGCCAACTGAAATTGCTTCTGCAGTTTTGAGAGTCAGAAGCCTTGGCGGACGGCCGCCAGAAGATTCGCCGTAGATCTCCTGTACGAGTCCAAGGTCGGACAATTCGTCGACTATCAGTGACACTGTCGATCGCTGGAGTGCGGTCGCCCTTGCAATATCGGCGCGCGAAATGGGGCCTTCCTCGCGTACATAATTAAGGATGATCTGACGGTTGATATCGCGAATCGTGTTAGAGCGCGCGACATGTGATTTTCTCAAGTTTATTCTTTTGATCATCAATCTTCCCGATAGCCTAAGAAACTCCCATATGACTCATTTCGAATCTTCACAATTCATTCAAAACGCGTCAGCCAATGACCTGACTCTTAATTGAGCCTTCAATTCCTGGACAGTAACCCGGGACCCCGTTCTGAAAACGACTTCCTTCGCGCTCCCCGGCAAAAGCGTAAAAAAGTTGTCGGAAAAGAACCCTTCTTCAGCCGGCCCGTCAAGATAGACCGCCTTCGCTACTTTATCGGTAGTCAGACGGATCTTTAGTCCGTCCGACGTCCTGGTCACTTCAGAATCGATCCTTGGACGCTGGGCCTTTAGCTCCTTGAACGGGGCAAAGAAGAAGTGGTTTGTTGATAAGGTCCGCCGTTCATCCGACAACTGAGCTTCAACGACCACTTCGGTTCTCCCCTTTCCATCCAGAAGCATTTCGACGGGCAGGCTGACGTACGATTTTCCCTTGAGAGGTTCGGCGGAAATCTGGAAGTGCCGTAAATAGAGCTTGTTGCCATCCAAATCAAGCGCCTTCACCTGCAAGACCAGCCCTTTTACGTCCGGAAAATCCGACACAACATAAAAATTCAGGTTGCCGTCTTCTTCCAGGGGACTGACCATCAGAGGTTCGAAAAATCGTCTCGCAAAGTAATGCATCGCCTTCCAGCGTCCGAAATAGTCCGTACCCGCCCAGGATGCGACCGGCCAGCAATCGTTGACCTGCCAATAAAGGGCGCCCATGTTGCGCGGCATGATCCTACGGAAATGCTCGGTCCCGATCCTCATACCTTCCGCCTGCAATACCTGGCTTACATACAAAAACGACTCGAAGTCCTTCGGTTCATTATATTCCCGAAGCATATACTCCCTGATCAATTGGTTCCCGCGCGGATGCTTCTGGTGAGCGAGCATCACCTCGGTCTCGATGTTCTTCCTGTCGGCGGGTTCCGTGTAGGATTCAACAGTTTTCATCTCCGGAAACGACTGGAAGCCGTATTCGCTCATAAACCTTGGGAATTGCTTCTGATATTCCTCAAACGGAAGAGATGCGTGCCAGACACCCCAATAATGAACGTCTCCGACCTTCTGCGAGTCCGCGTCATCCTGAAAATTGGAACTCGGGCTGCTTGACCAATAGGGAGTCTCCGGATCATATTTCTCGACAACCTCCGGCAGAAGACGCGCGAACAACTTTAGATAATCGTCCCAGATATGAGAAGGCAGACGCTGCTTCCAGCCCCAGTGGTTCCACGCAGTCTCGACCTCGTTGTTGCCACACCAAAGCACTATCGAGGGGTGATTGCGTAGGCGTTTGATGTTGTCTATCGCTTCGCGGCGTACGTTTTCGAGGAATGCGCTGTCACCCGGATACATGCTGCAGGCGAACATGAAATCCTGCCAGACGAGGATCCCCATTTCGTCGGCGAGTTCATAAAAATAATCGTCCTCGTAAATCCCTCCGCCCCAGACGCGAACCATGTTCATGTTGGCATCGCGCATGGATTCCATCAGGTGACGGTACTTCTGTTTCGTAACACGCGTCGGAAAACTGTCCGCCGGTATCCAGTTTCCGCCCTTGCCGAAAACCGGTATGCCATTGATTACAAACTCAAAACTCGAGCCCCATTGATCCGGCTTTTGCCGCAATTCGACGGTTCGGAGGCCGGTTCTTTCTTTTTTGCTGTCGGCAATCCGCCCGTCGATCTCAAGTTCCAATTCAAACTCATAAAGCGGTTGCTCGCCAAGCTGCACCGGATACCAAAGCCTTGGATTAACGATCTCAAAATCCAAAAAGACCTCGTTTTCGCCTGCCGCCAGTTGCACCGCTTTTTCGGCAACTCTCGTCTTATCGGTGATATTTCGCAGCGAAATCTTCGCGGAAATTGGCTTTACGGCGACGATCTCGACGGCGCCCGAGAGCTCTGCCCTTGGCTTACCGAGCCGAACCTGTTTTATATCAAGGCTTTCGATTCGCGCTTTGTCCCAAGTGATCAGCCGGACGGGTTTCCATATCCCGCTCGTAACAAACCGCGGGCCCCAGTCCCAGCCATACTGGTAAGGCGCCTTTCTTGTGTAGGGACTTGTTTTTTCACCCTGATCGTTTGAAGCGGGAAGCTGGTAATCCAGTTTCGACATCCGCGGCAGGATCTCGTTGATCGGCGAGCGGAATACGATCTTGAGTTTATTGTCACCGACGGTCGCGTAATCCTTGATGTCCACCCGCCACTGGCGGAACATGTTATCAGCTTCGAGAATTTGTTTGTCGTTAAGGAAGACCGTCGCGTACGTGTCGAGACCCTCAAAAAAAAGCTCGACGCTGTCACGTGCGAGCATATCCCGGGATATCGCGATCGTCGTTTCGTATTCCCAATTCGTCTTACCAATCCATTGGAGTTTTTTTTCGTTGTTGCGGTAAAAAGGATCCGGAATCAATTTGTGGTCGAGCAGGTCCGTATGAACGGAGCCGGGCACGGTCGCGGACCTCCAATCGGTTTTACCCACTTCGCGAAACTTCCAGCCGGCGTCAACCGTCAACTCCGTTCTTTCGGCGGCAAACGACGCACTACCAAGAATTCCCGTGGCGTACAAAAAAAGAACTATTAAACTCAGTTTTCTCATTGGACCTCAAAATCTGTGCTTCGATATTCACCGATGATGCACGCGGACATAATCCACGAGCATCGTCTGCGGAAACTGCGTTGTTTCGTCCGGATTACCCGGCCAGGATCCACCGACCGCAACGTTCAGGATTAGGAAAAAGGGATGATCGTGGACCCATTCCGTTCCTTTTGGCAGATCTGCCGGTGTCCTCGTCTGGTAGAGTTGCCCGTCCACATACCAGCGGATCTTATTCTCAGACCATTCGACCGTGAAAACATGAAAGCCGTCCGAAACTTGCTGGTTATCCGCAAATGTAAACGATCCCCCGATGCCGTTTGCGCCGGAATATCCCGGGCCATGGATTGTGCCGTGGACAATCGACGGCTCGCGGCCGATGTTTTCCATGATGTCTATCTCGCCGCAAACCGGCCATCCGACAGTTTCGATGTCGTTTCCCAGCAGCCAGAACGCCGGCCACATGCCCTGGCCTTTGGGAATCTTGATGCGCGCTTCAAAACGCCCGTATTTCCTGTCGAAGTGCTGCTTCGAGATGAGTCTTGCCGATGTATAGCCACATGGCCCGTACCAACAGCTCAGCGTAAGCGGCGGTTCTTCCTTAATTGCCCTGATTACAAGCGAGCCCTGACCGTCGTGATAAACGTTTTCGGTTGAATTCCTGTAGTACTGCAGTTCCTGGTTTCCCCACCCCCAACCACCGACTTCGGGGGTCCATTTGGAAGAATCGACAGGAGAGCCCGCCGGGCCGTTAAACTCGTCCATAAAGGCGAGCTTTTTGATCCGCACCTGCGAAAAAACTGCCGGAGCGGATAAAGACAATACGAAAATCAGAAACACCAGCTCGACGAACCGGAAATGAACCGATTTTATTGCATCCATCACCCTAATCTTGTCCCTCGTCGCCTCGGCCGTCTTTTCTCATCCCTCTTCTCTCGTCCTTACTCCAAAGTCAGATCGGCCTCCAACACATCTCGCGAACTCGAACCGACAAAGATCTTGTAGGCCCCCGGTTCGAGGAGCCAATTGCCGTCTTCGTCGTAGAAACCGAGCTTTTCCGCCG
>Ga0224512_10003181_pt1 | contig 14577 bp, 8 predicted proteins | sample SF_May12_sed_USG_4_FD_169103 | JGI IMG/M metagenome (GOLD analysis project Ga0224512, IMG submission 169103) | Sediment microbial communities from San Francisco Bay, California, United States - SF_May12_sed_USGS_13 | ecosystem: Environmental > Aquatic > Marine > Sediment | place: USA: California...
ACTGATGATGTTGAAGAAGATCCATTTCAATATTTGGAGAAACTTGCAGGTCAGCCGTTTTACAAGTATAGAGTAGGAAATTATAGAATTATAGTTGATGTTGTTAATGACAAGATAATTCTTTATTTACTCAAAGTAAAGAAACGCTCAAGAGCATATCAATAAGTTATTTACTGAATATGTAGATTTAGTATTATTTGTAAATTGTATTGACCTTAGATCAAATCAAAAATCAATAAAACAATTCAAACTACATCTGCAAAATATATACAATTTTTAAATATTTTTTGAATTAAAGAACTATGGAAACCGTAGATATTTAGAGATTTTAGTTACAAGTTACATTACTTTTTTTGTTAATTTTTTCGATTGTAATCTTATACTATATAGTAAAAACGGGCCATAAATAAAGACCGAGTTAGGTAGGGGACCGGATGGGATTCACCCACCATAATGGGCATAATTTTGGACGCAGTTAGGCATAAGATATATTTTTTCAAAAATCATGATTATTTTATTAGATATAGCGGCTTCAAACGCTTGAGTTTGGTGCCTGGAGGGAGATTTGCCATCTTAGTTTAATCCTCTTCTAATTATGGCCACACTTCTATAATGTCATACAACTTTAATATTATCTGGTTTAGTGATGGATGTCCCTTAAACAGGTTGGAAGATTTTAAAAGTTGTCCTAATTGTTTAACAACGTCATCTTTTGTAATGCCAGCTGCTTCAAGTTTGTTTCCATTAAAAACCCATTTTAGATCATTAATGCTAGATAGATCATTACCAAGGACAGATATTATATCTTTTTGTAATTGTCCAAATTTTCCTTTTTTCTTTACTAAAAAAAGATAAATTCCTTTAACAGATTTAAGTTCATATTTTATTCCATCTGCAAAGATGTCGATAACCCTGCCTGGTCTTAGTTTTAGTTTATTCCCAATACGTCCCGTGACTTGTCGAAATGATTCCATTTCAAAAATAATTACCTTTGAATATTTCAATTTGGATATGGCATAACGCATTACAAATCTGGCACCATCTTTCTTAGAACGACCTCGTATAAGAAAATCTTTTATAACTTCATCAAATCCAGTAGTGTCTTTAAAAAAATTAACTGCATCAATAATTTTGACATCAACTTTAGACAGAGAGTGTTTGGCTGCTTTCAATACATCTTGACCTAATCCTTTAAGCCATTCTTGTGTTAAAGGATCTAACCGATTAAATCCTTTGACAATTCTATTAACTTGTATTTTTTTAGGTGGGAGTTGATGTTTATTGCGTAAGGATTTTTTTACTTCATTAACAGTATTTAGGATCTTTTTCTCTCCAGAATCAACAGCTCTTGAAAATATATTGTGTGTATGATCAAATAATCCCTTTGAGAAATCATCTAGATTTGAAACAAGCAGATTCTTTGTAGTGCCAGACGAAGACAATACTGTTACATATGCTAGATTATCCATAGGATCAATGTTTATGTAACCAAACTTTTCAACAAATACTTTGTCTGCATATCTAAGTGCATCATCTAATTTTATTTTCATGGTTTGTAATAAGTAAGAAAATTTCTTAGATGTTATGAGTTTTGCATCATGTACTTTTATTAACATATGAATTAATACAGATATAATATTTTTTCGATTAAGATATTTCCTCAAGGAAACAAAAGTAAATTTTGGTAATGCACCAATAATTTGTTTTAGAAACTTTAAAGAAGGTGAGCCTACTTTCCTTGCAACCTTGATACCGACCTTTACAACTCCAGCAACAATACCTATAATCAACGTCACCCATGGTCCTACCATCTTACCTGCTTCAAAATATTCATTTTTGTCAAGATGAGATGTAAATTTATTATAATATTTTTTTAGGATTTCACCAGCTTTTGCGCTTATTTTTTTTAGTGTAGAATATGGCGCAATGAAAAATTTTATTATGTTAATTGTTAGGGTTACTTGGAGTCTCCATACTGTGCGTGCTAATGCTGCATAAACTTTTACTCTTTTCTTTACCAGATTCATGGCCTCAGAATATTTTTTTTGAGATATGAGGTGAATGATCTTCTGAAGATTTGATATCTCCTCTAGCCCAAACTCTCCAGATTTCCTAACAAGATTAAACATGCTTAAAAGAAATTGAACAGTATCAAGTATGTCTAGCACTATGCCTTCTATAACTCCTCGTAGAAAATCAATTATATCCAAAACAGACAATTCATAGTGATTTAATGTGTACTGAAATAACCAAGAACGTGTAATGAAAAATTCTTGCATTAATGGATGATTCTTGAATCTGAGAAAAGATTGTATGTTTCCTGTATTCTCCATCTCTAAAACTAGATCTTGAAGATTATTATCGTTTAGATTAGAAAGTTTGTTATGTAATATCCTAGCTTTAGTATTTGTAATTTCCCAAGTATCTACAAGAGTAATTATGTCGGTGACAAATTTTTGAGTAATTATTTTTTTTCTTGTAATGCCTTGAGTCTCTCTTCCAGTTCCAGTATTGGTTATTCCTTGAGTCTCTCTTCCAGTTCCAGTATTGGTTATTCCTTGAGTCTCTCTTCCAGTTCCAGTATTGGTTATTCCTTGAGTCTCTCTTCCAGTTCCAGTATTGGTTATTCCTTGAGTCTCTCTTCCAGTTTCTCTTTTTGAAGATGTGATTAAAGTTGAAGGTTTTGTCATTTTATTAATTATAGTTAATAAAGCATTCTAATATTTTATTGAATTTTGTCTGATTTACGTAACTTAATTCTTCAGTCCCCAGATACATTTGCAACAGTATCAACCTTATTACCTTGTATTACATATTTTTTGTCTACCTCATCATCATATTTTTTATCTAATAGCCTAGCTATTCTTCGCCTAGTATCAAGTTTTGATTTTACAAGTTCTTCTTTTGCCTTCAATACATCAATCTTTCTGTGATGCAACTTGAATGGCTCTACAATTGAACGACTTCCAGGCAATGCCTCAATGAAAAGTTCCCCAGTAGGTATAATCACCTCTTCATCATCCAATCTTGGAGAAGTAAGTCGTCTAAGTAGAGAGTTTCGTATTGCAGGAATTGTTATATTTGTAAATAATTCTGGATGCTGCTGATATCTACTTTGTATCTCTTCAATTATCTCATCTATAGACTTGTTTCCGTACTCATCAGGATCACGTAACACAATTTGATCAAAGTACTGCTCCATGAAATTAGCCATCATGTTTTCTAAAACATAGGGAGTTTTCTTTAGAGGGAATATGATGTAATTTCCTTTGTACCCTAATGGATTATCAAGATCCGCAATTTCGTACAGTCTTTTAATGAACATAGAGCTTGGTGGAACAGGATAAACCACTCTTGAAAAACCGCCCGTTTGGCGAGACAATTCAGATCTATTCCTGAGATATTTTATTCCATCATCCAAATTAGGAGATAAAAACAAATCTTCGCCTGTAACTGGGTTAAATGTAATCTTTTGGCCTTGAGTATTGAACCAAATAACTGGGATGTTATACAGTCTGAAATATCTCTGGTCTGGTGGTTCGTGGTTCCATATTGCTTGCATATAGTACAAGATATTTTGCTTTATGTGAACACGTAGCCTTAGGATTTCAGAATGCTGGTCAAGATGTTTTTTTACTTCTTCAGTATATCTATCAGTAGATTTCTGAAGGGCAGTTGTCTGCCTCTCTAGATTTGCCTTAGTATCTCGTAATTCAGAGGACAACCTATCTAATGTAATCTGGGCACTCTCTACACCTAGTCTTGCAGCTTCAATTTCTTCTTGATCTTCATCATCTCCAGTAAGTTGCATCTGCAAGTTCCTTGCTTGATTAAGAGATTCTATGGCTCCTTCGATATCTTCATTTTTTATTAGAAGTTGTGATTTGAAGTCACGGATTAAAGATATCTGTACATCTAAATCTCTTTTTAGGACCACCAAATTGATCTCTGCACTTGCAATCTCTGTAAGATAATCAAAAATGGGCAGATATGAATCGTCTAATATGACTCGACGCAAAATCCAATCATGTGCCATAAGCCAATCTACATCTATGTCATTTGGTTTTGGAACTTTATTTGCCACCAAAATAACTGGAGTAATGCGATGGATGTTTTCTGAAATCTTAAATCGTCTTTGAATCTCATAAAAGAGATATGTGACTGTAATTTCATCATTAGGATTTTTAATCTCACCTGAAACAGTTTCTTCTGTTTCAAATTCTGAGGAGGTAGTAATCTCTATCTTGTGCTCATTTTTATATTCTTCAGCAGCTTTTACTACAGCTTCTCGAAAGTCTTTTTTAGTTTCTGCTGAATCTCGTGCACTGTCTATTTGAAGACCTGTTGAAAAATTTCCAGATAACAAGCCAAATAGACTAAAACTGCCACCTGCCGTAAGAGTAAAATTTGTTTTATGAGATGCTTTTTTTACAATTTCACTTTCTATGCGAATAATATCTGAAAATTCTCCTTTTTTTGAGTGTAATGCGTTTTCAATCTCTGTTTCGGATCTTTTTATTTTACTAACCTTTTTTTTGGTAAATTTTCTTACCTCACCAGCTGCTAATGGAATAGACGAAATCAAATCACCTGTCTGAAAATCTCCCGGTTCCCATTTTTGTCTGTAATTTATCAAGAGGCCAAAATTAAATGAGTTTGGAGCAAAAATATCAAATTTGTATGGCTCTTGTAATCTCTGTTGAATTTCTTCTAATAATGTTTTAATTCGGTGAATTTCTGTCTTTGGTTTATTAATTAATTGAGCAGTATCTTGAATTGAATCAAGAATTTCATTTACTTGAAATTGAATTTGTTCAAGTTTTGGTTTTGCATAATCCTCTATCCAACTACTTTTCGGAATTCCCCCCAGATTCTTAATTTTTTCATCATACTGTCGTCTCAGAAGTATGGATTGACGATTTTTTTCCTCTATACTGTAGACAGAATCGGCTATTTTTTGAAGTCCCTCTTCAAGTTCTTTTTGATATTGTTCTAATTGTTCTAATGTTCCCAGACTTTGATTAAGTCTCTCTTCAAGTTCTTTATACTCGACAGCTAATTGTATAATCATCACTCTTTCTTCAGGAGAAAGATCATTCCATTTTTCTTCAGTAACATTAGAAAATACTGCAGCAACAGTAGAATTTATTGGGATTGAGATAGCTGAATTTATAATAACTGAGACTTCATCCACAAAGGCAGCCAAATCATCAAAAGAATCAATCGAATCTGGAACTTGTATTAACTGGAGTGTCACACCAGATACCTTATTTTGAAACTTTACAATTTCTTCATAAAGCAGTCTACCTATCTCGCCAATTCTTCTATCTGGTACTTCAGTCCATATCGGTTCAAAAGCAATTTGCAGTTGATAAAAATCATGAAACGCTGTTGTGTCAATGGGGGATTTTGTTTCTTGTATTTTTTCAATAATGTTGTCTTTTGCATCTTTTTGTTTTTCTTCTTCATTTTCTAATAGAGTGTCTAATTCTTCTTCTAGATTTGAATTTAGAAGATCCTCTTTAACCCAATCATGTATGTCCTCAGGGTTACGGTTTTTAGATTTGTTACTTTGTGATTTTTTAGTATCATTGTTTTCCTTTTTGGCATCATTATTAGTTTGATTTCCAGATATCTGGGAAATTAATTCTTCTATTTTTTCACTCTCTTCAAGTTTTTTTATTGACGGTTTTTCTAAACTTGTAAAACTTGTCTTTTCTTGAAGAAAGGCAGTAAAGTAATCCAAATCAACTGTGCCTGATATTTTTTCTTTATCTTTTGAAAGACCTAGTTTTTGGATTTCTTTATCATTTAGGGATAAAAGAAGGGTGTTAGTTTTTTTTGAATTTTTTAAATCTTCCAAGGTTTTTGAAATTACGTTTTTTTCATTTTCCAATAGATTGCCTTTCTTTTTATCAAAATAGTTAGGATTGTCTCTGTCTACTTTTGATAATGATGAGATGCTGAAGTTTTTAAAAGCATTGGTGGCTTTGCTAAACGATATTTCCTTTTTTTTTAAAAAATCAGATTCTTTTTCGTTTAGTCTTTCTCTGATTGCATCTGCAATATTATAGGATTGGTTTACAGTAGAAATAATTCTTTCAACCCTGTCAATTGAGTTTTCTTTGGAAGTATTTTCTTCATCATTAATTGTCTTTTTGTTTGCATTTGTGGAAGGATCTTTATCCTGCAATGTCTTACGATCGAATACGTGTTTTTAAAGATATTGTTTATTAAGATAATTTCTATGTAATATTATTTTTTCATTTTTTAATTCTCTAATTGGATTATTGCCACACTGTCTCTATTAGGAACTTCATCTTTTTAGATTGGTCAACATGCTTGTGATTTTGTTTTTTAATTAATAACCATTTTTTCATATCTTTTTTTATTCTTACATCATGTAATATCATAAAATTGATATGAATATTGAGGGTTTTCTGCTAAAGTTTAATTTTGATCTGAGGTCATTGCATTTGACTCTACCACTGCAATGATGCCCATTGATTTCTGTGTGAGTATCAGATGTAAAATCATAGATGCTGGTTGCATTGAGATCATTGAGTCCATGGCTTGTCCAAAAGGAATCATCATTATTTGCAGGTGACGGGTGGTCTTAGTGATCCATTTACCTGCACTAAATGCTCTTGTCCTGTTGCCTCGACTAGCCTGTAAATTGCATCATAAACATAGTCATTGTTTCTGTCCTTTTTTATGCCGTCAGAAAAATCTCGGTTTCGTTCGCGGGAATTGTTTTGAATGTATGTTATGATGCCTATTGGATCATAGATGTAATGAAAATCCTGTTTGAGTTCCCTTCCTCTTACAGTTTCTAGATGAATGAGGCGAAATGTTTTCTCATCGTAATGATAGTTATTTTTGACGCCTCCAATGAAATTTATTTCATACTCAATTGATGTACGCTGACCTTTGGCATCATAGTCAATGTTTGTGATAAAGTGGTCTGTCGCAGTGCTAGAATCAAGTAGATGGTTTGATAAGTTATTCTCTTCAGATATGCCCGGAAGAATAGGCGACGAAAAATTTTATATTTTTTATGCGAGTGTATACCTAAAATTATTCTAAAAGAAATTTATGAAATTTTTTTAATAACTTGTTCCTTTCATAGTTATTGATTCCTGGAATTTCTAAGAATTACATGGCCTGGACTACCCTTGCATCTGGACTCACTGCGTTGTTCAGTCTAGTAATAATTTACTGTATGGCAAGTCACGAACTAGACAAAGGTCTAGGACTTGCTGCCATAGGGGTTGTAACATTTTTTGGAACAGCTGTGTCTTCATCGATATTTGAGGAACATAGACATAGTCATGGAACTGAATATTCAAACAAAGTATTTGTTGGAAAAGATGTCTCAGAGAAAACTAGAGAAAGAATAAAGGACTTGCGGTTTGAACCAGTAAAAAATGCTATTGAAGAAGCAAAAAAGGCAAACTGGACCAAAGAAAGTCAAAAACGTATTCGTGATGAATATGAAAAAGAAGTAGAATTTACCATAGTAAAGCCAGAGGAACCAAGCAGAGATGATGATGGAAATTTTATCCACGGAGTCATTGCAGGAACTGGGATCATGAGAAAGGCACTAGCTGCCTCACTTGTAATTACTTACATTGTGTTGATTGGGTTTTCATATAGTGAAGGAACACTATACGTACAGATTGCAGGGACTGGTGACAATCAAACACAGACCATAGCACCAAGTCACATCCTACTAAACCAGACCGTTCATAATAATGGAACAGAAGAGATTACAGAAAAACTTCTTGACAAGAACTATACCACTCTGATACAACACTTTACCATAGTAGTCTCGGTTGTAATTGGGTTTTACTTTGGATCAAATGCATTTTCTGCATATCTAAACAAGATGAAAGAATCTACAAATGATGGTGATGAGATAAAAAAGAAGATTGATTTGCAGCAAGATACAATCAAAGAGATGCTTGGCAAGATGGATCCTGCAAGTGACAACAACAAGCTGGAACGCTTCAAAGAACTTTATGAAAAGTTAAAAGAGGAGACATCAAAAACGACAGATCAGAGGATGCTAAAGTCATTGCAAGAAATTATTGACGAGATGGAAAAGATACAGAAATCCAAGTGAATTTTGATTTATTGATAAAAGCCTATAAGATGAAAACTAGTACACTCATAAATTCATATCTATAAAATAATTTTTTCAATCCATAGGAGTTATAGAATAAATACCAAATTCTAAGATCTTGATGAAGACATAGATGGAAATTATGTGATGAGGGAGATCCACAGAATAAATTTGATGAGGAATCTGCAGAGTATGGAGAAATATTCTGGAGAGCAACAATTGTAATGAAATAATGTCAATATTCATTATGTATGAAAAAATTTATCTAAAATCCCAACTAGATTAAAAAATGTTCAAAAACTCTGTAAAGATTGATGAAAATTCTATATCTTTTTTGGAATCAGGAAATTCTGATCAAACCATTATTTTTGTAAATAAGTTTTAGTTGAATCTGCTGAAAAACGGTTGAAGATTCAACATAACTGTACAGAATATAGGATTCAATATTGTCCAAACTCATTTAAAATATTCAAAAGTACAACAAATTCTCATATCAAAAGGAGAAAAACAGAGGCAGGAATTATTATAGAGTTGTCAGTAGTATCCATGTCATTTTTTGAGATCATAAGAGATGAGTCACATTGGGATATCTCATTATAATATTTCAACCCTTTGAAGTGCTTGCTTTCAATTTTATTTTGAAATTTAACTTCTATAGGCAATTCAATGTTTTCGGTTTTAAAGATGAAATCCACTTCTGTTGTTCTCTCCTTATTCCAATAAAATACATGATTATGATAATTGAAGTTTTGCTTTTGTTCGTTTAGCCCAAATGCCAATCGGATCAAATGATCCCCCACTATTCCCTCTGCTAAAAATCCTTGATTTGTATGATTTTGTACAAAACTAAGGCTATTCTGGAAAGATTTCCCTCCAGTAATCCAATTCTTTAAAGAATGAAAGAAAAAAGGATCATGAAAGTGAATTTTCTTGTTTTTCCTAATCATAATTCTTTTTTTACTTGGGTCATAGAAATGAAACATAGTTAAAACAAACATGTTTTGTAGAATGTCAACATAGTCTGCAACCGTATCAGAATTACGTATGTCCGTATCTTTTTGAATGGAAAGCCAACTGTGAGGCCATTCATTGTTATTAATGATATTTGTAATTATTTGCCTGAAATACTGTTCATTTTTGTTAAGATTTTTCAAATCTCCAAGAATGTAGTCTAGTTGTTTTGTATACAAATAATTATCTAAGAAATGTTTTTGATGATATGTGTCTACAACTTCTGGATTTCCACCTGTTATCATGTAATCTATCAGAAGATCATTGAGTGTTTGTAATTTTGTTTGTAATTGATCAAGATCCTCATCTATTGTTTGCTTCATAATATCAGTAAATAGTTTTTTTCTTTTTGTTCGGTTGTTAAGATTATTTTTGATAATATACGACTTTAATGACTCATCACGAATCATTACGTATTCACTAAATTTCATCGGAAGTAAGACCTTATCATATGCATCGTTAGTTTTTCCCCTTCGTCCTGTTAAATTTTCTAATGATTTTTTTAGGTCAATGGTATGAGAACCAGATACAACAACAGTGAAATTTTTTAATTTTCCCTGATCATGTAGTCGTTTTATCCCATCAAACCAATCTGGGACTTTAGATACTTCATCTAAAAATAGATATGATCGTCCTTTACCTCTCAATCTTTTTGTAGAGTTTAGGTAATTTTCTATCAACTCTACTAATCTTTTGGATGATTTGTCTGTGTCAAAAGAATAATACATGATATTCCAGGGAGAAATTCCTTTTTTGAGAAAATCTCTAATTTGTAACTTGATTAGAGTAGTTTTACCAACTTGTCTTGGTCCTCTTATCGAATAGATAATGTCTGTAGAATAATCAAAAGTGCTACGTATTCGAGGATCCCATTTTATTTTAGATTCATTCCAATCAGTTATTTTGGGATCATTGTCAATGTTGTCCTGTGATTCCCACCACGGATTGTCATCGTATAGTTCTTTGAGAGTGGCCACACATCATTGGGAATATGTTTAAATATTTATGATTTTATCATTGGGGATGTATTTTTATACTTGGGAATTTTGCAACAGGAATACATTATTTATTTAGCATTTATCCGGATGTTTTTTCCAGTAATGACAAACTTTAATTTTTCAGGATTTCCCAAAAACTCCAAGACAGGTTTTGGGATATTACACTGAGTCCCTCTAGCCTCATTATAATTGACGGAAACCACAAACTCCTTTGCATCTTTTTGCCATTTGGGCATTATTTTCAGTGATTTATCTCTAGTATTTATATTATCCACGTGGTTAATAGTAATAATTATATAATATCCTCGTGGATATAATAGGCATAACATGAACAAAATTAATCAATGTCTTTTTATGCAAATGGAGTATTATTACTCATGAGTAACACATTGACTCAAAATAATCCATACGTAAACAGATTCGAAGATATGCTAAAACCATTACAATCTAAACTATCAAAATTAGAGATGAAATTGGATTCTATTGATGACGACCATCCAGATAAGCAGCAATCTACATTAAATATTTTAGAAGAAATTAGCAAAACCAAACAAGATATTAAAAATACTGAAAAAAATTTGGAATGTTCCAAAGAAATGATTCATGTAAGATCTAACAAAGTTCCATCAGATATTGCAGACCATAATGCTTGGAATGATTGTTGGTATGATGAATCTAGAAAAGCTTTTGTTACTTTTAATCAATATTTTGCAGAATCAACTAATGCTAAAACTAGAGAAATTCAAATTCAATATGATAAGAAAATGAATAGTAATTCTGGAATTATTATTGAAGGGGAGAAAATTCAGTTTAGGTTTGGATATCCTGTGATGTTACAAAAAGATTCTGAAAATACTGATGTGTGGTATTTACTTCCAACATTGACTGATGATATGTTAACAGAGGAAATTGTCACATCCAAATTAAGACCACAATCACCAGATAATGCGGCATTATACAGAACACAATCAGAACAATGGATAACAGTAGGTGTATTAGGATTACGATTATGTGAAAAAGAAAATCAAATTTCCGATAAATTAAGTATTTTCCCAGCCGTACCAATTGAAGAACTAAAAGCACTTTATGGTAGATCTTAATTTTAGAACGAATGCTCAGGTTTTTCTAGTCTGTATCTATTGTTTTTAATAGATTCAAACATCTTCCCAGCGGATCCTGGATGTTCATGTAATTGTTCTAACAATCTAGCATCAGCTTTCATCTGAACATTTGGATTAAACCTCTCAAACCCCTTGATCTGATTGTGTTGCATATCCAAGTATTCTTGTTGTAATGACGGATTCTCAATAATGTTATGTCCCGTACTCACATAGTCCATCTCGTTTACCATAGTTCCTGGATTCATGAGGATTGGTGCATTTTGTCCAGTTTGTGGAATTACAGTCTTTTCAACAACCGGAGCATAGCCACTAGGCTCTAGTGATTTCATATGACTATCCATAAAGTTGAGATTGTGATTTACAACTCCAGTCTGTCCAATTTCTGCACCCTTGGCATTTCCTGTTTGTAGTATGTCACCTGCAATTGGTCTTCCTACTTGGGGAATGTGCATTGCCTGAGTTGCAGCTTGTACTCCACCTGCTGCAAGTCCTACACCTCCACCCATAATTCCTGCCTTTGTGTAGGCCTTGAATTTCTCTCCAAATGACAGGGGTGTCTGCTGGATTGGATTACCTGGTTGTGATCCAAATGCCATTGGACTATTACCCTCATTCCCTGATGACATTGCATGTCCGCTTGTAAACGTCCCAATTTGTCCTGAAGTCATTCCTCTATTTGCAATAGCACTTGCACCAGCTGCACCACCCATCATTGCCATTTGTCCTGCAGCTCCTGACATTTGGTTTGCAGCATTACTAATTCCACCTAGTGCTCCCTGTCCTGCAGTACTGCCAACAATTGCAGCACCCATGATTGCTGTACTCATCATCTGGCCTACTTGTGTGGTTAGAGTTCCCAAAATTGGTGCTAATATCACTGGAGCAAACACTGCCAAGAATCCTACTGCCAAACTTGCAAACCAGTCCTGCATTGCAGGTAACGTAGTAGAATCAAGATATGCCATGCCAGTAGTAAGAATCAATGCAGAAAATATTGGCGCCATAGACAAACCGATTAAATTAGTTACAACCAAATCCTTTAGTTTCCTAAACAATGGAATCAAACCCAACACAAGCACCAATGGAATGGATATTGCAAATACCATTGTCAACATTATTCTAATTGTAGATATGATAAATGCCATTGCAGTCATAAACATCACTGCAAATCCCTTAAACAAGGACAGAAACACGTCCTTCATTATTCCTTGAGCAAATGCACCAGGATCAACAAATGCTGCAGTCCATTCTGCAGGATCAAATGCTCCTGGAGGGATTACACCACCCATAGAATTCCATAGTGTGGCAGTTCTGGTTGCAGCATCAACTCCGCCGCTGTTAAAGTCAATTAATGCCATTGCAGTACTCTCAATTGTAATTGCCCACAAATCCCAAAGAAATGGAAAGATTGCAAAAAACGGAATAAACAAAATAACTTTGCGTAGTAATCGCCAGGCAGTTCCAGGATTTACCCACTTTATCGATTCTAGTAATAAAACAAGAATTGACAATATTCCAATAATTATCAGAATTATAAACGAGAAAATAAACAGCCCAAAGTATAATTCGGTTCTCTCATTTGATTGTGGATTTCCATTTGCATCAAGTATCAGATCTCCAGTTGTACCATCATAGTCAAAGAATCGCGGCATATCAGTGATCAGTTGCGGTATAAGTGGACCACCGACTGTAACCACAACCTGGGTAATCACAATAACTGCAGTAAATATGATAAGCCCAATTGCCAGCATCAGTGGGATTGTGAATACGAATCCCTCATGTGACAACCTGAAGTTTAGATTCACAGAAAATGATGAGTCATTTGCTTAAAAGGAGAAAAATGTCCGTGTCTCATCCTTTGTTTCATCTCTTGTCTGTATCGTTAGTTAGAATAGTGTTAGAGACATTAGATAAAATGGCGAAAATTGAAGATTCAGATAAAATATGAATTATAATACAAAAGAAATCATTTTGTGAATCTTAGTCATCTCTGTAGACATATTGGAGAAACCTATCAAAAAATTCTGAAGGAAAAAAACTAATCAAATAATAAAATCAATTATCTTTTGGAATCAAGAGGAATAACATAAGTTGCCCCATCGGGTATTGTTATTCTTTTTTCTAATGGTTTACCATCGTCTGATGAAATAATTTCTTCGATTAAACCATTTGATCTAGTAATTACTAATGAAATATTATCGTCTGTCCCCAACGAATCAGATAGAGGTAAAATAATTCTGATTGGTATTGTAAGTGAATTTATTTTATCAAATGGATGTTCAGGATTTTTAAATTCTTTATCGTTGTTTTCCTCAAATGGGTTAATTGTTACAGCATTATCCCCGGCATATAGGGATATGGTTAAACATAAGATCCAAGGAATAACCCATTGAAGTTTGTTTAAATAATTACTGTGTTTTGATTTATGTTGAGACTCTTGTTGCACATAGGTAATACTCTGTCTAGTCTATAAATCTCCTGAAATTTAAAAAATGATTCATCGTGAAACTTACAAAATACAGTTTGATTTGAAGATAATTAATACTGACATCGATTATCGTACCCGTAAATCAAGAAGAATTTGATTCGCTGATGGAGACGATTAAGAAAATCGTATCAAGAGTACAAAAAGTAAGTGATTATTCTACAGGTCTTGTATCAAACAATTCCTGAAGTTCTGCTGGTAACTGGCCATATCTCAGGGTATACTCTTGGATATTTTTCTGTATGACATGTATGGAATTATCTTGATACAATGAATTTTGAATTTCATTTAGTGCACCAAATCGCTCCAGTTCATTTTGAAATTTCATCACAGTATCATAATCTTTGCTCATTGTTTCTGCTTTTGCAAAATGTTTTCTTGTTTGATCAGATAAAACTTGCCCATAATCATAAACTGCTTGATGCCATATATCAAGTGGAACTGTACAGAAATCCTCATGCTCAAGACTGGATAGTACCCTTTCTATGGTATTGGCTATCATTACTCCATGATCTTTTGTTTTGTCATGACACGAAAGATAATAGTTTGAGAGTACTTCGTTAGTGCAAGAGTTTACGTGAACATACATACCTGCAGAATAGTTTTCATCATCAGATATGGCATACACCCCATAATGGGCATCTGATCCATGTCTTCTCTCATCTTGCACATGAAACTCTATTGGGACTTTAGAGTATTTTTTCATAAACAACTGAAACATCTCACTCTCAGGTATCTTTTGCAGGTGAGTAGGCATGTTTGAGGCAAAATCACATATTGGCTTATCTGATTCTTGATCAACTTGTGTTAATTCTGATGCAGGTAGGAATGGAAAGT
>Ga0224512_10003182_pt1 | contig 14577 bp, 9 predicted proteins | sample SF_May12_sed_USG_4_FD_169103 | JGI IMG/M metagenome (GOLD analysis project Ga0224512, IMG submission 169103) | Sediment microbial communities from San Francisco Bay, California, United States - SF_May12_sed_USGS_13 | ecosystem: Environmental > Aquatic > Marine > Sediment | place: USA: California...
TGGACATGGAATTGCAGGTTGGGGGTGGCGAATTCCGGGGCGGAGCGGGTGAAGGCGCCGATATGGGACGGTGCCATGGTGAGCGGCCCGCGGCGGGTCAGGGCGTACTGCACCCCGTAGAAAGCGCGCTTTGCCAACGAGCGGTATTCGGAATTGAGGGTGCGCACGCCCGCGACCTTGAAGATCGGACGGATCTGGAGGTGGTCTTGAAGGTTCTCCCCGACGCCGGGCAGGTGGTGAACCGCATCGACGCCGCGCGCCGCAAGCCGGTCCGCATCGCCGATGCCCGACCTTTCCAATATCACCGGGCTCGCCACGGCGCCGGCGGACAGGATCACCTCGCGCCGGGCGCGTAGAACGCGTTCGGCGTTGTTCTGGCGGATCAGGGCGCCTGCCGCGCAGCCGCCGTCCAGCAGCAAACGGTCGGCCAGGGCGCCTGTGAGGACCGTCAGATTGGGCCTTTTCAGGATCGGCCTGAGGAAGCCGCGCGCCGCGCTCCACCGGCGCCCGCCCTTCTGGTTGACGTGGAAATAGCCGCAGCCCTCGTTGTCGCCGGTGTTGAAGTCGTCCGTCTTCGGGATGCCGGTCTCGCTGGCGGCATCGAGGAAGGCGTCGAGGATCTCCCAGCCGATGCGGGGCCGGTCGACCCGCCATTCGCCGCCCGCGCCGTGGTAGGGGCCGGCACCCTTGAAATGATCCTCATGTCCCTTGAAGACCGGCAGCACGTCGTCCCAGCCCCAGTTCTCCAGGCCGAGCTGGCGCCAACCGTCGTAATCCGCCGCCTGGCCGCGCATGTAGATCATGGCGTTGATGGCGGACGAGCCGCCGATCACCTTGCCCCGCGGATAGGCGAGATCGCGGTCATTGAGCCCGGGATCGCTCCTTGTGCGGAACATCCAGTCGGCGCGCGGGTTGTTCATGGCATAGAGGTAGCCGACCGGGATGTGCAGCCAGATCCAGTTGTCCCGCCCGCCGGCCTCCACCAGGACCACCGAATTGGCGGGATCGGCGCTCAGCCGGTTGGCCAGCACGCAGCCCGCCGATCCCCCGCCGAGGATGACGTAGTCGAATGTGTCCCTGTCCGCCGCCCCGTTCATTGCGCGCGCGCACGCCATGGCATCGTTGTGATCATGGCGGATCATCCCACCCGGGGCGCCGTCCTGCCAAGCACCCTTATGGTCCCCGCGCTGTTGTCCGTTCGTGAGCGATGGCGTGCCGCGATGCCGGTGTGCTAGATTTTCGAAAACAGCTTCCGGCGCGCCCGCGTCGGGAGCGGGAGGCCCGCTTGATCGTTGCAGAATTCGATGTCCTGCCCTGCCACATGCCGCAATCCGATCCCGGGTGGCGCTTTTCCATCCATGCCAACCGCATTTCCAAGGGTTGGCTGGTGCGTCTTGTCACCGATACCGGGGTCACGGGGTACGGCTACGCCTCGGCCACCCGACACATGGGGGCCAGTGCCGAGGGGCTGAAAGGGGCGCTCGAGGCCTTCGCGCCTTTGATCATCGGCCGCGATCCCTTCGACATCGAGGCCTGCCTGGCGGCGCTCGACCATGAGCTCACCGGCATCTACCAGGCCAAGGCCGCCATCGACTGCGCTCTGCATGAGATCAATGCGCGTTCGCTGGATCTGCCGCTCCATCACCTGTTCGGCGGTAAACTGCGCGACGAAATCCCGGTGATGCGGGTGTTGTCCATCAAGGCGCCCGACGAAATGGCTGAACGCGGCCGGGACCTGGCGGCCGACGGCTACCAATTTATCAAGATCAAGGTCGATGGGCACGTGAACGACGATTATGAGCGCGTCCGCGCCATCCGCGAGGCGGTCGGCCCGGACATCCGCCTCACCATCGATGCCAACCAGGCCTATGTGCCCAAGGACGCGATCCTGATCGCCGATCGGGTGGCGGCGCTCGGCGTCGAGATCTTCGAACAGCCGGTCGCCGCCGACGATCACGCCGGGCTCAAGCTGGTGACCGACAACACGCCGATCACCATCGAAGCCGATGAGAGTGCGGGGTCCTTGCGCGAGGTGATGGTGCTGGTGGCGGAGCGCATCGTCGATGCGGTCAGCCTGAAGGTTCCCAAGCTTGGGGGCTTGCGCAACGCCGTCGCCGCCGCGCGCATCTGCGAGGCCGGTCGGGTGCGCTGCCGCTTCGGCGCCCATGTCGGCCCCCGGCTGATGAGCGCCCAGGCCGCCCACCTTGCCGCCGGCCTGGCGGGGCTTGACTTCGCCTGCGAATTCGGCGAGTTCGTGCGTCTGACCAACGACCCCACAGAGGGAATAGAAAACATCGACGGCAAGGTCGCGGTCCCGAGGGGACCCGGTTCAGGCGGCCGGCTGAGGCCCGAGGCCGAAGACGTGGGCAGCGATGCCTATCCCCTGCCGGCCGACGCTTGAAGGGCTATCGCACAAGGTATCGAACCGCGACAATCACGGACAACGAAGAGGGAGAATGAGATGACCAGACTGACGGACCGAATCAGCGGATGGACCGCCGCCGGCGCGATGGTCTTGGGCCTGGCCGCCGCCGCGGCCCCGGCCCAGGCGATGACGGCCGAGGAAATCCTCATGTACAAGGGTGCCGACCGCGAGCAGGTGCTGCTGCAGGGGGCGCGCAAGGAGGGGCGGATGGTCATCTACTCCTCGCTCATCGTCGATCAGATGCTCCGGCCCCTGACCGAGGCTTTCAAGAAGAAGTATCCCTTCCTGGAGGTCAAATACTGGCGCGGATCCTCGGGCAAGACCTTCCGCAAGGTCACCGCCGAGATGCGCGCGGGCAAGCTGGTGGCCGACGTCATCGAAGGCAGCGGCGTCACCGGCCGCATCATCAAGGCCAAAATCGCTCTGCCGCTCTGGTCGCCGGAGCTTGCTCCGTACGACAAGAAATTCAATGCGAAAGACGGCACCTGGGTGACCACGCGCTTCCGCTACATCGGCGGTGCCTACAACACCAAATTGGTCGCCAAGGGCGATGTGCCGAAGACCATGGAAGACCTGCTCGATCCCAAATGGAAAGGCAAGATTGCCTGGCGCGCGGGAACCAATTCCAGTGGCCAGATGATCACCATCACGTCCCTGCTGCTGGCCTGGGGCGACAAGAAGACCGAGGCCTATCTCGCCAAATTGTCGAACAACGATCCCGTGCCCTTGCATGTCAGCAACCGCGGCGTTGTCGACCGGATCATGGAAGGGGAGTACGCCATCGCTATCGGCGCCTCGGCCCATCATCCCCTGATCAGCGCGCGCAAGGGGGCGTCGGTCGCGCCGATGCTGCTCAATCCGGTGCCGAGCCTCAACGGGACCATCTCCGTCCTTAAGGGCGTGCCCCATCCCCATGCGGCGATGCTGATGGTCGATTTCATCCTTTCGAAGGAAGGCCAGGAACTGTTCCAGAAGGCGGGTTACTTCCCGGCCCATCCCGGCGTTCCCGCGGCCAAGGATCTGCAGCAGGTCGTGCCGTCCATCGCCGGCAAGGAAGAATTCTTCATCGACCCCATGGCGCTCTTGAACACCACGAAAAAGACCAAGAATCTGGCCAAGAAGTACTTCAAGTAGCCCGGTTGTTTCCCCGGCCCGGAGCGGCGCCGAGGCGCGGCCCCGGGCCGCTGGGCTCAGATCCCGATCAAGGATTGCAACAAGCCCTGGAGAGGCGCGGGAATGACCGCCGGACCCGGCAAGATCGAAGCATCCAGCGGCGCCGCACCGGGTAGCGCGGCGCGCGCCCTGTGGGCGCGGTTCGGCATATCGCCGGTGGTCGCCCTGCTTGCCGGCGTGCTTCTTCTGCTGATTGTTCCGCCGCTGGTTTTTCTCGTAAAAACAAGTTTTTACACAACGACCTTCACGGGCGACTTCGATAAATTCACGTTCCGGTTCTACATCGATCTGGTCAGCGATCCGAAGTTCCTCACCAGCCTCCTCAATACCTGCACCTACGCCATCGGTTCGGCCTGTGTCGCGATCGGTTTGGGCGTGATCCAGGCCTGGATCGTCGAGCGCACCAACACGCCGTTGCGCAAATATGTCTTCCTTTTCTCGATCGTCTCCCTCGGCATCCCCAGCGTCCTCTACACCATCTCCTTCCTGCTGCTGCTGGGCCGCTCCGGTCCGGTCAACGAGCTGCTGGATTTCTTCTTCGCCACCGGGCGCAGCGGCATCAACGTCTATTCCATGTGGGGCATGATCGTGATCGAGGGCATCGATTTCGCCCCGCTGGCCTTCCTGCTGCTCTCCTCCGTGTTCCGCTCCACCGACGCCTCCTTCGAGGAAGCCGCCATGATGTGCGGCGCCAATGTGTCGCGCACCTTCCGCCGCATCACCATGAAGCTGGCCTTGCCCGGGGTCTATGCCTTGCTGATCCTGATCTTCATCCGCGCCTTCGAATCGTTCGAGACCCCGGCCTTTGTGGGCCGGCCCGGGGGCATCTACGTCCTGACCACCAACATCTTCGAGAACATCCAGGTGGACGAGCCGCCCAATTACGGACAGGCCGGCGCCTTCGCCGTCGCCTTGCTGGTCATCGTCTGGGGGCTGCTCTACTGGTACAACCAGCTTTCGCGCCGGGCCGAACGCTATCAGACGATCACCGGAAAGGGCTACCGGCCGCGGGTGATGGATCTCGGTCGCTGGAAATACCTGACCGCCGGGGTGCTGGTGATCCTGTTCATGATCATCATCGGCTTTCCCGTCGGCATCGTGGTTTATGCCGCGTTGCAGCCGTTTTACGAAGGCGTCAGCTTGGCAGGCTTCTCCAACATGACGCTCGATAATTTCGCCCAGGTGCTGAAGCCGGGTTCGTTCCGCGACGCCATCACCAACACGGTCATTCTGGGGGTCGCGACGGCCACGATCGTCGGTCCCTTTACGCTGCTCTGCGCCTGGCTCGCGGTCAGGCGTTACCGCGGGGCCTGGCTGCTGGATCAGCTCGCGACCATGCCCCTGATCTTCCCCTCCATCGTCATGGGCGCGGCGTTCCTTCAAGTCTTCCTGGAATCGCCGATTCCGCTCTACGGGACGCTCGTCTCCATCATCATCGCCTCGTCGGTGCGTTACCTGCCCTACGGGATGAGGTACTCCTACGCCGGCGTCCTACAGGTCCATAACGAATTGGAGGAGGCCGCGGCGTTGGCTGGTGCCTCGCGGCCCAAGACCTTTCTGCGGGTCGTCGCGCCCTTGGTCGCGCCGGCCGTCGTCACATGCTGGGTCTTCGTCTTCCTGGTCTCGACTAAGGCAGTCTCCATCCCGATCCTGCTGGCGGGCCCCGATTCCCAGGTGGTCGCCGTCACCATGTTCGATCTATGGGAAAACGGCCAGACCGTGGAGCTGGCGGCGGTAGGGGTTACCTGGGCCGCCTTCATGACCGTGTTGAGCGGCCTGTTCTACGTGATGGCACGACGCTACGGCCTGAAGTTCGAATAGACCTCCTCCCCTGCACGACGTTCATATTATCGCCCTGGTTGCGACATGGTTTCGACAATGTCGTGGATTTTGATAGGCTTATCGACGCATGGTTTGCCTGCGAGACGGGAATTGGCTGACAGGCCCCGGCGGCGGGGCAGGGAGAGCGACATGAGAGCTCCAAGTACGTCCAATACGGTTAGGGTTGCGCTGGTTTTGGCCATTGGCCTGATTTGTGGGCTCGGGGCCCCGGCCGGGGCGGCGGAATCGCTAGCCCTCAAGCGGGTGATGCTGTCCACCGGCGGTGTCGGCTATTTCGAGCATGAAGCACGGGTCACCGGCGATGCTGTGCTCGATCTCGACATTCGGCTCGATCAGGTCGACGACGTGCTCAAGAGCATTGTCGTCTACGACGCCACCGGCAAGGTCGGGACCATCGACTTGCCGGGGCGCGAGCCCTTGGCCGAGGCATTCCGGGACCTTCCCTTCGGCAAGGCCGCCCTGCGGTCCCCTGCGGCGCTGCTGCAGGCGCTGCAAGGCGCGGTCGTATCGGTCACCGGTCCGCGTCAGATCAGCGGCCGGGTGCTCTCCATCACCCGCGAGACGGTGACCCTTCCCAAGACCGGCGCGGTGTCCACCCAGCACCGCGTGACGCTGCATACCGAAAAGGGGCTGGAGAGTTTCCTGCTGGAAGAGTCCCAGTCGGTGCGCCTGACGGACGCGACCCTGCAGGGCCAGGTCAATGCGGCGCTGGCCGCCATCGCCCGCCACCGGGTGGCCGATCGGCGGCGCATCGCCATCTGGGTGACCGGCCGCGGCGCCCGCACCGTCCGCGTTGCCTATGTCGTGCAGACGCCCCTGTGGAAGACGTCTTACCGGCTGACCCTCGACCGCGACGCCACGGCAAAGACCGGGCATCTCCAAGGCTGGGCCGTGGTCGAGAACATGACGGGCCACGATTGGAAGGACGTGGGCTTGGCGCTTGTGTCGGGCAATCCCGTGACCTTCCGTCAGGCGATTTATCAGGCCTATTACGTCCAGCGGCCGGAGGTTCCGGTGGAGGTGCTGGGCCGCATCTTGCCTCGGCCCGACACCGGGACCGTCGCCGGCCAGGAGGCGGCTTCCGCTTCCGGGGCGCCCGGTCGCGGTCAGCCCCGGGAGCGGCTCAAGCGCGCGGAGAAACGGGCGGCGGGAAAGAGCAGGTCCGGCGCCCTCCTCCGGTCCACTCCGCCGGCCATCGGCGGCGGCTACCAAAGCGGTGCCGTGGCGCCGGGCCTAGCCGATGCGGATCTGGCCGCGCCGCCTGTCGCCCGGCCGGCGCTTTTGGCGGGGGCCCGGGAATCGGCCACCCAGGTAGTGTTCCGCGTTCCCGGCCCGATCAGCGTCGCGTCGGGCCATTCCTTTGTCGTCCCGATCGCCGACACGCGCGTTGCCGCCGTCCGGGTCTCGCTGTACCAGCCCCGGACCCATGCCGACCACCCGGTTGCCGCGGCGCAATTGACCAACGATTCCCCCAGCGGTTTGCCGGGCGGCGTGCTCACCCTTTACGAACGCGACGCCAAGTCCGGCGCGGTCGCCTATCTCGGCGATGCGCAATTGCGGACCCTGCCGCCCAAGGACATGCGCATGGTCGGCTTCGCGCTGGATGAGAAGATCCGCGTGGAGCGCGAATCGAAGAGTTCCTCGACCCTAATCAAAGGACGGATCAGCCAGGGCGTGTTCAGCCATACCGTGGTGTCCCGGCGCACCACCTTGTACAGGATCAAGGGCGTTCAGGGGGCGCCGCGCCGATTGATCATCGAGCACCCGCGCTACCCGGGCTGGAACCTGCCGAAACAAACCAACATCAAGGTCGAGCTGGCCAAGGGCGCCTACCGCATCGCGCTGGACCTCAAGCCGGGGGAAGACCGGGCGATCAGCGTCGTCACCAATCGCCCCCGGGCCGAGACCTTGGCGCTGACGGCCCTGGGGGCCAGCCGGATCAGGGCGTATGCGTCTTCCGATTCGCTCTCCGAGACCATCCGCGATGCCTTCAAGCGCATGGGCGGACTGATGGCGGAGATCGAGCGTCATAAGAATGACGTGCGGACCGCAGAAAAAAAGAAGAAGGATATCTTCGACGACCAGCGCCGCATCCGGGACAACATGCGCCGGGTCAATAACCGCGGCCAACTCTACCTGCGCTATGTCAAGAAGCTCGACAGTCAGGAGAACAGTCTGCAGGCGCTGGAGGACCGGTTGGAGGCCGCGCGGGCGGCCCAGCGCAAGGCGGAGAAGGCGCTCGCCGATTACATGGCGGGCCTCGATATCTAGCCCCGGGTTCTTGCCCCGCGCGCGGCCCATCGACGGGCTTAAGGCCGTTGATCACGGCGCGTCTCTGCGCTACGCTTTTGTTGTTCCCTTGACCGTAGGTCCGCCGGTGCCGCCACCTCCGACCAGGCACTTGGCGGCCAAGGCCGGGAACGAGAAACCCAGCAAGGAGAAAGCGCATGGAGCAACCGCCCGACCATTCCATCGGTCCCGCGGCGTTGCGGGGCCACGGCTTCCCACCCTCCGGCGCGTGTGCCGCTTGGTAGGGCGAAGCCGCCTGGACAATCTGAATTCTTGAGCGAAGGTATCGCCGGCGTTGAAAAGAGCGCCGGGCGGAACTTCGGAAATGATCCGCTCCAGGAGCGGAGAGTCGGGAAATCCCCGAACGGAGCCCCGGGCCCTCGAATGGGCCGGGGCTCCTGCTTGGGGCTATTTTTCCAGTGGCGGAAGCGGCTTGCCGCCATCCGGTGCTCCGACATCGAGGCCGGTCAGCACCACGGCAAGAAGCGTGTAGTAGCCGATCACCGTCAGCAGATCGATCACGGTCTGTTCGCCCAACAGGTCCGTCGCCCTTTGATAGGTGGCGTCGCCAAGGCCCTTTCTTTCCTGGATCTCCGTTGCCACGTCGTAGACCAGGGCCTCGTCGGCAGCATCGAAACCGGGCCGCCGGCCCGCGCGCAGGTCTTCGATCACGGCCGGGGCGAGCCCGGCTTCCCGCGCGAAGGCCTCATGGGCGGCCCATTCGTAATGTGCCGTCCATTGGCGCGCGGTGATCAGCACGGTGAGTTCCAGAAGGCGGCGGGGCAGGGTGGTCCTGGTCCGGAGATAGAGGCCGAAATCGCTGGCGATCTCGGCGAATTCCGGGGTCCTGAGCCAAACTGCGAAGGGCCCCCGGGCCGGGCCGCTATAGCGCGGACCGGCGATCTTCCGGTTCACCCGGATCTGTTCGGGCGTCATCGCGTCCGTGGGAATCGGTTGAATGCGCGCCATGCTGTCCCCTTGTGGTGTGGCGGGTCAAAGGATGGGCGAGGGTAGCAAACGCCGGCGCCCGCGCGAACCCGTCCCTTGATCGCGGATGCGCTGGTTGTGGAATCCGCAACGATAGCCTAAGGTTCGAAAAAAGACAGGGCGTTTGGGAAAGCGAGGCGAGCGGCGCAAAACCTGCCGTGGGGAGACGATTATGACGGCGACGCAAGCGGTTGGTGCGGTCCGCGATTTCGCAGTCAGGCGGGCCGGTCAGGTCGTCTGGTGGCACTGGATCGTCTTCACGATCGTCGCCGTGTTCGTGATTACCCCGGTGATCATGTTGGTGCTGGGATCGTTTTCCCAGGCCAGCCTGCCCGCCGACTTCTCCCTGAACGAGCTCGGCTTCGACAACTACATCGACGTCTGGAGCGATCCCACAACCTATTCGCTTTTCACCAACACCTTTTACTATGTCACCGGCGCGACGGCGATCGGCATCACCCTGGCGGCGGGGCTCGCCTGGCTGGTCGAACGCACCAACATGCCCGGCAAGATCTGGATTTACGCGGGCGTTCCCATGACGCTGGCCATGCCCGGCCTGTTGCAGGCGATGGCCTGGGTATTGCTGGGATCGCCGCGCATCGGCTTCCTCAATCAGTTCCTGATCGATGTGCTGGGCATCCCCATGAACCCGATCAACATCTACACCCTGGAAGGGATGATGTTCGTCGAGGGGCTTCGCCTGGTGCCCACCGCGTTCCTGATGCTGGTGCCGCTGTTGCGTTCCATGGACCCGTCGCTGGAGGAAGCGGCCTACATGTCCGGTGCCCATCCGCGCTCCACCATGCGCAAGGTGACGCTGAAGCTGATGCTGCCGGGCCTGCTGGCGGTGACCATCTATAACGGCATGACGGCCCTTGAGGTGTTCGAGGTGCCGGGCATCCTGGGCCTGCCCTCAGGGGTCTATGTGTTCTCCACGAAGATCTATTCGATCCTGCATTCGGTGGGTGAGGAGCCGGTCTATGGCCAGGCCAACGCGCTGGGCATCATTTATGTGTTCATCGCCATCATCGCGACATACCTCTATTCCCGGGTGATCGCCCGTTCCGAGCGCTTCACCATCATCACCGGCAAGGGCTACCGCCCGCGCGAGCTGGAACTGGGCCGTTGGAAATGGGCCGGCATCGGCGCCGTGGTGGTTTACCTGGCAGCCTCGATCGTCCTCCCCTTCCTGGTGCTGCTCTACGTCTCGTTCACGCCTTTCCTCCAGGTTCCCTCCTTTGAAGCCTTCGCGTCGATGAATTTCGATCACTATATCGACGTCTTCAACACCGACCTGATCGGCAAGGTGATGTGGAACACGACGCTGATGGTGTTGCTAACCTCGACGGCCACGGTGGTGCTGTCCTTCCTGGTGTCGCTGATCGTGGTGCGTTCGAAGTTCTGGGGCCGCAAGTTCCTCGATCAGCTCGCGTTCATGCCCCACGCCATTCCCGGCATCGTCATGGGCCTGGCCTTCCTGTGGCTGTTCCTGCAACTGGATATCCATGGCGGCATTCCCATCCATGGCGGCATCCTCGCCATGACCATCGCCTTCACCATCGGCTTCCTGTCCTACGGGACGCGCTCCATGAACGCCGCCATCCTGCAAATTCACAAGGAGCTGGAGGAAGCCGCCCAGGTGTCCGGCGCGCCCCACTGGCGCACCATGTGGCGGATCTTCTACCCCCTGTTGCTGCCGACCATCGTGGGGCTCTGGATCTGGTGCATGCTGCATGCCGTGCGCCATGCCAGCGTGCCGTTGATCCTCTATGACGGCGCCGAGAACCGGGTGCTCGCCGTCCTCATTTGGCGCATGTGGGACGAAGGCGATGTCGGGCCGGTGGGCGTCATCGGCGTGTTGCTGATCCTCGCCCTGATGGTCATCACGCTTGGCCTCAGGATGATGGGTTTCGGGCGCGGCGCAAAGGTGCAGCAAGCCGCGAAGGACTGATCGCCCGTCCATTCGATCGCGCGATTCTTGGGGCCCGGTCGTGCTCAGTCCGGCAGGTTTTCGGCATAGAAGCCGGCCTTGGATGCTGCGATCCCGCAGGCGGGGTCGAGCAGCTCAAGAACGTTGCCGTCGGGATCGTGGAAATAGCAATGCCGTCCGCCGAACGCGGCTTCGGGCCCGCGGGTCTCTTCCTTGGCGATCGACGCACCCCTGTCCTTGAGATAGGCGACCGCGCGGTCGAATTCTTCCGGTTCGACGTAAAAGGCGTGATGGATGCTGACGGCGCCGTCTTCGTTGGGTTTGATCGGGGTCTTTGAGACCGTCAGGACGAAGTAGTCGTCGTCCGACCGGCAGAACACCATGCGCGGGCTTTCGCGAATGAAATCGAAACCCAGCAAATCGCAGTAGAAGGATTTCGCCCGGGCGAGGTCGCTGACCGGGATGGTGAAATGGACCATACCTTTCGTCCTGATCATGGCCTCATGCTCCAATCCATATCGTGCCGGATCACCCTAGGGGAAACCCCGGTGGGTTTCAATTTTCCGAAACGGTATCTTTTTTTTGCAATTCCTTATAAATTCAGTCTGACCAGCGTCCCGCAAAGACGGGGCGGAAAAGCAATCAATGTGTATCGTCCGGCGCTGCAGGGAGACCGGGCACGATGCCCGATCAGGTTTCCACACTCTATCATTCGGCGATCGATTCGCCGCGGTTTCGGCCGCCCCTGCGGGTGTGCCGGATCGAACCGCGAGGGGCGATGCACGGTAAGAACCGAAAGACGAGGAGGCATGCACGATGACGCGTAACGCAGTGAAACTTGGATTGGCGGCGGTGGTCGCGGGAGGTATGGGGCTGGGCGTCCTGGCACCGGCCGCGAGCGCCGCGGACCTCCCCAAATCGACCCAGGAAATGCTCAAGAAGCTCAAGATCGATGCCAGCTTGTTGAAAGGCCTGGACGAGGCTCTCAACGTGCCCAAGGCGATGCTCGACGCGGCGAGGAAGGAAGGCCAGGTGCGCATCGGCGCAACCCACGACCCGAAGCAGTTCCGTGATTTCATCCGGCCGTTCCATGAGCGTTATCCCGGGATCGAGGTTCATTACGCCCGTGCCAACCGCTATGACCGGGTGATCAAGCCGTTGATCGCGCTCAAGTCGGGCAAGATCATCGTCGATTCGATCATGGGCTTCGGCGGCAACACCTACCAATTCGAAAAGCTGAAAGCGCTGGTGAACCTGACCGACCTGCCGGTCTACAAGCAGATTCCCGATTTCATGAAGAGCCCCAGCGGCAATTTCGTGGGCCAGCGCTACCTTACCCGTTGTTTCAGCTACAACACCAAGAACGTCAAGAAAGAGGATCTTCCCAAGCGCTGGGAGGACATCCTCACCAATAAGCGCTGGGAGGGCAAGAACCTGGCCCTGGTCAACCGGCCCGATTACTGGGCGCTCCATCTCTGGGTGACCAAGGGCGAGAAATGGACCAAGGATTTCCTGACCAAGATGTTCCTGGAAGTGAAGCCGCAGCTGCGCAAGGAAGGCAACAACGCGGCCATGGCGCTTCTCGGGGCCGGCGAATTCGACGGACTGATCGCCGGCACTTTCCACCGCACTTCGACCCTGCAGGGGAAGGGCACGCCGATCGGCCTCCATTGCCCGGATCCGGTGACCCCGACGACCGTGTCGCCGGTGGGGATCATCAAGGGCGGCAACGAGAATGCGGCCAAGCTGTTCGTCAACTGGTTCCTGACCCGCGAAGGCCAGGTCGCGCAGTTCCACAGCGCCCATTACACTCCTCTCTACCCCGACCTGAGCGACGCCGGGCTGGACCACGATGTCGGCTTCAAGCCCGATATCAAGAAGCGCGTTTTCTACCGGGAAGACCAGTGGCGCAAGGAAAAGGCCGAGTTGGTCAAGCATTGGCAGAACCTGTGGTTCAAGCGCACCGGCCTCAAGATGGAGACCGTCAACGTCACCATCACCGACGTTAAGCGCGGCGGCCGGCGTTATCACTTCAAGGTCGCCGGCAAGGAGCAGAAGGTGCGGGTGTCCAGTTCACGTACCATCATCTTGATCAACGGCGACCGGTCGGACCGCAAGGCGGTCAAGAAAGGGATGGCTTGCGAGATCAGCTATCCCGGCAACGATCAGACGGCCAAGGAGGTGTCCTGCAAGAAGTAGCGGGCCACCGGCGCCGGGGGACCTGTGTCCCCCAGGATGACAAGAGGGACCGGCCCGTGGGCCGGTCCCTTGCGCCTTCGGGACCGGAATAACAGATAAGAGAGGAGGGGAGGCGGATGCTGAAGAACTACCGTGTCTACGATGCCGATTCCCACGTGCTGCTCAGCCCGCGGATGTGGGAAGACCTGCCCGACGCCTATACCGCGCGCCGGCCCCGGCCGCTGACCGTGGGCGATCGCGACGGCATGGGCAAATGGGATTCCGGCTGGCTGATCGACGGGCGCATGCAGCCCCACCCCTATGGCGCGGCGACCCAGGGGGCCAACCGGCCGACCTCGACCATGGCGGAGTATGGGGCGCCGGCCGATAAGATCGGCAACCGCGATCTTTCGGACCCCGCTTCACGGCTCGCCGGGATGGACCGCGCGGGTATCGACGTGCAGATCATTTTTCCGACCACCCTATACGCCAACGCCACCACCGACCCGGGCTTCGAGGCGGCCTTGATGCGCGCTTACAACCGCTATATCGGCGGCCAGTGCCGGGCGGCGCCGGACCGCCTCAAATGGGCGGGACTGCTGCCTCTGCGCGATGTCGCCGCGGGCTGCGAAGCGGTCGCAGAGATGAAGGACCTCGGCGCCAGCGCCGCGGTGGTCTACGGCACGGCGGGCGATTACATGCTGTCCCATCCACCCTTCAAGCCGGTGTGGGACGAACTGGCGGCCAGCGGGTTGCCACTCTGCGTCCATATGGGGATGAGCTTCCCGCCGTTCGAGCGCCTGTGCCAGAGCCGGCTGGATGCCCATTCCATCGGCATGGGGCTGCCGGCGGTGCTCGGCTTCGTCGCCGTGGTGGGGCATGGCATGATGGACACCTATCCCGATCTCAAGGTGGCGTTCCTGGAATACGGCGCGGAATGGCTGTTCTACATGGCAGGCCGCATGGGCCATTACCTGCCGAGCTACCGGGCGGACACCACCATCACCCGGATTCCCAAGGATGGGCTTTCCGATTATCTGCATTCGGGCCGTTTCTTCGTGGCGCCGGAGGCCGAGGACCCGCTCCTTCCCCTGGAGATGGAACTGGTGGGCGACGATCACGTGCTGTTCGGATCCGACTTTCCCCATGGCGAGGGGCGGGAGAACGCCGCGGCGGAGATCCTGGCCCGCGGCGACATTTCCGACACGCAGCGCGCCAAGATGCTGTTCGATAACGCCGTCAAGCTGTTCGGCGAACCCTGACGGGGCCGGTGGCCCCCTCGGCCGGGGGCGGCGGAAGGCCCGTGCCTTACGCCTTGCCCTCGTGAACGCAGATCACGACCTTGTTGTTGTCCGACATCTGGAATTCGGAATAAGGGGTGCTGCGCGCCAGAAGCTCCCGCAGGGCTTCTCCCTCCGGACCCATCGCGACGATATCGGGGGCGAGCGAGGGATTGGCGCTTGCCTTTTCGGCGACGTCGGATTTGAACTTGTTGATATCCTCCACCTGGATGCCGATATGGTTGGGGCCGGGGCGCACGATGCCCTGGGCCGCGTAGTCCTCGATCGACCACTGCATCAGCACCAGGGTCATGCGCCCGTCGGTGATGTAGTAGTTGGGGTCGCCTTCCGCCTTGTTGGCGAGCGGCAGGCCGAGGACGTCGCAATAGAATTCGGCAAGCTTTTCCGGGTTCATGGTGCGCAGCGCATAGTGGGTGACGAAGCGGTCCTGGTTCCAGCCGTCCTCGCTCTCG
>Ga0224512_10003183_pt1 | contig 14575 bp, 9 predicted proteins | sample SF_May12_sed_USG_4_FD_169103 | JGI IMG/M metagenome (GOLD analysis project Ga0224512, IMG submission 169103) | Sediment microbial communities from San Francisco Bay, California, United States - SF_May12_sed_USGS_13 | ecosystem: Environmental > Aquatic > Marine > Sediment | place: USA: California...
CCGACCCCCAGCGTCTTCAGCACCGCCTCCTTGGCCGCGAACCTGGCCGCAAAGCGCTCCGAGGGGTCGCGGGTGGCCTGGCAGTACGCCCGCTCCGACGGCGTGAACACCCGCTCCACGAAGCGGGGACGACGACCGATGATCGAACGCATCCGTTCGATGTCGACCAGGTCCGCTCCGATTCCGACAACGGTCATCGAGCCAACGGTAGCGGCGGGGGCCTAGGACCCCGCCGACCAGCGGCCGGCCACATCGGAGATCGGGGCCGTCATCAGCTCGACGGTCGGCACATGGGCCAGGATGTCGTCGCGGAAGCTGGGCTGTCGCTCGGTCACGAAGTCGACGAGCTGACGGTAGCGGTTCCGGTAGCCCTGCAACACGGTCCGGGCCACGGCTGCTCCGAGGTCGTCGGTCAACCGCACGTGGAGCAGCGTGAGACCGGTCGTCTGGGCGTCTTTCACCTCCGGCACGATCAGAACGACCCGGCCGTCGGTTCCGACCGTGACGAACGGGATCCGTTCGACCGCCACCCGATGTTTGGTGCCTCGTAGCGTCGGATCCCGCTCCACCCGTGACGCGATGCCGGTGGCCATTCCACCCTTGTCGATCACGTGGAGCTGGCCGCCGTGATCGGCGTCGCCCTCCAACCGGTAACGGGTGTAACCGACGGTCTCGGAGATCGCCGGCGTGATGGCGGCCAGCGTGCGCAGAGTCGAGTAGCTGAGCCGGTCCCGGGGGCAACCGGTGGCCAGCAGATCCTGGATGAGATGGCCCTGCAGCAGACTCTCGTCGGCCCGGCTGATCCCGACCGTGACCGTCTTCGCCTGATGCTTGATGGCATCGACCGGACGGGTCAACTCCTCGATCCCGGCCGTCAAGGCCGCAGCGAGATCCTCGACCACGACACCCGGCGTCCCGACCTTGCCGAACTCCATCTGGTACGACTCGATAGGTACCGCACCGGTGGCGAAACGCAGTAGCGCCGACACCCTCACTGCGGTCGAGGCCTCGAGGTGCCCGTTGTACTGACCGGCCCGCAGCCCGTCGAAGAACCGGGAGGCAAAGGGTTGGATCGCCCGGCCGAACCGTTCGAACCAGCCGTGGCTCTGCGGCCCGGACACTGCGGTGCCGACGAAGCCCTCGATGGCGCCGCGGGCCTCCCGCAGGGGGCGCGCCGACCCGTCGATGGCCAGCGCCGCCTCATAGCCGAACAGGTGACCGACGATGGTCGAGAGCACGAACGCCAGTTTCGGATGAACATCGGGCACGGAGATCACTTCGAGCGCAGCGGAGAACCGGTGCTCACCCTCGGTGGCAACCACGATCGGAGCCGCCTTGTGGGCCCGGAAGATCGCCACCTCCTTGGCGACGTCGTCGGCATTCGAGCCGGTCAGGCCGGCGGCACAGACGAGGATCATGGGCTCCGACGACAGGTCGATGTGCTTCTTGTCCTCCGTGACGTCGCAGGCGATCGACTTGTAACAGAGCTCCGACAGCTTGATCCGCAATTCCTTGGCCGCGATGAAGTTGGCGCCGTTGCCGACGATGGCCCAGTAACGACGGCTCGGGGCATGACGGGCGGCCGCCACTCCGATCTCGGCCCGTTTCTCGACCGTGGCCGTCATCGCGTTCGGCAGATCACGTAGCCCGGCGAGGATCTCCTGCCGCTCGTTCTGATCGACGACGGCGCCCGGAATCATCTGGGCCAGCGCGTCGGCCAGCAGGAACCCGGCCGCAATCTGGGCGTAGAAGGCCTTGGTCGAGGCCACGCTCATTTCCACATCGCGTCCGTCGGAGGTGTAGAGGACGCCGTCGGACTTGTCGACCAGATCGCTACCCCGGCGGTTGACGATGGCGATGACGCCTGCGCCGCGGGACCGGGCCAGGTCGACGGTGCGGTTGGTGTCGGTTGTGGTGCCGGATTGGCTGACCGCGATCACCAGGGTGTCGGACATGTCGTCGGTCAGATGGAAGCCGGAGAGCTCCGTGGCGGTGATCGGCTCCACAACGACACCGGACCCGACGAGCGCTTCGTCGATGGCGGCGGCGATCGCCTGACCGGCCACGGCGGCGGTGCCCTGCCCGATCACCTGGACCGTTCCGATCGATCCGGAGCGAAGGCGCTTGGCCATCAGCTCCGAGATGGTCTCCTCGCCGAGACGTACGGTGAGCGCTCCGTCCGCCGCAGCCTCGTCGGCCTCGACCAGACGACCCCGGAGCGTCTTGTGGAACGAGGTCGGAGACTCCGAGATCTCCTTCAGCAGGAAGTGGGGTGAGTCGCCCCGGTCGATGTCGCGGGTCGTGACCGACGGCTTCTTCCACTCGTCGGCAGTGATCGGCAGCTCGGAACCGTCGTAGGACCAGCGGCTGACACCGGCCCGATCGCCTGCCGCCGCGCCCGACAGGCGGATGATCTGTCCTTGACTGGCGGTCGGGTTGTCGGGGTCGGCCGGGGTTTCGCCGTCCATGCGGAGATACACGTCGGAGTCCTCGACCACGCCGTAGGGTTCGGATGCAACGACGAACGCATCCTCGGCCAACCCCACGAACACGCCCTGGCCGCTGCCCCGCAGGGCCAGGTGAAGATCGGCGGGAGCCACGGCGGTGCTGACACCAATGGCCACGGACCCCTCGAAGGTGGCGACCGTCGAGCGAACCGCCTCGTCGAGGGCGGCGTCGACATGCGGTCCGGTCTCGAGGAGCGATCGGCTGATCATCGACGGGATGACCTTCGCATCGGTGGTGATCTCGGCGGGGAACGACAGATTGCTGGAGGCGATCAGGTCGGAGAAGTTGTCGACATCACCGTTGAGCACGGCGGTCACGTAGGGCCCGGTTGTCCGCTCCCCCACCTCGACCGAGTTGACGGGGTGGGCGTTCGGCTCCGAGATGATCCCGACCGACGCCCAGCGAGTGTGCGCCAGCACGGTTGCCTCGACGGTGTCGGCTTCGAGAGCGGCCCGCAGGAGCTCGTCGGATGCGATCGCAGCCCGCATCGAAGCCGTGTTGTCACCGAGTTCTCCGATCTCGGCTGCGGCCTTGTAGACGAAGCCGAGCACGCCGTTCGAGTCGACGACCGACTGGTCGACGAACAGTCTGTTGTCGACCCGTTCGGCCATCAGTTCGACAACGGCCGGGGCGCTCAGGTCGAGTCCGTGGTTGCGGACCGCGATGTGGATGCCCGCCGAATCCCGACCTCGCACCTCGAGCCGGTCGATGTTGCTGAGGGCCTGCTGCACGGAGAACATGGCGGCCAGGCGGGCGCCGGAGACGTCGGGACCGGCCAGGGCGACGACCTCCGCCGCAGCCCTCAGCCGATCCCGTTCGATGGCCCACAGGGCATCGCGCAGCTCGACCATGCCGGCGTTGACGGCCTCGAGGTCAGCCACCGAGTCACCCTCGGCGTCGAGGTACTGCTCGAGGCGCTCGACGTGGTCGGTGACCTGGGCCAGGCGACCTTCCACACCGGGGACGAGTTCGGACTGCCCGATCATGGCCGCCAAGCCGGCTTCGCCTCGGAGCTCGACGTCCACCGCGGTCAGTTCCCGGGCACACGCAGCGAGCGCTCGAGCCGTATCGGGGTCACCGGGCGCCGGCATGTTGCCGACGGTGTCGTCGAGCCGGCTCAGCAGGTCGGAGGCCGACGGCTGTGCGCGCTCGGTTCGACGACGGACGATGGCAACGATTCCACACATAGGCGGATCAGTGTACTTTGGGCGGCGTTTCGACGGTCGGCGCGCTCCGGCGGCGGGTCGGTTCGACCCCCGACTTTGTGGCTGGCACGACCCGGAGGAGGGTCGTCGGCGTCACCAAGTTGGGCTACGTGGTTGGCCCGAGGAGACGGGTGGCGTGGTCGACGAGTTCGGTACAGGCCGCTTCGGCGGTGGCCTGGTCGATGTGTTCGACCATGATCCGCAGCAGCGGCTCGGTTCCCGATGGGCGAACGACGACCCGTCCGTCGTCGCCGAACCGTTCCTCGACGGCGGCGACCTGAGGGGCGATGACGGCAGCGGCGTCGGGGTTGCGGGCGGCCAGGGTGACGTTGCGCAGCAGCTGGGGCACCGTGGTCATGAGCTTCTCGGCGAGAGAGGCCAGCGGTTCGCCACGACGAGCAACCACATCGAGCAGTTGGACGCCGGCCAGAATTCCGTCGCCGGTGGTGGCCAGATCCCGACAGATCACGTGACCCGACTGCTCGCCGCCAAGCGAAAGATGATGGTCGTCGAGTGCGGCCAGCACATGGCGATCGCCGACGGCGGTGGAGATGACCTTGATCCCCGCCTCGGCCATCGCCCGGTGGAACCCGAGGTTGGTCATCACGGTGACCACGACCGTGTTGTCACGCAGGCGATCGGTGGCGGCCCAGTCGGTGGCCAGCAGCCCGAGGACCCGGTCGCCGTCGACCACCCGACCGGCCCCGTCGACCGCTATCAGCCGATCGGCGTCACCGTCGAACGCCAGTCCTGCGTCGGCTCCGACCTCGAGAACGGCGGCGGCCAGGGTCTGTGGGGCCGTGGAGCCGACGCCGTCATTGATGTTGGTGCCGTCGGGACTCACGCCGATGGCGGTGACCGTTGCGCCCAACCGTCGAAAGATCTCGGGGGCGACCCCATGGGCGGCGCCGTTGGCACAGTCGACGACGATCGTCAGCCCGGCCAGAGCCTTCCTGTCGACGGAGGCGACCACGGCGTCGGCCCAGCCCTCGACCTCGGGTGAGGCGCCACGATCGAAACGAAGATCGGCGAGCCGAGGTGTGTCGCCCGATCTGGCCGGGGCACCCAGCTCGGCGGCCACCTCCACGTAGCGGGCCTGGATCCTGGATTCCAGGTCATCGCGCAGTTTCAATCCACCGGCGGCGAACAGCTTGATGCCGTTGTCGTGGAATGGGTTGTGGGATGCCGAGATCATGGCCGCCGGCACCGACTCGTCGGCCGCCACCCAGGCCACTGCGGGTGTGGGTACCACCCCGAGGTCGCCGACTTCGGCCCCGGCGGACCGCAGGCCGCGGCTGAGCGCCTCCTGCAACATCGGACCCGACTCCCTCGTGTCAGAGCCGATCACGAATCGGGAGCCGGGCAGGAACTCGGCCGCGGCCCGGCCCAGGGCTTCGGCCACGGAAGCGGTCAGTTCGGCGCCGACACGGCCTCGCACCCCATCGGTGCCAAAAGTGGGAATGGATGCGGGCACGGCCACGGAACGCTTTTGGCGCCGCCGGCCTCTTAGCGCTTGCTGTACTGAGGCGCTTTACGGGCCTTCTTGAGACCGTACTTCTTGGACTCCTTCTTCCGGGGATCCCGGGTCAGGAGACCGGCGCCGCGAAGCGGAGGGCGGTCCTCCCCGTTGAGCACAACGAGAGCCCGGCTGATGCCGAGGCGGAACGCACCGGCTTGGCCGGACAGGCCGCCACCGTGGAGGGTGACGGAGATGTCATAGGATTCCTCGGACGACGTGACACGCAACGGCTCGGTGATGAGCGTGCGGTGGACGGCCGAGGGGAAGTAGTCGTCGAACGGACGCCCGTTGGCGACGATCTGACCGGTTCCGGGAGCCATGCGAACCCGTGCGACGGCTTGCTTGCGGCGGCCTGTGGCTTGAATGGTTGACACGACTTCTCTCAGCTTTCCCGCTGTGCGCGTGCGTGCGCATGTGCGATTTCGAGCACCTGGGGCTTTTGGGCCGCATGAGGATGCGTTTCCCCGGCGTAGATCTTCAACTTGCGGGCCTGCTGGCGACCCAAACGGTTCTTTGGCAGCATCCCGACGATCGAGCGGCGGATGGCCTCGGCCGGGCGACGGTTCATCAGGTGGGCATAGGTTTCGGAGTGCAGGCCGCCGGGATAGCCGGAGTGGCGATGCACCATCTTGCGGTCGGCTTTACCGGAGGTAAGCACGACCTTGTCGGCATTGACGACGATCACGTGATCGCCCATGTCCATGTGGGGGGCGAACGTCGGCTTGTGCTTGCCGCGCAGGATGCGGGCGACCTCGGTGGCCATGCGGCCGAGGGTCATGCCTTTGGCGTCGACCACAAACCAGTCTCGCTGGATCTCTGAAGCTTTTGGGGTGTACGTCTTCACGGCAGCACTCTTTCAGTCTTTACGACTCGGTTCGGTGTCACGGTCGGTCCTGCAGCATGTGACCGCAGCACCTGGCCGCGGCACCCGGTATCGGTTCGCCGCGGTCAGTAAGGTGGGCACCTTGCCCGGCGGGTGGATTCCGATCGGGTCACCCCGGTTGGGAACGCACGCCGAAAAGGGCCGACTTGGTAGTTTATGGCCACCGGAGGGCCACCTCCAACCTTCGTGCCGGCAGAGATTCCGAGCGGGCTCAGGCGATGGAGTCACCAGCTCGTCGGGTGTAGTCGATCTCCCAGTTGACCGCCCAGTCTCCGCCATCGGGCGACGACTCCCAGCGCCAGTGAAATCCATCCGGGCCGATGTCGGTGAACACCATACGTTTGTAGACGCCCTCCGCATCGACCGGCACCGGTGTTCCGAACGACGGATGACCGTCGACGAGGCCGCCCTCGAAGGCCCAGTAGCTGCCGGATTCGTCGACCCAGGTCTGGCGCCACCCAACGGATTCGTCGAACACCGAGACGCTCATCCCGTTCCAGATCCGCGGCTGATCGACTGCGAAGTTCTCCTGAATGACCTTGCCGCCGAATCGGCGGGTCACGGAGTTGACGGCGTGACCACCCTCGAACGCGCAGTCCCACTCCCCCAACCAGAAATCGAAGGTGTCTGATCCGAGCGAGGCCACCCGCCCATTGTACTGCAACCGGTACAAACGATTGCCGACCACGATCGGCGGCCAGCGATTGGCCCTGCGATGAGCCTGTCGATCGGTGCGCTGATGGGGAGACATTCAGCCGGATGATTGCGGCTTGACGTTGCCGGTGTAACATCGTAGGGTATGGGAGCGCTCCCAAGCGGGCGCCCTCCGCGGCGGTCGACATGACTCGCCGAACACGAAGCCCAGAGGGGGATCTCATGAGCATTCGAGTCTCGAGCAGGCGCGCGGTGGTGAGCGCCGTTGTCGCGCTGATGGTCGCCGTGTTGACCGTGCCGATCGGGCCGAGCCCGGTCTCCGCCGCGCCACCCGATGGGCCCGACGCCCTCGCCGACTTCGAAGGCGGCCTCCCCGACGCGTGGTTCAACTTCGCCGGAGGCAGCTCGGTGAACACCTCGACGGTCGTCGTCGGCGACGGTGATCCGCTGGCCCGCCCGGGCCAGGTCGGCGCCAACGAGATCCTGACCCTCACCTACAACGTCTTCGATTTCGGTGGGTTCGGACAGGATGTGGCCGTGGCCAACGGCGGTCCCCAGGACTGGAGCACCACGGCCGGCATGAGCTTCTGGTTCAACGGCACCGGCTCCGGTCTGACCTATCAGGCCGAGATCTCCGACAACCGGTCGGATCCGGCAACAGACACCTCGGAGCGGTTCGACTACGAATTCACCGATGACAGCGCCGGTTGGCGGCTCATCACGATCCCCTGGTCCGACTTCACCCGGGCGACCGATTTCCAGCCCGGCGGCGCTCCCGATGACGGGCTCACCCTCACCGAGGTCTGGGCCTGGGCCATCGTGTTGCCGCTCGGGACCGACACCGTGTACTTCGACGACGTCCGTCTCGACAACCCGATCATCGACGACTTCGAGTCCGGCCTACCCTCCGGTGTCGATGGCGACGGGGTTCCGGTCGGTTTCTACACCTTCCAGGATGCAGCGAGCACCGTCGCACTTTCGACAACGAACACTCCGCCGGCCCCGGTGCCGGGCTCTGTTGCCGGCAACAATGTGATGCAGCTCGACCTCGATGTCACCGCCTTCGCCGGGTTCATCCACGGCTTCACCAATGATGCCATCGACGCCTGGGTCCCCCAGGACTGGTCGGACAGCGAAGGTCTGGCCTTCTGGCTCTACGGCAACGGCTCGGGCACGTCGATGTTCATCGACATCCTCGACAACCGGAACCCCGGCTCGACCGGCGACGACGCCGAACGGTGGACGGTCGTCCTTACCGACGATTTCAGCGGTTGGCAGTATTTCGAGATCCCCTTCTCCAGCTTCACCCGCAAGGAGATCGGCAACAGTGCTCCCAACGACGGGTTCACGCTGACCGAGGTCCACGGCTGGGCCTTCGGCACGCTGGGCACCGGTGGACCGCTCGCCTTCTACCTCGACGATGCCGCTCTCTACGGCACAGGTGAGGCACCTCCGCTGGCCGTCCAGCTCGCACAGGCCAACACCTTCATCGAGGAGGGTACGACCGGCAACGTCGGCGTCAGGCTCAACCGAGCCCTCGGACCCGACGACCCGGCCGAGGTGAGCATCGACTACGCCACCGAGCGCTCCAACGCCGTACCGGGCGAGGACTTCACCCCGACCTCGGGCACGCTCACGTTCACCAACGGCGGCCCCCGCGAACTGTCGTTCCCGGTGGAAACGTTCGACGACACCAAGTTCACGGGCGACCTGCAGGTTGTCATCAGGCTGACCAATCCGGTCGGCGCCGAGCGGGGAACCATTTTCCAGGGGTCGGTGTTGATCGACGACAACGATCCGTTCGACCCCAAGCTGCTGGATGACTTCGAGCAGGGGGCGTTCTTCTGGGACACCGAGGGTCCGGCCGGCATCGAGGCGGTCCGGACCGCGGCGGGTGATCCCGACGCCCGTCCCGGCCAGGATCCGGTCGAGAACATCGGTGTGGCTTCGGTGCCCATCTCCGTGGACGTCCGGGCCGATGGGAACCTGTGCCGCTTCGAGTCGACAAGCGGCGATGGCTCCGGCAAGGGCAAGGTCAAGAGCAACAGCGTTGCCCCCGTCACGATCCTCACCACCGACTCCTTCGACGCCACGACCATCGACGGCTCGACCGTGACGCTGGGTGACGCCTCCGAAACCCACGGCAAGGGCCATCCCGAAGACGTCGACGGTGACGGCGACGACGACCTGGTTCTCCACTTCCGCCAATCCGAGATCGGCGAGGACGTGATCTGTGACGGATCGTCGGTTCCCGTCAACGGATTCACGTTCGACGGGCAGGCCATCACCTCCGGTGGCTCGGATGCGGCGCTCGTCCACGATTTCCCGATCGGCCAGGACTGGACCGAGACCGAGACTCTCGACTTCTGGTTCAAGGGCAGCGGCAGCGGCGACGAGGTCGTGGTCACCCTGAAGGACAACCGTGCTCCCGATCCCGGCCCCGCCGGCTGGGAGCTGGTCTGGGCCGACGAGTTCAACGACCCAGCCGGAACCCCGCCGAACCAGGCCAACTGGGCGTACGAACTCGGTGACACCACCCCGGACGGCAAGAACGGGTGGGGCAACGAGGAGCTGCAGTACTACACCGACGACCCGGCCAACGCCGCCACCGACGGCGACGGCAACCTAGTGATCACCCTCACCGAGGCCGACGGTAGTCAGGAGTGCTACTACGGGCCGTGTCAGTTCGAGTCGGCTCGCCTCATCACCCAGAACAAGGCCGAGTTCGCCTACGGTCGCATCGAGTCACGGCTCCAGGTGCCGACCGGTGGTAACGGGCTCTGGCCGGCGTTCTGGAGCCTCGGCACCGACATCACCTACAACCCGTGGCCCGGTGCCGGCGAGATCGACTTCATGGAGTACGTCAGCCGCCTCCCGAACGAGATCTTCGGTACGATCCACGGCCCCGGCTACAACGGCGGGGGAAGCTTCGGCGGCATCTACGACTTCGGTGAGCGGGTCGACCGGCAGTACCACACCTTCACCGTCGAGTGGCAGCCCGACCTGATCACCTGGTCTGTCGACGGCATCCAGTACCACCAGGCCGAGCCGTCCGATGTGCCCGGTCCCTGGGTGTTCGAGAAGCCGTTCTTCCTGCTGCTGAACTTCGCCGTCGGCGGCAACTTCGGCGGGCCGGTCGACCCGGACAACACCTATCCCCAGGAGTACCTGGTCGACTACGTCCGGGTCTTCCAGGGTCCGGACACGGCCGAGCGGTTCGAGACCAGCTTCATCGACAGCTCGTCGGAGTGGCAGCAGATGTCGATCCCGTTGACCGACTTCAGCAGGTCGGCCGACCAGCCGGCCGGTGCACCCGACGACGGCCTGACCCTCACCGACGTGTGGGGCTACGGCTTCGCTTTCCCCGAGGGCAACGCCGCCGGTGAGGTCGCCGTCGACCTCGTCGAGCGGGCCCTGTTCCCGCCGCCCACCGAGGTGACGGTGACCAGTGCCGCCGACGGCGGCGCCGGCTCCCTGAAGGCGGCCATCGACCGGGTCGCCGACGGCGGCACCATCAGCATCGATCCTGCGCTGGCCGGTCAGACGCTCAATCTGACCTCCGGCCCGATCGTGGTTGGCAAGACGGTCACCATCGACGGAACCGGCGCTCCCGGATTCTCCGTCAGCGGCGGCGCCGCCGACCGGGTGCTGATCGTCAACGCCGGCGGCAATGCCACGGTGATCGGCGTCGACTTGACCAACGGCTTCGGCTTCCAGCTGGCCGGTTGCGTGCTCAACAACGGCACGCTGACTCTCGACAGCCTCACCGTCAGCGGCTGCACGATGACCACCGACCTCGGTGACTTCTGGCAGGGCGGCGCCGGCGTCTACAACGGTGAAGGCGCCACCTTCACCCTGGTCGACAGCACGGTGAGCGGCAACGACAGCGGCCACGCCGGTGGTGGTGTGTTCTCGTTCTTCGGCACGACGACCACCATCGAGCGCAGCACGATCAGCGGCAACACCGCCGCCGACGTCGGTGGCGGCATGCGCTCCCTGGGTAATGTCGATGTGATCAACAGCACGATCAGCGGCAACACCGCTTCAGCCAACTTCCACGGCGGGGCGGTGTTCGTGACCGACGGTGTGATGAACATGGTCAACACCACGGTTGCCGACAACACGTCGACCGGCGGTACCGGCGATGTCTTCGTCGGGACCTTCACCGGCGCAAATGCCACCGTGAACCTGACCAACACCATCATCCAGAGTGGGCCCGGTAGCGGGGCCGCCTGTTTCCTGGGCTTCTTCGGAGCCGGCGCGGTCGCGCTCAACTCCGACGGCGGCAACCTGGCCACGGACGGTACCTGTAGCCTGACGGGGGCCGGAGACCTGCCCAACACCGATCCGCTGCTCGGTCCGCTGGCCGACAACGGCGGCCCGACGCAAACCCATGCCCTGAACGCCGGCTCGCCCGCCATCGACGCCGCCAACGGTGCCGCCTGCCCGGCGACCGATCAGCGGGGTGTCGCCCGGGTCGGCGCCTGTGACATCGGAGCCTACGAGCGTGAATGACGCCTGAGTTCCAACCCTCCGCTCCGGACGTCAACTGGTTGACGTCCGGAGCGGACTGAACTACGGTGAAGCTCGGTCTTTGGGAGCGCTCCCAAAGCAGCGGGCCCCGACGTGACGGCTCGGCAAGTGACAAGGAAACGAGCACCTATGGGAAGGGTGAACCTGGAGGAAATCGGGCGTATGGCCGGTGTTTCGCGGTCCACCGTCTCCCGGGTCGTGAACGGCAGTCCCAACGTGAGTCCTGATGTCAGGGCGAGAGTCGAGGCGGTGATCGCCGAAACCGGCTATCAGCCGCATGCCGCCGCCCGGTCGCTCGCCTCCAACCGAACCGGCGTGTTCGGCCTCGTCATTCCCAGCGCGGCTGAAGCGCTCTTCGACGACCCCTACTTCGGCCGGTTGATTCTGGGCATCACCTCGGCCACCAACTCCATGGGCACGACATTGGCGCTCTTCCTGTTCGACCAGGAGTCGGACGAGAACTCGATCATCCCCCGGGTCGTCAATCCCGGTTTGGTCGATGGCGTGATCGTCACAGCCACCCAGATGGGCGACCCCCTGATCGATCATCTTCAGCGGGTCGAGATGCCTTTTGTCGTCGTCGGGCGTCCCGACAACGGGCGATCAATGTTCTCGGTCGACGCGGACAACCGCGGCGGGGCCCGTTTGGCCGCCCGTCACCTGGTCGGTTTGGGCTACCGGAGGATCGGCCTGATCAGCCCGCCGTCGAACACGACCGCAGGCCTCGACCGCCGCAACGGCTTCCTGGAAGGGCTGGCCGATTCCGGGGCCAGCAGCGGCGGGTTCATCTCCGAGGGAAACTGGACCGAGGAATCGGGCCGGCTGGCCATGGAAACCCTTCTCGCCTCGACGACATCGAGGCCCGACGCCGTGTTCGTCGGCTCCGATCGAATGGCCGTCGGTGCGCTGCGGGCCATCCGTGAAGCGGGCCTGTCCTGTCCGAGCGACGTCGCCGTGGTGTCTTTCGACGGCATCCTGCCGCCCGATCGGACCATGCCCCGACTGACGTCTGTGACCCAACCGGTGGCCGAGGTCGGCGAACGAGCGGCCCGTCTGCTCGCGTCGATCGTCGACGGTACCGTCACCACCCCCGAACACGTGGTGTTCTCAACCCATTTGGTCATTCGGGAGTCCTGTGGTGCCGGCGACGCTCAGGAATCCTGATCGAGCGTCAAGCCAAGGCCTTTGATCCTGTGCTTAACCGACGAACTCGAACCGATCGCCGCCACCGGATCCGAGGGGGCCGGTCTGCTTCCGATTGTGGCCGACATCGGCAGGCGATCCGACATCGACGACGTGTTCGAGACCCTGCTTGCGGCCCGCAGCACGGTCGACCTCCTGGTCAACAACGCCGCCGACCTCAACCGCCGGAAGACACTCGACGAACACGAAGAACTCCTCGATCACCAGTTGGCGGTGAATGTCACCGGGCCCTTTCTCTGCTCCCAGCGGGCGGCCCGCATCATGCGAAAGGCGGGAGGTGGAGCAATCGTCAATCTGTCGTCGGTCGGCGCCACCCGGGCCCACCACCGCGGGCTGCCCTACGACGTCACCAAGGGTGCCATCAACGCCATAACGATGGCGATGGCCGTCGATCTTGGTCGCTTCGGCATCCGGGTCAACGCAATCGGGCCGGGGGTCACGTACACCTACCGGGCCGATGCCGTCGACCCCGAGCGGCGCCGCCGGGTGGCGGAGCGGATCCCGCTGCAACGCTACGGCACGGTCGACGACATCGCGGCGGCCGTCGCCTTTCTCGCCTCCGACGACGCCGCCTACATCACCGGACAGATCCTCCACGTCGACGGCGGTATCACCGCCCAACTCAGTCCTCGAACCGAACCACTTTGATCACCACAGACCTGCCTATGACCATGCACCTCACCACATCCACCCCATCGCACCGCAGCCGAGCGGGCCTTTTCCTGCTGCTGGCCTCCTTGACGTTCGCCGGCTGTTCCGCCGACGGCGGCGACACTGCGGCCGGCTCGTCGTCCACGACGGAGCCGACGACGGCGCAGCCGGCGACCACGGCCGCCACGACCACCAGCGAGACCACCGAGGAACCAAGGTCGACGACAACCATCGAGGTTCCCGGGCCGGCCCCCGTCGAGCCCGGCGAGGGCTGGGAGCTGGTCTGGCAGGACGAGTTCGACGGCGACGAGATCGACCCCGCCAACTGGACCTACGACATCGGCGGGTGGGGCTGGGGCAACGGCGAGGCCCAGTACTACACCGATCGTCCCGAGAACAGCCGCGTCGAGAACGGACTCCTCGTCATCGAGGCCCGGCAGGAACAGTACGAGGGCTCGTACTACACCTCGGCCCGTCTTCGTACCCAGGGCCTGCAGGAATTCAAATACGGCCGCTTCGAGGCACGACTCAAGGTCCCGGAGGGCGCCGGCCTGTGGCCGGCATTCTGGATGCTCGGCGCCGACTTCTCCGAAGACGCCGAGGACGAGGCCAACCGCTGGCCCAATGTGGGCGAGATCGACGTGATAGAGCACCTCGGACGGGAGCCCGACCTGATCTTGGGCACGGTGCATGGTCACGGGTACTCCGGCGCAGGGGGGCTGACCAGGTGGAACCGTCAGGACTATCCAATAGCCGACGACTTCCACACCTCCGCAGTGGAATGGGATCCCGACGAAATCCGGTGGCACTACGACGGCGAGCACTACCACACGGTCGACAGGGAGCTGGTCGGGAACCGGGAATGGGTCTTCGACCACGAGTTCTTCATGATCGTGAACCTGGCGGTCGGCGGACAGTTTCCGGGTCCGATCGACTTCGACCTCGAGTTCCCCGTCTACCTGTACGTCGACCACGTTCGCGTCTACCAGAGGACCGACGGGGCGACCGGATGAGCGGAACGGCGACCGACACCACCCGATTCCGGTCCTACGCCCGTGACCTGACGGCGAGGATGACACTGGCCGAAAAGGCCGCTCAGCTGACCCAGGCCGAGAAGAACTCGATCACGCCCGACGAGGTGGCCGAGCTGGGTATCGGCTCGGTGCTGTCCGGCTCGGGCGGCAATCCCGATCCGAACACTCCGACCGCGTGGCGGGCCATGGTCGACGAGTACCTCGACGCCGCCACCCGGTCCCGGCTCGGCATCCCGCTGCTGTACGGGACCGACTCGGTTCACGGGCACGGCAACGTGCATGGGGCCACGATCTTCCCCCACAACATCGGCCTCGGCGCCACCGGCGACCCGGAGCTGGTCGAGGCCGTTTACCGGGCCACCGCCATCGAGACCGCAGCCACCGG
>Ga0224512_10003184_pt1 | contig 14574 bp, 12 predicted proteins | sample SF_May12_sed_USG_4_FD_169103 | JGI IMG/M metagenome (GOLD analysis project Ga0224512, IMG submission 169103) | Sediment microbial communities from San Francisco Bay, California, United States - SF_May12_sed_USGS_13 | ecosystem: Environmental > Aquatic > Marine > Sediment | place: USA...
CATGCTCCCCTATAAGGACATCCACTTTCAGCTGGTGGATCTGCCGCCGGTATCGGGTGACTTCATGGAACCGTGGCTGATCAATGCCCTGCAACATGCGGATGGGGTATTGCTCGTGATCGACGTCAGCGATCCGGATTGCCTGGAGCAGGTCCCGACGATCCTCGAACGCCTGGTAGAAAAGAACGCTTTCCTCACGCCGGCATGGCCGGGCCTGCAATCAGCCGAATCACAGGAGCCGAGTGAGACAGAAGATCCGTTTCGTCTCGACTTGCCCACGGTGTTGGTCGCCAACAAGAGTGACCTCGATCCCGATCCCGAGGAAGTCGAGATCCTTGAGGAGTTGCTCGGGTTGCGTTTTCCCTCTTTGACGATGTCGGCGACAACCGGAGACGGCCTTGATGAGCTGGGATCTTTTCTTTTTCGCGCGCTTGAGATTGTCCGTGTCTACACCAAGACACCGGGCAAGCCGGCAGATTCCGACAAACCCTTCACGCTGCGCCGCGGCGGTACCGTACTCGATGTTGCCCGTCTGGTGCACAAAGACGTTGCAGAAAATTTGAGGTTCGCACGCATGTGGGGTGCCGAGGTATTCGACGGCCAGCAAGTCGGTCCGGACCATCTCGTCTCTGATGGCGATCTTGTTGAGCTACATTTGTAAGGACGATTTAACCGGTTCCTCATCGTTCGATACAGTCAAATCTTGACCGTGTTCCCGAACACACTTTGAGAAGAATGCTGGCCGGGGGCGGAATCGAACTCAACCCCTATCTGTCTGTTTTCGCGGCCGATGCAAATTGCCCGAGAAAGGCGAACCGCAGCTGCGTCGCTTGCTATTCAATGCCGCCATGTGCGGCCGGCAGCCTTCGCACTGGGAGCCGTACTACCTGGCACTGAGAGATCGTGGTTTGAGGGCCACCGCAGCTTTCTTAGCGCTCGGGCGAAAGATGGCGCGTCTGTGCCTTGTGTTGCTCAAGAAAGACAGCAATTTTGACGCCAATTTCTGCTCACCAGCTTGCATGGCGACATACAATCCATCCTTGCTGGGGAGAAGGAGATAAATATGAGACGCATTGCCGTTATCGGCGGTGGCGTTACCGGGTGCAGTGTCGCCTGGCATCTGAAATCGCGCGGGCTGGGCGAAGTTCATCTGTTTGAACGAGACCAGCTGGGGTCTGGAACGACCTGGCATTCGGCCGGACTTATCGTATGGAACCCACAAGGTGACTATGATGCGCCGGTCCTTTATCTGCTCGATCTGGTTGCGCGGCTTGAGGAACAAACCGGTCTTTATTCCGGTTGGCGCGAGACCGGGCGCTTATATCTTGCACGCGACGCCGCGACCATGGACGGGTTTTCGAGCTTTCACACCATGTCGCAGGAACGTGGGGTTGATGTTCGGTTGCTCAGCCCGAAGGAAGCCATGGGCTATCACCCTTTGCTGAGCCCCTCGGCACTGCATGGCGCCTGCTACAACCCAATGTCAGGCCATCTTAACCCGGCGGGCCTGGTTGAACTTTTTGCGCGCTCCGGCAAGTCGCTCGGCGTAAATGTCCACGAGCAGACCCGGGTCTGCGAGCTTTCCGTTAAATCCGGTTGCATTAACGGCGTTGTGACGGGAGACGGCGAAACGCTGGCATTTGATGATGTGGTTGTGTGCGCGGGACTGTGGTCGGCGGACCTTCTTTCAAAACTGGATATCGTCCTTGCGCAAGGCGGGTGTGAGCATATGTACATCATTATGGACATGCCGGAACGCCTACCTCCGAACACGCCGGCCTTTCTGTCATCCGCGGATCTGATCTACGGGCGTGAGGAGGTCGGCGGCATTTTGCTGGGCTGTTTTGATGCTGACGCCAATGTGATTGATGTCGGCAGTCTGCCGGATCCGTTTTCATTCACCCTGCTGAACGATAACTGGGACAAGTTTGCGCCGTATTTTGAAGCCGCGGCTGAATTTTTCCCGGCGTTCAATGACGCCCCTGTCCGCAGCTTTATAAACGGACCGGAAGCGTTCACACCGGACGGAAATCCCTTCATCGGGGCCGCGAACGGGATAGAGGGATTGTGGCTGTGCACGGGGATGAACTCTCATGGCCTTACCATCGCGGGTGCCACGGGCCATATTATTGCCGATCTGCTCGCCGGTGCAGAACCACCGTTCTCGACGGATACTTATGCGACAGATCGATTCGGCGAGATGGCCCGCAACCCTGAATGGCTTAAGCAAAAAATCTCTGATTCGCCAAGCGGCAACTATTAACGTTCAGACCGGGACAAGTAATAGCGCATTGATGTTCCCGCTAGCGCCTGTGGCCCGCGCCGGGACGGTGTCCCTCGAAGTCCGGCAAAGGATGGGGGCGGCCGACTGGCGCATCACCGAGCAGGGTGCGGAGGCGGGATTTCTCGCCTCGCCCCGTCGACCCGCTTTGTCAGTGGAACCGGATGCAGATCGAGGCGCAGGGCGGCCAGATTACGGTGACGGTCAATGAAGTCATGACGGCACGACTTGAGAACGACAGCCGGGTGGAGGGTTACATCGCGCTGCAGCATGCGGGCAAGAACGTGCTGGAGTTCCGCAACCTCCGTATCGAGTAAAGCGTGGGAGCGGCTTCCGGCCGCGATTGCGGCAAGATGTCGCTCCCACGGTTTAGAAGCGCGGGGGCGGCGTCAGCGACCGATGCGCCGGGCTGTAGAACGGTTTCGACTGCGGCTGACAATCCGCCCAGGCCGTGTGCCATTTCAGCTCGCGCTGGTAATCGATCTTGGCGCTCAGCTTGGGCGGCAGGCGGCCGTGCATGTACTCGATATCGGCGAGTGCGATGTTGGCTTTCAGGATCGGCGACCACGTCGCGCATTTGATCTCGCCGCACAATTTGCCGTTCCTGCCGGCATAGACGAATGCATGGCCGGCGGGTTTGTTGCCGTCGACGACCAGTCGTGTCATTCGCCGCCGCGGCGGCCGCGACGATTCGGCACGCAATGCCGCGCGGCCCGTAAAGTGACCCTTGTCGAGATCGATGATCCAGCCGAGGCCAACCTCGTAGGGTGAGCGATCATAGCCGGCGCGAATCGTCGCTTCGGCTGTGTTGAAATCGAATCCCGGCATAATGAAACCGGCCTCGATGCGGACCATCTCCAGGGCCGAGAGACCCATGCCGTGAATATCGTATTGTCCCCGCAGTGCGAAAATCGCGTCCCAGACCTCGAGCGCGCGGGCCGACTCCATCCACAGCTCGTAACCGAGGTCTCCCGTATAGCCCGTTCGCGATACCGTGACCGGGACCTCTCCGCAGCGGAGCGCGGCGATGTCGAAGGGCTTCAAGTTCTCCAGCTCCCGGATGCCGGCGGCAGCAAGCACCGAATAGGAGGTCGGACCCTGGACCGCGAGCGCGGCCACGTCGTGAGTCTCGACCTCGATACAGACGTCGAAACCCAGCGCCGACATCAGCAGCCAGTCGAGCTGATGGTGCTGCGAGCAGAGCCGATACTCGTTGTCCCCCAGTTGGAACAGCGTGCCGTCATCGATCACCTTGCCGTCGTCATTGCACCAGACGACGTAGGTGACGCGACCGGGACGAAGCGAGGAGATATCGCGGATAACGAGCCGGTCGAGATACGCGCGGGCGTCGGCACCGGAGATCCGGTACTTCTCCATCGGAGTCAGGTCCATGACGGCGCAGCCGCTGCGGACGGCGAAATACTCGGTCGACAGCTTGTCGACGATGCGCGCAACCTTGTAGGTGTTCCAGGCCATCCACTCTTCGGTGGTGGATAGCTGCACGAAGCGGTCGTGGAACGGCGTGCGCTTAAGCGGCTGGCGGAAATGGTCTCGTTCCGGGTTCATACGGCGCCCCCGACTTCCAGCACACGCTTTGCGGCATTGCGTCCGGGCAGGCCCGTGAGCCCGCCACCTGGATGACAGCCGGCCCCGCAGAGAAACAGCCCCTGCACCGGTGTGTCGTATTGAGCCGCGCCGTGGACGGGTCGCATCATGAAAGACTGGTGGATGCCGAGGTCGCCGTGGTGCCAGTGGCCTTGCGCCACGCCGAATCGCCGCTCGATGTCCCGCGGCGTGAGCAGTTCGCGTTTGGCGATCAGCGAGTCCAAATTGTCGCAGTACTCGCCGAGCAGCGACACAACACGGTCTGCGAACGCCTCTTTCTGCGGTTCCCAGCCGCCCTCGAGTGCGTAAGGGGCGAAGGCGACGTTGACCGACATCACATGATGGCCGTCGGGAGCGAGGGCTGGATTGTGCAGGCTCGGTATCACGATGTCGAGAACCGGCCGCTCCGAATACTTCCGGTACTTGGAGTGATTGAACGCATGTTCGACGTATTTCATCGACGGCGCGACGAGCAGGCGCTGGCCGAGCTGCGCATCGGGGAGTTCAGGGAAATCCGGTTTACCGTTCAGGGCCAGGTATAGTTTGGCGACGACGCCGGCGCCGCGAATCTGGGTGACGCGATTCGCGAACATCGTATCGAGTAACGGCGCCCCGACGAGATCGAGGAACGTAGTCCGCGGGTCCGCGTTCGAGATGACCGTCGCTGCCTCGAATGTCTCGCCGTTCGAAAGCCGGACACCGGTCGCCCTGCCGTCGTCGACCAGAACGCGCTCGACAGGCGCATCGAGACGAATCGTTACGCCCGCATCCTCGGCGGATTGCCGTAGCGCGTTCACGAGCTGCGACTCGTCGTCGGTCTGCAGCGCGAGCGGGCCTTCGAGTTCTCCGTAGAGGCGCTGCAGCCAAGTCAGCACGGTGCCCGGCGTCCGCGGTCCCATCGCGCTGCCGAGCACGGCGTCCGCCGCAATGGCGCCTTTGAGCCGCTCGTCGTCGAAGGTATCGTTCAGGACGTCGTAGATGTTGATCGCCGCAACGCGCAGGAACTCGTACATCGCTTCGCGGCCGAGGCCGAACCGAAGCTTCCAGCCCAGCTTCGCCAGGTTGGTCTTGTCCCGGAAATCCATGTCCTTGAGCCGGGGCGGCTTGTTCTCGAAGATCGGCCGAAGCGCAGCGGCGAACGCCAGGTAGCGGCCGCGGAACTGTCGGTATGCGGCGGCGTCAGCCTCCGGCAGGCCGGGCCCGGATACGCCGTCTCTGCCGATGACCAGGTGCCGGCGGTCACCCGCGAGTGCAACGGTGTCGGCCGCCGGTCCCGGCGCGTAGCCGAATCGATCGAGATCGAGGTCCTGGCGGATCGATGCGCCGACCGGGTATGCAACATGCGCGAGCCCCGGGAAGCGGTAGTGTTCGCCGAGCGTGTGCGGGGCCGACATGCCGCCCGCGGCCCCCGTAGCCTCGAAGCACAGAACGTTACTGCCGGCGCGGGCAAGATAAGCGGCGCAGACGAGGCCGTTGTGGCCGGCGCCGATCACGATGGCGTCGCTGCGCTCAATCATCGCTGAACTCTGCCGGTGTCGTATCCGGTCGCCTCAGATTACGCAGGATCTCACGCGCGGCATTCGCGCCGGGCGCACCCATGACGCCGCCGCCGGGGTGCGTCGACGAGCCGCACAGATACATCCCCTTTACCGGGCCGCGATACTGCGCGTAACCGGGGAAGGGCCGATTGAACGACAGCTGGTCGAAGGTCAGCTCGCCCTGGAAGATGTTGCCTTCAGTCAGGCCGACCTCGTCCTCGAGTTCGCGCGGCGTTTGGATCTCGGCGTGTAACAGCAGGTCCCTGAAGTCCGGGCTGTAGTCGGCGATCTGGTCGATCACGGTCCGGCCGAACGCGTCGCGCTTTTCGTCGGTCCAGCCGCCCTCGGGTTCGACCGGGCAGTACTGCACGAAGACGGTCATCATGTGCTTGCCCGGTGGTGCGAGGCTGGGGTCGTACTGCGACGGGATCAGGGCATCGCAATACGGGTCCGCCGACCAGCGGTCGTCCTTCCAGTCATCGTAGGCTTTCTCGAGCCGCCTGAGCGTATCCGAAAAATGCATGTGTCCCAGCGTCAAAGGCGAGCCCTCGGGCAAAGCCGGAAACGACGGCATGCCGTCGAGCGCAATGTTGAGCTTCCCCGAGGAACCGCGGATCTTGAACTTCCGCGCGGCCTCCAGAAGTTTCGGCGGCAGGTCCCGCTCGGCCATGATTTTCGTGAAGGTGCGTTTTGCGTCAAGATTGGAGACGACCGTCGGTGCCAAAATCTGCTCTCCCGAAACCAGCTCGATACCGGTCGCCTTGTTGCCGGAGACCAGGATACTTGCGACGTCGGCGTCGGTGCGTATCTCACCGCCGAAGGAACGTACCGCGGATGCGAGCGCGCCCGCCACGGCGCCCATGCCGCCACGTGCGAATCCCCAGGAGCCGATATTGCCGTCGACGTCGCCCATCGCATGGTGCAGCAGCACGTAGGCGGTTCCCGGGGAATACACGCCGAGGCCGGTACCGATGATGCTGCCCCCTGAATAGTGAGCCAGGATCGTCTCGTCCTCGAAGTAATTTTCGAGGTACTCGGCGATCGACATCGTGAAGAAACGGATGAACTCGTATAGCTGCGCCTCGCTGAGTTCGTAGAACTTCTTCAGCAGGTAGGCGAATTCGAAGGCGTCGCGGGGCCGCAGCGACCCGGGATCGGGGGGCGTGCGCAGCAGGAAGCCGCGGATCAGCCGGCACCAGCGCAGCACGTCGGTATCGAAACGAACGGCGGCGTCCGCGTCACGAAGGTTGTGCCGCATGAGTTCCCGGCGGCGGCTGTGCGGGTTCTGGTAATTGCCGAAATAGTCGCCGTCCTGTTTGAACGTCATGCTGCTGACGAGCGGAATGACCTTTAGGCCGTGCCGGCCGAGGTCGAGCGCTTTGTATATTTCCGGGCGGAACAGGCTGCAGACGTAGGAACAGTTGGAATATTTCCAGCCCTCATAGAGCTCCCGGCTGACCGTAGCGCCGCCGATATAGGAGTTCTTCTCGACGACGAGCACCCTGAGCCCGGCTTTGGCCAGGAATGCGGCGTTGGTCAATCCATTATGACCGGCACCTATGACGACTGCGTCGTAGTTTTTCATCGGCAATGGTCTTTTCTTATTGTTCCGCGCGACCGTCGTTATGTTACCGCATGCGACACCCGATTTCTGAGGTGCGCGCAGGCGCGGCAGTCGGCTATTCGGGCGAGTGTGCGGACAATCGCAGGCGCAGGCTGCGCGGCGAACGGATGGCAGCAAAGACTCGCGAGGTGTATATCATAAGAAGCACGATAACATCGGACGGGAGGCTGTGACCATGCTGGACAAGACGAGGCAGGACTGGCAATCGCTGGCGGCGGATCTCGCGATCGAAGGCCGGGCCTTTATCGACGGAGAGTATCGGGAGGCACTGTCCGGCGACACCCGGGCGACGGTAAGCCCGGGGGACGGGCGGAAACTCGCGGACGTCGCGAACTGCGGCGCCGAGGATGCCGATCACGCGGTGCGCATCGCGCGTGCCGCTTTCGAGAGCGGCGTCTGGGCCGACATGGCGCCGGCCGACCGGAAAATGGTTCTCGTCCGCTGGGCGGAACTGATCGAGGCGTCTGCCGACGAGATCGCATTGCTCGAATCGCTTGACGTCGGCAAGCCGATCGCCGATACGACGGCGGTCGACGTGCCGTCCGCCGTGCGCACGATCCGCTGGAGCGGGGAGGCCATCGACAAGGTCTACGACGAGATCTCGCCGACGCCGAAAAACTGCCTGGCGCTCGTGCAACGATTGCCGCTCGGCGTCGTTGCCGCGATCGTGCCGTGGAATTTTCCGCTGTCGACGACCGCCTGGAAACTCGCACCATCGCTGGCCACGGGCAACTCGGTGATCCTGAAGCCGGCCTCGAATACACCGCTATCCGCGCTGCGCATTGCCGGCCTCGCCCGTGAGGCGGGACTGCCCGACGGCGTGCTACAAGTATTGCCGGGCCCGGGCGGAAGCCTCGGCCGGCACCTCGCATTGCACGCCGATATCGACGGGCTGACGTTCACCGGATCGACCGCGGTCGGCAAGCAGCTCATGCAGTATTCGGGCGAGTCCAACCTGAAGCGGACTTTCCTCGAACTCGGCGGCAAGAGCCCCAATATCGTGTTCGCCGATGCGAACCTGGACAAGGCTGCGACGATGGCTGCGGTCGCCGTGTTCTACAACGGCGGCCAGACCTGCACGGCCGGCACGCGGCTGATTGTCGAGAAAAGCATCCGGGAGAAGTTCGTCGAGATGGTGGTGGAGAAGAGCCGCGGCTGGATGCCCGGGGACCCCCTGGACCCGGCGACGGCGATGGGTCCGATGATCGATGCGGCGCAGCTGAAGACCGTGGCCGACTACGTTGCAATAGGCCAGGAAGAGGGCGCCGCGCTGGTCGCCGGCGGGCGCCAGGTGCTCGAGGATTCGGGCGGCTGCTACATCGAGCCTACGGTATTCGACGGAGTCAGGAACGAGATGCGCATAGCGCAGGAAGAGATCTTCGGGCCGGTCATGTCGGTCATTGGTTTCGAGGATGCCGCGGAGGCGGTCAGGATCGCCAACGACTCGATCTACGGCCTGGCGGGCGCCGTCTGGAGCAACGACATCAACACGGCGCACCGCGTCGCCGCCGCGGTTCGCGTCGGGACGATGGGCATTAACAACTATTTCGGTGGCGATATCACGGTGCCTTTCGGCGGCTTCAAGCAGAGCGGCAACGGCCGCGACAAGTCGATGCACGCCTTCGATGACTACACCGAGTTGAAGACGACCTGGATCGAGTTCGACTGACGGATTGCTGACGATCAGGAACTGACGGCTGGCATGCGGGACATGGTGGCACCGGAACATTTCATCATTGAAGAACTATCGCCGATCGCGGTCGTCGAGAAGATTCGATCGAGCTTTGCGCTCAAATAGATCCGGCACGAGACTGCGTTGGCTCTGCCTGGTTGAAGAATCCGCAAAACAGCGACGGATGCATGCAGAGCGGCAATTGGGGGAGATTCGCAAAGCGCCCCGAATGGTCCGATCGGCTGACACGATCCAGGCTATTATCTGGTTTTGCTGTTGACTCGGATCCGCCGTCGACATCTCCCTGGCGATTTCCATTCACTTACCGTGCTGTGCAGGAGTTATTCGAGATATTCAGTGATGAGGGCGCGCCGGCTGGGTTGGCCGCTCGAAATGATGTTCACAGGCTGGGACTGTGGTATAGAGCGTCGAACGTATTTCTCTTTCGAACCGACGGGCGGCTCGTCATCCAGCGCCGCCACAGGTCGAAAGACGTATGGCCAGATGCTTGGGACTTGAGCGTCGCCGAACACCTCAAACCGGGAGAGACCTTTCTCGAAGGCGCAATACGGGGCCTGAGGGAAGAGTTCGGCATCGAGGGCGTGACTCTGAAAGCACTGAGCGACGAAATTCGGTGCAGGCTTGAAGTTCCTGAATCAGGCATCAAAGCTTATGAATTACAGGTATGCTATCACAGAGTTTCTGACGCAGACCTGGCATGCGATTTCGACGAGGTGGCCGCGATCCGTTTCGTCACCGTCGATGAACTGGAAGCAGCGATACGAACGTCACCGCATGAGTTTACTCCGTCGTTGCGCGATCGTGCACGAGACATAGGATTGTTCGAGCGGTTGCGAAACGGTTGAAACCGCGCGCTTGCTCGGCCATTGGGCTGATAGAATCAAAAAGGATGAAGACGTTAGTCATTGGGGCCAACGGCCAGATTGGTCGGATGTTCTGTAATAAAGCGCATCACGCGGGCTTCCCCATTCGTGCCATGGTGCGCGAGCAGAACCAGGCGGCATGGTTCCAGGAGCAGGGTATCGAAACGGTGGTGGCAGACCTGGAGGCTTACTTCCAAGGGGCTTTGCTGGGCTGTGACCAGGTGGTGTTTACCGCAGGCGCGGGAGGCAGCGGGCCAGACAAGACCTTGCTGGTGGATTTGTACGGGGCCATACGGACCGTGGACTACGCCAAAGCCCAGGGGCTCAAACGATTCATCATGGTCAGCGCCATGCGCTCAACGGTCCCTCAGGATGCACCTGACTTCCTGCGTCCATACGCGGTCGCGAAGTTTGCTGCAGACCACTATTTGATGACCTCGGGGTTGCCCTATCTCACCCTGCTGCCGGGACGCCTGACCGATGAGCCCGCCAGCCACCGCATTCGCAGCTTTCGCGATGACTCTATTGCAATCACTGTCTCGCGGGAAAACGTGGCCGAATGCCTGCTGGCCGCACTGCGGCATGACGACTTGCGTAATCAGCGGGTCATCCTCCTTGATGGCGACAACGACATCGACGAGACATTCGAGAACTTATCCACGGGATGATGAACACCTGACCGCGCGGTGCAGGCGCCAGCTTATTCGATTCTGATTCACTCTGGAGCACCAGTATTCGATGCCTACCACTATTGCCTTGCTTGCCAGCGGACGCCGCAATGGGAATACGGGGCGGCTAATGGATCGTATCGCGGGGGAGTTGCAGATCGAGGTTGTCGATCTGGCCGAAAAATCTATCTCTCCATTTGACTACGAACACCGGAACCGGAACGATGATTTTGAACCACTGATCAGGCACGTGCTCGGCTTCGATCAGATCATATTTGCATCTCCTGTCTATTGGTACGCCGTCGCGGGACCGATGAAAATATTCATCGATCGAATTTCGGACTTGCTGGATGTGCCCGAGTTGCTCGAGCAGGGGTGCGCGCTCAGAGGCAAGACGGGACATGTTGTTTGCACGTCGATTGATGACGAGGTCTCCGCCCATTTTCTCGGCGCGTTTCGGGATACATTCAGCTACTTGGAAATGGAGTTCGGTGCCTGCATGCACGCCAACTGCAAGGACGGTTACATGGCTTCGAAGTATGAAGACGACACCAGGAACTTCATCGAACGTGTCCGCGCCTGCCGTTCCACAATGAAGCACTCGTATTAAACGTAGCATCGATGCTGTTCTGGTCCCGACACGCTGCTACAATCGGGTTTCCCGTCCCGCGACGTCTCGATGCCGAGTATGACGTTTCCCCCGTTCCCATCAGGTGAGTCTCAGGAAGACATCGAACAGGAACTTGAGCAACTTCGGGCGGGTGACTCCGACGTTCGCGCCACGTTCGGCGATCGATGGTTGAACGATCGTGGCCTGCTGCTCGACGACGGTGCGTTGCAGGTTGCCAAGAACGCATGCGATACCTTCTTTACGAAGAACAACTCCAGTTCCGTCATAAAACCATTGGAAGGCGAACTCCTCGCCTGGGTTCTCAACTTGTTTCATGGCGGTCCAAAAGCGGCAGGTGTTTTGACCAGCGGCGGCTCGGAGAGCCTGTTCCTCGCGACGGCAGCGGCATTGGCAAAATTCCAGGAGGCGAACGCTGCCCGGAGTCCATGCGAGGTCGTGATCCCGGAAACCGGTTATCCGACGTTCGAAAAGTACAGCCGCTACCTGGGTTACTCGGTCCGGCGCGTGCCGGTGGACGAGGCGTTTCGCGCTGATCCGGATGCCATCGATGCCGCGATAACCGACAGGACTTTCATGATCCTCGGCTCGATGTCGTCCTGGGCACATGGCGCCTGCGATCCGATACCGGCATTGGCGGCAGTAGCGCTGTCTCGCAACGTCTGGCTGCACGTCGATGCATGCGTCGGCGGGATGCTCGCGCCGTTCGGTCAGGAACTCGGCCGGGAGATCGTGAATTTCGATTTTTCGGTTCCCGGAGTCAACTCTATCTCCGTCGACTTCCACAAGTACGGCTACAGCGCGAAAGGCGTATCTGGGTTGTTTTTTCGTGATCGTGCTCTGGCCGAACATCAGACCTTTGCTTTCGATGACTGGGCCGCCGGGTACTATCGCTCGCCCGTCCTGACGGGGACACGAAGCGGCGGGGCAATTGCATCGGCGTGGGCGGTCGCGAAGTACCTTGGCCGTGACGGGTACCAGCGACGCGCTGCGCAGGTCTTCAAAGCACGAGACAGGATTGTCGATGCCGTCGAATCGAACCCGGACCTCACGTTGCTGGGAGGGGCCGATCTCGGCACGGTGGCCATTGGCAGCGAAACGCTCGATATATTCGCCGTTTCATCCTGTTTGGGCAGTAGCGGATGGAGTGTCAACAGCCTGACCGCTCCAGATGGTATTCAGCTTGTTCTGGGCCCGGTTAACGATACGTACATCGATGCTTTCTTATCGGACCTTGCAATAGCTGTCGACAAGATGAAAGGCAAAACAGGTAGCCGGTCGGCCCGACAGGTTGTCTATTCCGATGAGATTGCCGGCGGGCCGGGTTCACTGTGTTAGCGCTCGAGAAACGATGCCTCGGCAGGGCGCTGCTCATTATCGGTATCGGCATTTCGTCGCTATTAGTCGCGTCATGCGAGAAGCCGGCCGAGGAGTCGGGATTATCGCTCCTGGAATGGAACGGCTTTCAGCACCCACAGTATTATCCCGAATATCTCGAGAAGTATGGCAAACCACCAAACTACACGTTCTTCGCCCATACGAACGACGCGTTGAAGCGAATGCGGTCCGGGCTCAAGGTGGATCTCGTGCATCTTTGTACGGGCCAGATGCAGGAAGCGATGGACGAGGGCCTGATCATCCCGATTGACAAGGATCGCTTACCACGCTGGGGCGAGATATCTCCCGAACTGTGGGAACTGCCGGACGTACGAATCGATGGCGAGTATTGGCTGGTTCCGTGGGAGTGGGGTTATTCGACGGTTGGATACAACCCGGAGCTCATGGACGTGGACAGCCCGAGTTTCGACATTTTTGTCGATCCCCGGTTCAAGGGAATGACTGCATTACCCTCGGACACCGAGGTCAATCTGTGGATCGCCGGAATAATCGGCCGCTGGGCGGACCCGATGGATCCGACCGAGCAGGAAATGCAGGCAGCTCCGGAGATTTTTCGCAGAATGCTGGAGAACGCACGTTTCATCTGGACCGACAGCACGCAGCTCGAGCAGGCCTGGGCTACCGGCGATGTCGGAATCTCCTACATCTACGGCAGCGCTTCGCGGCGCATGGTAAGGGAGGGTCTGCCTGTTGTCGTTATCGAACCGTTACTGACGTGGATGTGCGGGCTGTCCCTTAGCGCCACCGGCGTCGGTTCGGATGATGAGGCATACGACTACATTAATGCCATGACGGATCCGGCGAGCGGTGTGGCGCTTTTCGATGACTACGGATACGGCCACGTCAACGCCAATGCGGTGAAATTGATTGATGCCGATCGTGTCGTCGGCACCGGGATTGATGACCCGGCCGGAACGTTTGCGCGCGGCGTGTACTCGAAGGCACTGCCGCCCGCCAAGAAAGCTAGGTTGCTGCAACTTTGGTATGAGGCGCAGGCCAGCCTGAACTAGACGGTGGTGAAATGGGTGCCAATGCGCGAGACCAGCCCGGGCGCGACAACCAATCGCCGCCTACCGACACAAGCCTGACGAGGCAGTTCGACAGCCTGGTCAGGAATGTCACCGTCATGCCCCCGCGGATCGAGAACCCGCTGCCGCTCGAACCCGTGTTCGATGCCGCAACGGATTTGCGTCCGGGCCTGCTCGTGGCCAGGCCGAAGTTGTACAGGCTCGAGGATTATTTCGGTTACTCAGCCAGGGAACTCGAGCATTGCGCATCGAAAGTTGGCGTATCGTCTCCCGTAAAACTGTTGTCGAAAACGGGTGTGGAGAAATTCAGAAGGCTCGTCAGGCAGTTCAGAGAGCAGGGCCTGGTGGTATCGGAGAAGAACCCAGACCGTTATGCAGCTCGTGGCTGCACTTACCACTCAAGGTTTCTCTACGACTTCATGAGCGACTCGACGGTACTGGAATACTTTTCCAGCGTTGCCGGGATCGAGTTGATTCCGCTTCCAATTCGCTACAATCAGATCCAGATCAATATGCTGCCGGCATACGACCCGGATACCGAGGAGCCGGGATTTGGCACGCATATCGATTCGACCAATTTCGCGTGCGTGCTGGATATCACGGAAGACCGGGACATGGAGGGTGGCGCGCTGCAGCACGCATTCATGACCCGGGAGCAGTTCTTCGTGCGCTCCGGTTCCAGGGGAAACGTTGCCTACGCCTACCTGCACATGGTTCTTCCCCAGAACGAGTTGCTGACTACCCGATTTACCGAAGAGGGTTCGGCGGTATTTCAGCAGGGAAGCCTGGTTCCCCACCAGGTTGAGAACGTCAGGAAAGTACATGGTACCCGCGATACCGTGGCCTTCACATTGCACCCGGCAAACCCGATGGTTCGCCGTTTTGACTTCTTTTCGGCTGCCTCGACATGGAATAGCCGCGGCATCAAGGAAGACATTGGCAAGCTCCTCGTCGAACTCGCCGACAAGAGAATCGCAGCGATCAATGGCACCCTGGATTTGCTGGAGGACCTTGGCCACACGGCTGATGCCGTTCGCCCGGAGCAGCTGCGTGAGCTTCGGACGGGCCTGCAAAACTCTGAGCGGCTAAAGCGAGCAGCAGAGCAATTCCTCGTCGATTTTACCAATGGTATTGATGACATCAGCTGCCCAGACGACACCTTTGAAACCCCGTCGGTTTTTGACGTCAGCTACGGAGGCTAGTCCGTCAGCAAAGCCTTATCCAGGCTATCGATGATCTGTTCGACCG
>Ga0224512_10003185_pt1 | contig 14571 bp, 8 predicted proteins | sample SF_May12_sed_USG_4_FD_169103 | JGI IMG/M metagenome (GOLD analysis project Ga0224512, IMG submission 169103) | Sediment microbial communities from San Francisco Bay, California, United States - SF_May12_sed_USGS_13 | ecosystem: Environmental > Aquatic > Marine > Sediment | place: USA: California...
CAAGCGCGATGAGAAAAACAACAACGGGGAGAAAACTCAGAAGAAAACTGATAATCGAATGTGCGGTTAAGGGCGTCAAGGTCTGTCGCGATCAGAATATGGCGAGCGATAGGATGTATTCGTCCGTGTAACGACGGTCGTCTTCAAAAGCACGGGCATACCCCACAGACAACGTGTAGGGAAGAGAGAAAAAAGAGACGATCTTAAAATCGAGCTGCGCACCCACATTAACCAGAGCCTGTCTTGACGATCTGTTATCGAAGTTGGTGATAATACCACTGCCAAAAAGGGAGAGGTGCACCCAGTTGGCGTACAACCATGGCGCTCCTACGTTGCGGAAACGGACGGGTGGCAGTACCCATTCGATCATCAGCTTGCCGTAGTTGGCGCCACTCACCTGGTTCAGGCCGACGCCCGGGAAGGTGTGATGCTCACGGTACCGCTTTACCGAGCCGTGATCGACCCAATTGTTGCCAAAACCGCCAAAGTAAAAGTTATTGAGCGGCTCCGGCGGATCGGTGCGCCTGACCAGAGATGAACCGAGTGAAGGCCGCAACCAAACGGAGGAGTGATTCCACGGCAGAAGAAAACCGTAGTTGAGGTTGAACCACAGGCGAGGGTAATTGTGCCTGTCTGACGCGACCGGGCTGTCGACGTTCTTGGGGTTGACCCAGTTGTCGAGAGCGTTCAGCTGCCACTCGATACCACGCTCCTTTTCGGCGCCCCCTATCGTCTTCTCGAGCATTTCGTAATGAACGTTAGCGCTGGCGGACAGGTACTCCTCAAAGATCACACGCACATTCTGGTAATCCGGCAGCCTGTCGAGCCCCGCATACGCCGCCAGTCTTATGGAATAGGTCATCGTCGTCGGTTTTTCGTAGATGATGAAATCATCATACTCTACAGCAAGCGAGTATCCCTTGCGACTGGTCTTGGTCGGGCCAAAAAAATCGTAAAAATCCGAGCGGTTGTAGGCACCTTCGAACTTCCACGGCCCCCATATGTAGGTCGCCTGGGCATGTCCTTTTTCGTCATCCGACAGGCTCTCGCTGGGGGAATAAAGCGTCGCCACGTCGAAGAAGTGCAGTCCATTGCGCTCCATGATATTGAAGCGAAGCCCAAAGGCGACGCGGTTCTTATAACTCTGAACCACCGGATATACCGAATTAAGTCTGATGTTGCGAAAACCACTGTAGTCGCCCGCCTCGATGGTCAGAGAGTCGAGGTTGACCTCGCGGGGCGATCCGAGCATCCAGCCGGCCACCACTGGGTGCTCATCCACGATGGCCTGGCCGGCGAAGCGAATGGGACGTATCGTGACCTCGCTTTTGCCCACCTGATCCTCCCCACCACCAGATACGTCTACGGTCGCGTCCGCTGCCGTGGTGGTGTCCACGGCTTGTGGTGACGATTGCGCCAGCACATCGATGGGTTCGATACCTATCATGCAGGGCACGAACCCCTTTGATGTGTAGCGAAATACGATGAGCGAATCCTGCGATACCGGAACCGGTCTGAAAAACCCCGTATCCGTGTTGGTTATTATCTCCATCCTTCTCTTGTTGAGATCGTACCTGTAGACGTTGGACACACCGCTGTAATACGAGGTCCCGAACAAATACTTGCCGTCACGCGAGTGAACAAAATTCGCCGGTGAGTTCTTTGGAAACTCGAATAGCACCTCGCGCTTTGTGTCGCCGAAGACGAGTGATGCAACGTGCATCCTGATCAGCTGCCGGCGGCCGCTCACCTCGAGCGTCGACGCCGTCAAGTGTTTGCCCTCCGGCGACAGGTCGATATCGAACATATCTCTCCCATAGGGAAGTGTTAACACCACCTGTGTGTGGTCGTACGGCTCCGGAATTCGCACCAGGCTCGACAGGCCATTGTGGTGCTCTATCCCCCAGAGCGAGTTATCCGTTGGGTTGAAGACCAGGTCACCCGTGCGGCAATTGGCACAAGTCATCTTACCAGCGCGGCTCTTGACATCGACTCTATTGACATCCCGCCAGCCGCTGCTGTTGTCCGTGGTGAAAAACACTCGGTCGCCTGTTTCGTCGTAGGCCAGCGACGTGACGTAATAAAGGGCCGGCGTCTTTATCTCGGCGATCTTATCGATATCCCACGTGTCGATATCGATCTCCGCGATGTGAGAGAATTCACCGGGATAGAGCACGGCTGTGTATAGCTTCCTCGAATCGGGGTCGTAATAACCGCGCGACACCGAACCCAGTGGCTCTTTCGATAGAGTTCGATACTCGGTTAGTGGGTACTGCCGAACCGAATCGATATTGGCCTGTTGCCACACGTGTTCCCACTCTATCCACTCCCGCCACGCGCGGCTAAGAGGCTTGCCAAAAACTTGCTTGAACTGACCCGAGTAAGAACTTTTGGTTCCCTTTGTACGTCGCACCCAATCGACCACCTTCGCCGGTCCGTACTCATAGGCACAGTAGGAGATGAAACGCGTGCCATACAGATAAGCGTTCTGACCCACCTGAAAATCCGTGGTAGTACCTTCGGACTCGAGGCCAACCAGTTGGTAGAAACGAGCGTCATCGTGAACCATCGCTCGCCAAACCATCTCGTCATAACCACCCAGCACACGGCCGTACCCCCCTGCCATCCAAGTCTCCATAAAGACAGCCATTCCTTCATGATACCAGCGAGGGGCGAAGTTACGCGGTGAGGTAAGGTAACCGTAAAGCAGCGAGACCGGATCCTCGTCGTCGACCGACACTTTGCCCCCGAACAACTTGCGAAAGAAACGATCCGAAGGGGCCGCTTGATCCGATGCCAAGACGTGAACCAACTCATGGCTCATCACCCAGTTGAGGCGCTCGTTCGTGGGTGAGACCTCGTAGACGTACTCGTAAGGTGCGATTCCCAGACTCATCCAGTTATAAGGAACGCCGGTGGCACCCGCGTAGCCGATGTCGTCGAAGTCCTGGAGAAGAACGGTCACTTCCTCGCTCGGCGTGTAATCGAAAAGCAGTCGATGAAACGCCATCGAATTCTCGAAACAAGCTGCCAGATGTGGTGTGATGTACTCGTGGTCTGTTGTGTAGTAAACAAGCCGGAGATCTTTGGTACGCAGAGTTCTTAGCTTCACCTTTGCAGAATAGCCGCAGACCGGCAAGGCCAAGAGCGCACCGATGGTGAGAACCAATAGCCGCATGCGGGACATTATAAACAAAAAAAAGAAGAGACGCCACGCCGGGCGTGACGTCTCCTCGTAGTGCCCGATCATTCTCGCCATCACGGGCTGTTGGGATCAAGTCGCCTCAAGATATCCTCACGGGCCTTGACATCCAAACGGCTCAAGATATCCTCGCGGGCCTTGGGGTCCAAGCGGTTGAAGATGTCTTCCCGCGCTTTGGGATCCAGACGACCCCACATATCCTCGCGGGCCTTGGGATCCAAGCGGCCGAAGATGTCCTCACGCGCCTTGGGATCCAAGCGGCTAAACATCTCCTCGCGCGCTTTGGGATCCAAACGGCTGAAGATATCCACACGCGCCTTGGGATCCAGACGGCTGAAGATGTCCTCACGCGCCTTGGGATCCAAGCGGCTAAACATCTCCTCGCGCGCTTTGGGATCCAGGCGGTTGAACATCTCCTCGCGCGCTTTGGGATCCAAGCGACCCAAGATGTCTTCGCGGGCCTTAGGATCCAAGCGGCCGAACATGTCCTCACGGGCTTTGGGATCCAGGCGGTTGAAAATCTCCTCGCGGGCCTTGGGGTCCAGACGGTTCCACACTTCAGCGTCCTGGCGCGCGGCAGGATCCAAACGGCTTAGGATGTCTTCGCGGGCCTTGGCATCCAAACGACCCCATATCTCCTCGCGGGCCTTGGGGTCCAGGCGGCTAAAGACGTCCTCACGGGCCTTGGGGTCCAGGCGGTTGAAAATCTCCTCGCGGGCCTTGGCATCCAGGCGGTTAAACATATCTTCCCGCCCCTTGGCATCCAGGCGGCTAAAGATGTCTTCACGGGCCTTGGGGTCCAGGCGGTTGAAAATCTCCTCGCGGGCTTTGGCATCCAGGCGGTTAAACATATCTTCCCGCCCCTTGGCATCCAGGCGGCTAAAGATGTCCTCACGGGCTTTGGCATCCAGGCGGTTAAACATATCTTCACGTCCCTCGGGATCCAGACGGCTGAACATGTCCTCGCGGGCTTTGGCATCCAGACGGCTAAAGATGTCCTGACGCGCCTTGGGGTCCAGACGGCCGAAGATGTCCTCACGCGCCTTGGGATCTAAACGGCTCAAGATGTCCTCACGCGCCTTGGGATCTAAACGGCTCAAGATGTCCTCACGCGCCTTGGGATTCAAACGACTCCAGATATCCTCACGGGCCCTGGGGTCCATACGACCCAATATGTCCTCGCGCGCCTTGGCATCCAGGCGGCCAAACATATCCTCGCGCGCTTTGGGATCCAGACGGTTGAAGATGTCTTCGCGGGCTTTGGCATCCAGGCGGCTCAGGATGTCCTCGCGGGCTTTGGCATCCAGGCGGCTAAAGATGTCTTCGCGGGCCTTGGGATCCAGGCGGTTGAAAATCTCCTCGCGGGCCTTGGCATCCAGGCGGTTCCACACCTCGGCTTCCTGCCGCGCGCTAAGATCCAGTCGGCTCAGAATGTCCTCGCGGGCTTTTGGATCCAAGCGCCCCCACACATCTTCGCGGGCCTTGGCATCCAGACGGCTGAAGATGTCCTCGCGGGCTTTGGCATCCAGACGGCTGAAGATGTCCTCGCGGGCTTTGGCATCCAGACGGCTAAAGATGTCCTCGCGGGCTTTAGCATCCAGACGGCTAAAGATGTCCTCGCGGGCTTTAGCATCCAGACGGCTAAAGACGTCTTCGCGGGCTTTGGCATCCAGACGGCTAAAGACGTCTTCGCGAGCCAGTAGCTCTCCACCCAGTTCGTTCGTCAGCATGGACGCCGCGTCGCCCAACGTCGCACCGGCGTAGTCACCGCCGAGTTGGACATCCCCCTCCTCGATCTGGTCTCCGCGGTAACGCTCTGCGGCGCCGATTGTGCCTTTCACATCTTCTCTTGCCGGTGGTGGATAGAGAAAAGAGAAGTATGCGATTGCCACAACGGCAATCACGGCGATTACAGCAAAGAGACCTTTGTACTTGTTGCTCATACTCGTCCCCCTTTCGGGCTGAGTCGTTCCTGTTGTTTGTTTTTTATGCGCGTCTGCGGTGAGTTTGGTCGATTCATAATCAATTACCGAGTAGGCTAACCGAAGTTGGTCACAAAATCGGGTACTATGGAACCCCTGCGGGTTCGATCTCACGTTCCATTAGCACGACTCCCTCCGACATAATGGTTACCCCCAAAGGCCGTAACACCCCCTGCTCACGATGGAACACGGCAACATACTCGCCGGACCCCAAGTTTTTCAATACGAGTGTCTTATCGTCGACAGAAAACCCCTGCAGCGGGCTATCCACATCCCCCGTGGCGCCAAAGCGCAGCGCCTCGCCGTCGTACGTCAAACGCACCTCGACTTGGCGCCGGGTAGTGATGCGTATCTGCGACATCGCGACACCCTTCTCATGGCGAAACTCGATCTTGCCCTGCACCGCGGGGAGATCTATCTCAAGCCCGTTTGCCACACGACCGATGGTGCCATAGAACCGAGAATTGTCAAGTGTCCCATTAACTCCTGAGTTGTAAAGGATTGAACCCACAACGCCAACTATGCAGCCCGCGGCGGCCGCCACCGCCACACGGGGGGGCCAAACCCGCCGCAGCCATTCGAAAAACCCCGGGGAGGCCGACGATGTGCGAGCGTCATGGCGACTCCAATCGATCGCGTCCTCGATACGTTGCCGCAATGCAGTCGGCGGCTCGACCTCACCGACCACCCCGAGAAGTCCAGAGAACTTTACCAACTCCGCGAACGCCTCTCTTGCTCGCGCATCCTGCGCGAGCAATCTATCCAGCCCGGCCTCGTCTTTGGGAGAAATGGTCCTTTCGATCTTCTGCCACATCAGTTCTTCGAGGGGGGTTTCGATCATCGAACGATCCCTTTTCGCATGAGAATATCCTTTAGCTGTCGCCTCGCAGAAAAGAGCCGTGATTTGATTGTCTTCTCCGATATGCCGACCACCTCACCGATCTCTTTGTAACTCATATCATGATAATGCCTTAGAACAACCACTGCTCTGTAATCCGTTTTGAGCTCCATCAGCGCCTTGTGAATGCGCTGCCCGGTTTCAGCCGCGGCATACGTCTCTTCTGGGTTGTCGGACTCGACGGTTGCGTGCTCGTATAGATCATCGAAGCGTTTACGCCTCTTGAGAATATTAAGCGATTCGTTGAGTAAGATCCGATACATCCAGCTGAAGAACTTGCGTGATGGATCGAATGTCTGAAGGTTTTCGTAGGCTTTTACAAAGGCAGTCTGGGTGGCGTCCATGGCATCCTCGCGATCGTCGACCACGCGGTATGCCAAGTTGAACATCTTCTTCTCGTAACGATCCATCAAGACTCTGAAAGCTGCACGATCCCCTGATAAACACGCCTCAACGATCCTGGCATCACTGTCATTCGACATAATTACAAGGAGACCGGCTAAAAAGTTGATAGGTTTGAGGGGATTCCCCGCCCGGGAAACGAAAAAATCCCGCCCGCGTACTCGCCCAAAAGTTGAGCATGCCATCGGCCCGGGGCAACTAACCTTTTTATTTAAAAGCGGTTTACGCTATTCGATCTCAAAAATGCGATCGAACCCGGCGATTCGGAAGATTTCGCGGATGTGCTGACTCATGTTGGTAAGCTTGAGGCCTTTTCCGGATTCGACAAGCCGCTTCTGGGCGCCGAGCAGTATGCCCAGGCCAGCGCTCGAGATATATTCCAGACGGGAGAAGTCGACGATCGCAGAATCGGTCAGCTGGCCAAAGATAGCTCTCGCTTTGTCGGCTTGTGAGGCGTCAAAACGCCCGTTCAACTGGATGTGCCCAGCGTTGTCTTTGATTTCAAACATCGTCTATCGCTCCAATTTCTTGAACACGCTCACCTTCATCTGACGGTTCTTGTACTCGTAGGTGATCTTGTCAACCACCGATCTCACCAAACGCAGACCCAACCCACCGATCCGGCGATCTTCGATGGCGTCATCGACATTTGCCTGCGGCGCTTTGCTCGGATCGAAGGGATCGACATCGAAGTCGATGAGTTCCAGAACTACCGCATCGTCTCTCTTGCCGATGCTAATTGAGATCTCATTACCACCACCGGTGTTGTACTTCACCATATTGGTAAACAGTTCTTCCACCGCCAGATCGATCGGAAAGGTCACCTTTTCGTCCAGCCCCTCCGTTGCCAAAAACCTATTGATAAACGCAAATATTTCATCGAGAGAGTCGAACTCTCTTGTGAAGCTTTCTTGCATGGTTATTGTTTGTGAGGCGTTGACGGTGCCGGACTTATCTGAGAAGAACCAGCTTTCTACTCAGAACGGTACCGCCGGTGCGGAGGTTATAGAAATACACACCGCTGGTGACGCGATCACCCCTAGCGTTCGTTCCGTCCCAGGGTTCCTGGTGCGGGCCTTGCGCGCGGACTTCGTCGACCAACGTGGTCACGAGCCTTCCGTTTACATCGTATATATTTAACGACACAAACGACTCGTTGGGAAGGGAAAAACTGATGGTAGTAATGGGATTGAATGGATTGGGGGCGTTCTGAAAAAGTGCCAGTTTGTAAGCGCTTGTCGTTACTTGAAAAGGCTGAGAGCGCAGCTGCGAGTTGTCGTCGAATACCACCGCCAGTGAATACAGATATGAGGTTCCCGGTTTGGCACTGTCGTCCTGCCAGGTCCTCGTATCCTGGGGAAGAAGCTGCGGGTTCACGATGGTTTCAACCGGGTTGGTGTAAAGCCGCCGTAGTATATTGAAGCCCCTGACCGAGTCATCCGATGACAGTTGCCATGACAGCTGCACGTCCGTACCGCTTACCGCAGCGCTGAAGTCCTGGATCGCGACTGCGCCAGGATCGGTTACCGTAAAACCATTGGCGAACACCGCCTCCTGTCCGTCTGGGTTACGGACCACGACGTCGTAGCCCGCCGACGGGACACCGGCCAGATCGAGCTCACCGGTAAGCTTGGCGCTTCCAACCCAATCGACTTTGGCGGCGGGATACTCGATAGCAAACGCATCGCGCAGCAGAATCTCGGCGCCATATACAAAACGGTCTCCGCTCAACTCGGTGATGGGCACGATCGAGTTTTGAGAACCGAAATTTGGAGTCACCGACGTTATCATTAGGGCGAACCGACCGGCCCGCATGGTGGCGGTCATGGTAGCGCCGGCATTGCTGATGGTGTTGACAACCGCATTTGTCGGCCAACCGTTGTGGCTCTTGCTGTTTGGTACGGTACTGTTGTTGAAGGTACGATTACCGGTCGAGCCAGGAAAGACATCACCGGCATCCCCGCGGTTGGACCCCAAAAGGAGATGACGAAGCCCATCGGCTTCCATCATCGTCACCCCTGCTGGCCTTAAATTGGAGATGCCACTGGTCCCTCCGGTATTGCCGAGCACGGTTCGAGCGACGTTCTGCTCGATGTGCCAGATAAAGAGTCCCTCCGCACTAAGGTGCTGATCAAATCTGCCCAACCGGCTTCTGTTCTCCACCAGAAAGAACTCGTTTGCCGGGGTTTCCCCAAACTCGTGGTGCCAACCGTCCTCGTATTGTTCGAAATCGGTGAAGTAGTCCTCACCCCCACCCACCAGGGAAATGTTATCTAGCTTGAAAGGCCCGCCGGGGCCTGAGTCGAAGTCACCGTCCTCATCCGACCAGGAGCGGTCGGACGCAAACTCGGCGATGATTTCATATGAACTGGCCCCACTGCTCGAGAGGCGCTGGCTAAGATCCACGGTCTCACCGGTGACTCCGCCACGTCCCGTGTACGACTTCAGGGTGGTTTCCGTCCCTCCCACCCTGATCTTAATCCGCCCAAAATCGTAGCCCGGTTCGGTATCATAACGCACGTCGTATGTCAAGGTAACCGGATTGCTACCGTCGTACACGAATGTCTTGCGAACCGACTCGTTCCAACCGTTTCCGTATCCGGTTCCACTCTGCCAGTTGCGGGCCGCCGCGGAACCGGCGTCGAGTCCGCAGTGCAAAGAGAAGCTACCTGCTATTGGGTCCAGGTTACTGCGCGCGAACTTATCTTCGAATATACTCAGAGCATACGCCTGCGGATTCAGGTTTATGCTACCGATCGAGTGAGCTTGCGCAACCGGCCCCACGTCGGTCGGCAATACCCAGCCCAGCTCCATTTTTGACCATACGGACATGTGCGCGGGATTGGTGGGCCGGTTCCAGTTGCCGGACCCCATGAGTCCGTAAAACCCTATGCCCTCGCCGCCGAAGTCTATGTCATAGAGATCGGGAAGGCCGAATGCGTGTCCGAACTCATGAGAGAAGACACCAATCTCAACGATGCCGGGGTCGCAACCGTCGTTCGACCCGACCGCCGGCTGGACCGTGTAGTCCCAAACCCGGATCACCTCGCCGCCCCCGTTGGCACTGGGGTCGTTCGTCGGCCAAGGGCTACCGAAGGCCTGCGGATTGCCACACACATTGCCGAACTCGGGCCAGCCACCCACCACCCAACGGTGCGACCACATATGCGGACCATTGTCGCACTCCGCGCCGATCTCGGGTTGCACGATGGCTACGAAATCAACTAGTCCATCGTCATCGCCCGAGTTGGCGATACCATCGGGACCATCGTTGTCATAGATTCCAAAATCCACGCTCCCGTCAACGCTTTGCAGCGCTTCGAGAATCAACTGCCCCGTTTTGGACTGTGTGCAGCTGAGGCCCTGGGCGCCACCTTCATAGTAAAGGTCGTCTTGCGACGCCTGCACCCACCCGTAGACGGTTCCCGTTAGCGTAACATTTCCATACGACATCTCGGTGTAGAGCTCGGTCATGGTCCCGGTTGGGTTGGGACCGTCGAACAGCTGTGCTTGCAGGGACGAAGCGGGGTAGGGATCCGTAGGCGTGTCCGCGTACTTGATCATGATCACGGGGACCTCGATCGTCCCGGTGACCGCGATCTTCTGCCGCACAGCTGCGGGGAGCGACGAGAAGCTCACACCCGGTTCTCTGGGTTGGGCGAGATACGCCTCCCTGGCCAACTTGGCCCGCTGAGCCTTGCCGATCCACGCGCGGTCAAACTGGAACGCTTTTTTATCCTTGGCAACCTGGTCGTAGTACGCCTGCGGCATATCCACGCCGGGTTTGGGGGGTACTATCTGCGAGTGCGCAACCGCCGGCACCAACACGGGGGCGATCCACAGCAGATAAGGCGTGAGTTTCATCAAGAGATGTCTCCTAAGTAGTTTAAATCATAGGATCTTACAGCAGTCCTTTTGGGACCGGTGGTGATTGCCCCGCCCTGGAAGGTGGCGTCAAAAATCTAACCTAAATGTATGCCGCGCGGCTCGACTTCGCAACAGGAAAGGCCTCTAACTCACCGGACCAGAGATATTTACCCGGCAGCTGCCCCGGGGGCGCAACTGAGGCGGAGCAAGAACTGGACCCTCGCCGACCACGGGGCGGACCGAATCTGCACGGCCTGGTGAGGGATAATCTAGGAGTCGCCGCCAGGCTTGAGGATGACACCCTCGTTGTGACGTCCATTCATTTGCACCGGCAAAGGCTGGTCAAAACGAAGATGTCGGGTGAACTTTCTCGTCATCACCGGGTCTTGTACGCCCAGCCATTTCCAGTCGAGGAAACCGTCGCGCACGACAGAATCTACGGTGAAGTATCCAATCCGAAAAGAAATCAGATTTTGAAAGAAGTGCGTGCCCTGCGACGGTTCAACCCTAAGATCCTTGAAGCCCGTTTCGACCATCACCCTGGCGCCCGAGATTTGATCCCAGGTCACCGGTATCCCCAGCCACGGGTCAGAGGAACCCCATCTTCCCACGCCAACCAGGATATAGGGAACATCTCGCGCCACCAGTTCGGTGTTGAACTGCCCGATCTCGGCCGCCACCTCTCTGCTGGCCGATCGATCAAACCTGTTGATATCGACATAAACAACGTCATGGATGTCCGAGACCATTCCATCGCCCAAGACTTGTTTGCTATGGCAGAGCATTCTCGATTCATCGGTCTCTCTTATGGTCAACTCATCCCACTCATGACTTATCACCATGGGTCTCATTTGCAGGACACAGAATTGATTCTTATCTCCCTCGTCCGCCGCCAAATCCACGGCAAACTCGATCTCAACTGGAGAGCTCATTCCCCGCTTACCGAACTTGAGGATCAGGTGCAAGATCTCGGGTAGCGGGAAAAGCTCTTGCTTCAGAATCGGAGCAAACGTTATCACTCTGGCACCATCGCGCGAGATTCCGTCGTATATACTGTGGTTATCCTTGGAGTAGGTCGACGCCACACGTGCGAGCGTGCCGTCTTGCTCCGCCGTATGCAGGTCCAGCTTGACCAGCTTGATCTCTCGACGGTGATCGGATTTCTCATCGGCGTCGGGCAACTCCAGCGCGTAGAAGTATTGTTGTGAGCTCTTCAGTATTTCTTCGACCGTCGAGAACTGGATGAGATGTTGCGGGTACTCGGGTGAGAAGCGAACCGAGCGACCGCCTTCCATCACAATGTTACCGAGCCCAAGCGCGACCGACGCGATGCCGTCGGCCGCCTTCATGGGTGAGACAGGATAATAGTTGTGCGAGCTGGCCACGCCGGCGACATGAGGATAAAAACGGTCCCCGTGCCGTGATCCCACGAGCTTCTGGATTATCACCGCCATTTTCTCCTCTTCGAGGCGATAAGGGGTTGCCCTGATATATGATTTGGCGCATCGATAAAACGTCGAGGCATAGACTCTCTTGACCGCAGTCAAGAGCTGTTCCAGCCTGACCTGCCCCCGGTGATGGTTGTTTGGCAGCATGTAGGTTCTGTATATGCCGGCGAAAGGCTGATATTGCGAATCCTCCAAGAGGCTGGAGGAACGCACCGCCAGCGGGTAGTCCGCTAGCTCGAGAAACGCGCTGAGCAACTCGACTACTTCATTAGTGAATCTGCCCTCCAAAAACCTGAGCTCGATCTCATCATCGTCGGACGATATGAGCGCCACATCCCACAGGTTGTTATCCAGCATGAATTGGTCAAACACGTCGGTTCCGATCACGATCGATGGCGGGACGCTGACCCTTGACGGATCGTACCGGCTCTCGAGGAGATACGAGTAGATAATCGAGTTGACAAAAGCCAGCCCCCTGCCCTTGCCACCAAGCGAACCGCTACCAACACGCGCAAAACTACTAGCGGGATCAAATGTCTTGGCGTCGAAGTCAACAATGCTCCCTTGGTGTTGCGTGACCCTGAGCTCACGCACGGAACGGATCAGATATTCACGTAGGTCTTCCATCGAAGCATAGTCTGATACCTTGCGTGGCCTCAGCTTGTAGGCGAGCAAGAACTCTGTTCTCGCCTTCAACCAGTTCGAAAAGTGATTGCGCTCACCATGGTAGCGGATGCTCTTGTCGGGAACGGTGTGCAGCATCTTCTCGAGGCCGCGCAGGTCTTTGGCACGGCCCACCTCGGTACCATCGGGTAGACAGAAGACAAAGTCCCCGAAGCTAAAGTTGGCCTTCATGAACGTGCGCAGATCTTTGAGCAGTGTCGGTGAGTTCTTGAGAAGAAATGATACGTTCAGTTGGTCGGCCCATGCTCGATTCTCTGGATCGCGGGACTGCAAGAGAATAGGTATGTCGGGATGCGACACCCCGATACTGCGAGCGAGGTCAACCCCAGCCTGCATGTCGACCTTGCCTTTGCGCGGAAACTGCATGTCGGATATCACTCCCAGAATGTAGTCATGGTACTTTTCGTAGTATTCCCATGCTTCCTCGTAGGTTTCGCAGTGAAGAATCTTGGGCCTGGCGCGCATGCGCAGCAGCTTGTGAGCGGTATTGACACCCTCGGAGATGAGGCTCTGCGAGTGCCTCATGAGCTCGGTGTAGATGATCGGCAAATACGACGAATAAAACCGCACGTTGTCTTCGATGAGAATGATGCACTGGACACCGACGAGTGCTGTATCGTATTCGACGTTGAGGCGATCCTCGATACACTTGATGATTGCCAGTAATATTCTAACGTCACCTTGCCAGACGAAGACTTTGTCGAAACAGGACAAGTCGCGGTCGGCCATCAGATCATTGAGCGCCCGGCTATCATAGGTAAGGAGGACGATGGGAATATCGATGCCGCCCTCTTTGACAATCTTCGCGAAATCCAGGGCGTGCATGTCCTCCAGACGAAGAGAAGTAATGATAAGGTTGAACCGCTTGTCCTCGAGAGCCATCGCGATGGCCTCGTGTCCGCTCGATACGCGCGTGATAGCTGGGGCATCGGTCAGATTCAGCCCCATATACTCGTTGAGGAGCGATTCGTATAACCGCCCGTCCTCTGCCAGGATGAAAGAATCATATATGCTGGACACGAGCAGGATGTTGTTTATCTTGTTACGAACCAGATCTTGGAAACGCTGAAAACGGTTTCCATAGCCCTGCTCAAAATCCATAAGGTCATATTCTTTCAAGACAACACCACCTTGTCTCGCTTAGCGCGTAGCAACCCGCTCATGCCCATCATAGCAGCCCACCCGTCGCGCGGGTACTCTCTATATGTCTATAATAGAAAACGGAGTGGAAATCTTCCACTCCGTTTTGACCCACGAAAAAAACAACAACCGATTATACGACACCCAGGTCCATCATGGCGTCGGCCACCTTTATAAAACCAGCGATATTCGCGCCGTTTACATAGTTGCCGGGGGTGCCAAAACGCTCGGCCGAATCAACACACGCCTGGTGGATACTCTTCATGATGTGGCGCAGTTTTGAATCGACTTCCTCTCGGGTCCAGTTTATACGCATGCTGTTTTGCGACATCTCAAGACCCGATACCGCCACGCCTCCCGCGTTGGCAGCCTTACCCGGGCCGTACAAGATCTTCTTATCGAGAAATATGTCGACCCCCTCGCGCGTGGTTGGCATGTTCGCCCCCTCGGATACGACATAGATACCATTCTTCAGCAGGTTCCTGGCGTCCTTGTCGTTGATCTCATTCTGCGTTGCGGACGGAAACGCACAGTCGGCTTTGTGATCCCATACGGGGTTGTAATTCAGTGATGGATCTAAGGGCGTGTAGGTGGCGCTCTTGAACTCCTCCACGTATTCCTTTATCCGAGCACGCCGGACATTTTTCAGATCCATTACAAAATCGAGCTTGGCTTGGTCGATACCTTCAGGGTCGTAAATGTACCCCGACGAATCCGACAAGGTGACGGCTCTGGCTCCCAGATCTAGAAGTTTTTCCACCGCATACTGGGCGACGTTTCCCGACCCCGAGACAAGGCAGGTTTTACCCTCGAGCTTCTCGCCGCGGGTCGCCAGCATCTCGGCCGCCATGTACACCGATCCGTAACCCGTCGCCTCTGGTCGTATGAGCGATCCTCCCCAGTTCAGACCTTTCCCCGTCAAGACACCTGTGAATTCGTTGCGAATTC
>Ga0224512_10003186_pt1 | contig 14570 bp, 10 predicted proteins | sample SF_May12_sed_USG_4_FD_169103 | JGI IMG/M metagenome (GOLD analysis project Ga0224512, IMG submission 169103) | Sediment microbial communities from San Francisco Bay, California, United States - SF_May12_sed_USGS_13 | ecosystem: Environmental > Aquatic > Marine > Sediment | place: USA...
CCTTGATGGGGTTGGTACCGCCCACGGGGATCACCTCGCGCTCCTGCAGCACGCGCAGCAGCTTGACCTGAATGGTCGGCGAGGTCTCGCCGATCTCGTCGAGGAAGAAGGTCCCGCCCTGCGCGACCTTGAACAGCCCCTCTTTGTCCCTGATGGCGCCGGTGAAGGAGCCCTTCACGTGCCCGAAGAGCTCGCTTTCGAGGAGGCTCTCGGGCAGCGCCCCGCAGTTGATGGAGACGAAGGGGCCGGCGGCGCGCGAGCTGCGGTAGTGGATGGCGCGCGCGATGAGCTCCTTGCCCGTGCCGCTCTCCCCACGATGAGGATGGTGCTCTCGGTGTCGGCCACCTTGTCGACGAGCTGGAAGACCTTCTGCATCTCCTCGCTCTTGCCGATGATGGTCTTGAGGTCCGACGTCTTCTTGAGCTGCTTCTTGAGGAGCAGGTTCTCCCGGCGCACGCGCTTCATATCCAGCGCGTTGCGCACCACCATCTTGATCTCGTCGTTCTTGGCGTGCTTGATCAGGTAATGAAATGCGCCCTGATTCACCGCTTCGATCGCCGTCTTCTGCGAGGCGTAGGCGGTCATGATGATGACGGGGAGAGTGGGGTCGGTGCGCTTGATCTCGCGCAGCACCTCGATGCCGTCCATTCCCGTCATGCGGATGTCGGTGAGCACCACGTCGTAACGCCCGCCCCGGATCTCCTCGATCGCCTTCTTGCCGTTGTTGACGGCGGTGATCTCGTAGCCTTCCTTCCGCAGCATGATGGAAAGGAACTGGCACATGCTCTTCTCGTCGTCGACTACCAGGATTCTCTCTCCGGCCATCGGATGTCCCTTCCGCTAGGTGACTCGCCCTATCCCGACGCGGCGGCGGAGGCCATTTCCGCGTCCTCATTTTTCGATTCCCGTGGCCGCCGCGGGGTCCCCGTCGGCAGCATGATCACGAACTCGGCGCCGCCGCTCTCGCGGCGGTGATACTCGATGCTCCCGCCGTGGGCCTCCACGATGCGGTTGGCCAGCGCCAGCCCCAGCCCGGTGCCGCCCTCTTTGGTGGTGAAGAAGGGCTCGAAGAGCCGTGCCGCGTGCTCGGGCAGGATCCCCGGCCCGGTATCGCGGAAGGCCAGGCGCACCCAGTCTCCGCCCACCGGCTCCGCCACGATTTCCAGGTCACCGCCGTGCATGGCCTCGCACGAGTTGACGGCGAGGTTCATGAAGACCTGCCGCATCTGCTCGTCGTCGGCGCGCACGGCGGGCAGCTTGCCGCGCCGCGTGAACTGGATGTTCACGCCCTCGGACTTGGCGTTGTTCTTCAGCAGCACCAGCACCTCTTCCAGGCACGCGTCGATCGCGATGCGGGCGCGCGAGGGCGGCCGCAGGCGCGCGTACTCGAGAAAATCACTGATGATGTGATCGAGCCGATCCGACTCGCGCATCACCAGCTCCATCAGGCGCCGCTCCTCGCCGCCGAGCTCGAGCTCGCCGGCCAGGACCTCGATCGAGCCGCTGATCGAAGCCAGCGGGTTGCGCAGCTCGTGCGCGATCCCCGCGGCCAGCTCGCCGACGGCGGCCAGCCGGTCGGCCTTGCGCACGCGCTCGCGCATTTCGACCACCTCGGTGAGGTCGGTGAAGACGGCGATGACGCCGCGCTTCTCGTTCTCCGCGTCGCGCAACAGCGAGATGCTCGTGCCCAGCGGCGCGTGGCGCTCGGAGGTTCGCACCATGACCTCGTGGCGGGACTTGCCCCGCTCGCACTCCAGCGCTTCGCTCAGCTCGGTCACCAGCTCGGGCGCCTCCGCGCTCAGCGCCTCGGCCAGCGAGCGCCCGAGGACGCGCTCCCTCCGCACCCCCAAGATCTCCTCGGCGGCGGGGTTCATGGTGATCAGTTCGCCGTCCGAGTCCACCACGAGCACACCGCTCGACATGTGCGTGAGGATGTGATCGGTGTCCACGCGCAGCTGCTGCAGCTCGTTCTCCGCGCTCTCCAGCGCGCGCCCCTTGAGCTTGATGCGGTGGGCCAGGTACCCGCCGACCGTGCCCACGAGGAAAAACAGGCTGACGTGCATGTACGTCTCGAGAATGCCCAGACCCGGGGCGCGTCCGCCCATGAGGGCCTGCGCCGGCGGCGTCACCGCGCCGACCGTTTCCAGGATTCCGTAGCCGATGTAGCACGTCGAGCTCAGCACCGCCGTTACCAGCCCGCCCGGCATCTCCAGCAGGAAGGCCGCGGCCACGATGGTCAGGCAGTACACCATCGAGAACTGGCTGGCCACGCCCCCGCTGAAATGGACGATCGCCGCCTCGATCCCGATGTCGGCCACCATCATCGCCCACAGGGCCGTGCGCAGCGGCGCCTTGACCTTGAGGGCGGCGTAGAACAGCGCGGCGGTGGCCACGCTGGCGGCCAGGAGCAGGTACAGCGGCCGGACGGGAAACGCCGCGTTCGTCACCTGCGCGATCGTGATCCCGGCGCCCACCACGAACGCCGCCACGATCATGCGCAGGATGAGAAAGAGGTAGATCGTCCTGCGGTCGTCCAACGCGACCCCCGTGCTCGTCTCCACCATCGTCCGCGCCCGTTGCGCCGTTACCCGCCCGCGACCACGCTGATGAGCTTGAACATGGGCAGGTACATCGCCACCAGCATGCCGCCGACGATCAAGCCCATGACCACGATCATGGCCGGCTCGATGATGGACGTGAGGGCGTCGACCGCCGTGTCCACCTCGTCGTCGTAGAAGTTCGCGATCTTGTCGAGCATCTCGTCCAGCGCGCCGGTCTGCTCGCCCACGCTGATCATCTGGGTTACCATGGGCGGGAACACGCCCGAGGCCTTGAGCGGCTCCGAGATCGTGTTACCCTGGCTGATCGACTCGCGCGTGGCCATCACCGCTTGCTCGACGACCTTGTTTCCCGCCGTTCGCGCCGTGATCTCGAGTCCATTCAGAATGGGCACACCCGAGGAGATCAGGGTGCCCAGCGTGCGCGTGAAGCGCGCAACCGCACCCTTGCGGATCACCATGCCCAGGACGGGAATGCGCAGGAGGAGCCGGTCGATGTTGAGCCTGCCCCCGGACGTCGCGTGGTAGCGGTTGAAGGCGAAAACCAGGGCTCCCGCGCCCGCGGCCAGTATGTACCAGTATGCGCGCAGGAAGTCCGACAGACCCATGACGATCTTGGTCGGGAGCGGCAGCTCGCCGCCGAAGTCCGAGAACATCCTGGCGAAAGTGGGAATGATGAACATCAGCATGAAGAGCGTCGCGCCCAGCGCCACCACGCAGACCACGGTGGGATAGGTCATCGCACCCTTGACCTTGCGCTGCAGGGCGTCGGCCTTCTCCAGGTACACGGCGAGGCGGTTCAGAATCACGTCCAGGATACCGCCGGCCTCTCCCGCCTCCACCATGTTGACGTAGAGCCGGGCGAAGATCTTCGGGTGTCTCGCCAGCGCCTCGCCCAGCGTCGACCCGCCCTCGACGTCCGCGGTGACCTGCAGGATCGAGGTCCGGAAGAACTCCTTTTCCGTCTGCCGGCCCAGGATGTCGAGGCACTGCACCATGGGCAGGCCCGCGTTGATCATCGTGGCGAACTGGCGCGTGAAGACGCCCAGATCCTTCACCGACACCCGGTTGTCCCACGGCATCCTGACGTTGAATTCCTTGACCTTGGCCCTGACCGAGGTGATGATGATCTTGCGCTTGCGCAGATGACTGATCAGCTCGTCCTTGCTCTCCGCCGCGTACTCTCCGGAGAGAATCTCGCCGTTAGGGCTTCGGCCCTTCCACGTGTAAGTCGTCGCCATCGCTTGCTACCCCCTGCGGCGCCTCAGCGCGCCGCGATCTTCTCGCCGAGCATCTGGCTCAGCTCCTGCGGGTCGTGGCTGCGGCGCATCCCCTCTTCCTGGGAGATATGGCCGTTCACCACCGCGTTGAAGAGCGCCTGGTTCATTGTCTGCATGCCGTATTTCTGCCCGGCCTGCATCATTCCGTATATCTGATGAATCTTGTCGTCGCGGACCGTGGCCCGGATAGCCGGCGTGCACACCATGATCTCCGCCACCATCACCCGCCCCTTTCCGTTGGCCTTGGGAACGAGCTGCTGCGAGACCACGCCTTCGAGCACAAACCCGAGCTGCGCGCGCACCTGGCCTTGCTGGTTGGGCGGAAAGATGTCGATGATGCGGTTGATCGACTCGAAGGTCGAGTTGGTGTGGAGCGTGGCCAGCGCCAAGTGCCCCGTCTCCGCGATGGTGAGGGCCGCCGACATCGTCTCCAGGTCGCGCATCTCGCCGATCAGAATGACGTCGGGGTCCTGCCGCAGCACGTGCTTGAGCGCGTTCCCGAAGCTCTCCGTGTCCGCCTTGACTTCACGCTGGTTGACGATGCAGCGCTTGTGCTGGTGGATGTACTCCACCGGATCCTCGATGGTGATGATGTGCTTGCGCCGCTCCTGATTGATCTTGTCGATAATAGAGGCCAGCGTGGTCGACTTGCCCGACCCCGTGGGTCCGGTGACGAGAATCAGCCCCTTCTGCTTGTTCGCCAGCTGCTCGACCACCACCGGCAACCCCAGCTCCTTGAAGTTCCTGATCTCGTAGGGGATCTGACGGATGGCCATGCTCGTCACGCCCCGCTGCATGAACACGTTGCCGCGGAAGCGCGACAGACCCTTGACTCCGAACGAGAAGTCGAGCTCCTTGTGCTCCTCGAAGCGCTTCTGCTGCTCCTCGTTGATGACGCTGTAGGTCAAGGCCTGGGTCACCTCGGGCGTGAGGGGGTCGTGGTCCGTGCTCACGATGTTGCCGTCCACGCGGAGCTGGGGCGGAACGCCCGCCGTCACGTGGAGGTCGCTCGCTCCCCTGTCGATCATTTCCTGGAGTAGGTCGCGCAGGTTCAGCATCTTCCGCCATTCTCCCTATTGTGCGGCCGTCTCGCGGAGCACTTCCTCCAGAGACGTCCAACCTTGCCTGTATTTCCACAGTCCGTCGTCTCGCAGCGACATCATGCCGTCCTGGACCGACTGCTTCTTCAAGTCCGCTACCGACGCGCGCTCGATGATGAGTTCGCGCACGCGCGTGCCGATGTTCATGACCTCGTAGAGCCCCACGCGGCCCTTGTACCCCGTGTCGTTGCACGCGGGGCAGCCCTTGGGCTCGAAGAGGTTGAGCTCGTCCGGGTTCTCGTGAATGCCCAGCTCCTTGAGCGCCTCCACGTGCATCTTCTGCGGTTGTTTGCACTTCTCGCACAGCCGCCGGACGAGTCGCTGCGCGACGATCATGATCACGGAGCTGGACACAAGGAAGGGCTCGATGCCCATGTCCGTGAGTCGGTTTATCGAGCTGGGTGCGTCGTTCGTGTGCAGAGTGCTAAGTACCAGGTGACCGGTGAGTGCGGCCTTGGTGGCGATGCTCGCCGTTTCCAGGTCACGAATCTCGCCGACCATCACGATGTTCGGATCCTGACGGAGGAATGCGCGCAGCGCGGCGGCAAACGTGAGCCCGATCTCCTCTTGGACCATCACCTGGTTGATTCCGTGCAGGTTGTACTCGACCGGATCCTCGGCCGTCATGATGTTGGTGTGGGGCCGGTTGATGCGGTTCAGAGCCGAGTACAGCGTGGTCGACTTGCCGGAACCGGTGGGACCGGTCACCAGCACCATTCCGTACGGGTTCTCGATCGAGTCGAGGAACTTGGCCAGCGCCTCGGGGTGGAACCCCAGCTTGGCCAGGTCGATCTGCAGGTTGGACTGATCGAGAATTCGCATCACGAGCTTCTCGCCGAAGATCGTGGGCAGCGTGCTGACACGAAGGTCGATCGATTTGTTGTGCATCCGGATCTTGATGCGCCCGTCCTGCGGGACGCGTTTCTCGGCGATGTCCAGCTCGGCCATGATCTTGAGGCGCGATATCATCGCGGCCTTCATCTTGAACGGCGGCGACATCATCTCGTGGAGCATGCCGTCGATGCGGTAGCGGACACGTACCTGCTTCTCGTAGGGCTCGACGTGGATATCGCTGGCGCTCCTGGCCACCGCGTCCGAGATGAGACTGTTGACCAGTTTGACCACGGGCGCGTCGGCGGATTGCGCCTCCTCGAGACCGATGTCCTCGTCTTCGTCCTCGACGATCTCGAAGTCGTCTTCGATCTCGCCCATGATAGTGGCCAGCGAGTCCGCCGAGTCGTAGAGGCGGTCGATCGCCTTCTTGATCGCCGACTCCGTGGCCACCACCGGGCGCACGTCGAAGCCGGTGATGAACTTGATGTCGTCGATGGCAAATATGTTGTCCGGGTTGGCCATGGCCACGGTGAGGATGCGGCCCTCGCGCTTGATCGGGACCACCTGGAACTTCGTGGCGACTTCGGCCGGAATGAGGTCGACGGCGGTGTTGTCGACGCTCGTAGCCTCGAGATCGACGGCGGGGACGTTGTACACCTGTCCCATGAACTCGGCGAACGCCATCTCCGAGATGGCGCCGGTCTTGACCAGGTTGTAGCTGAGGCTGCCTCCTCCCGTCTGCTGCGATTCCAGAGCCTTGGCGAGCTGGTCCTGGCTGATGAGGCTGGACTCGAGGAGTTTCTGGGCGATCTTGTCTCTCACTGGATAGCCCTCCGGAACGGACGCGTGAAGCGAGTCGGGACCCGTATTGCAATCGGCGAAAGCGGCTTGAACTTGACGCGAATCCGCAATTCCCATGCCACGGTGTCGCTCCCACCGGGGCGCTGCAGCGGCGCGCAATCCCACGGAGTTACGCGGCGGCGCGGTCGCGCGTTCTCCCCGCCGGCGCCCTCCGTGCGTGCACCCGCGCCCTCCGCTTGCAAATTGCGAGACGGCCCGGGGGCGGGCAATCCTGTCCGCCCGTGCAAGCTTTTCCGTGACAAGCCCTTTGCCATTCGCCGTGCTGTGCCGCCGGAACAGCAAAGAACGTACCGCACATGCGCGCACGCGCGGGTGCGGCCGGGGGGAGGATCAGCGGTTACTCGAACAGCGTCCAGGCGAGGCCGTACATGAAGGTGCGCGGGGTCATGAGGTAGCCGGCGGCGGTGCTGTAGCGCGTGTCCAGGGCGTTGAGCAGCGCCAGGTAGAGGTGGGCGTCGACGAGCCGCCCGTCCAGGGTGAGGTTCACGACGTCGTAGGCGGCGAGCGGCGCGCCGGCGTAGTCGCGGCGCTCACCGGTGTGGTGGTACTCGGCGCCCATGTACAGGGCGCTCGACCCGCCGAAGAGCTCCCAGCCGACGCGCGCGGCACCTGTCGCGCGCAGCGCGGGTGTGGACGCGAAAAAACCCTCGCGCTCGCCCCCGCCGAGTGCGACGCCGCCGCCGAGCGAAAACGCCGTCGCGCCCGCGCGCGCCTCCACGCGCAGGCGGTCCTCGAGCACGGCGAGGGTCGCGTGGTCGCTGCCGTTGCCCGCCACCCGCCAGGTCTGCCCGTTCACGTCGGCGGGGCGAAAGTCGATGGTCCGGCCCGCACGCACGGCCGACACGGCGATCTCGTTCACCAGCGGCCCCAGGCGCAGCACGCCCCTCACTTCCGCCGACCAGGCGTGCTCCGCGCCGACGTCGGCGTTGCCCGCGAGCGTTACGCCGGCCGCGTCGGGGTGCGGCGGCATGTACAACTCGGCCAGGGTGGGCACGCGGAACCCGCGCGCCACCCGTACGCGCGCCTCGTGCGCGCCCAGCGGGCGCACCACCTCGGCGCCGGCGCCCCAGCCCACGCTTCCCCGCCAGTACGCCGTGCTCGAGAACCACGCGCGCGCCGCGCCGCCGACCACGTCGCCGCCCAGCGCCGCGCTGGCGGCCAGCTTGCGCAGGCCGCTGTTGGTCACCACGGGGCCGAAGCGCTGCTCCGCCGCGATGTCCTCGAACCCGGCCCGCAACACCAGCCCGCCCCGGCGCCAGGACGCGTAGGCCCCCGTGGTGAGATTCGCCGTCTCCGAGTCGGGATGCGTCACCGCGTGGCCGCGATTGAACAGAACGAGCGACGACTCGTCCAGCTCCGCGCGCAGCGTGGCCAGGTGCCCGCTGCGCCGCGTCTCGTTGTCGGCGCCCGCCAGGTCCCCGCTCGCATCCGACGTGAAGCGGTTGAGTCCGAAGGCGTAGCGCTCGCCGCCGGGTAGCTCGCCGCGCAGCGACGCGGTGAGGTAGCGCGCCTGCGCGGACCCGTACCCGGGCGTCCCCGCTCCCAACGCCCCGCTGGCGTCGAAGAGGTAGCCGTCGTTGAGGACTTCGTCGTAGGAGAGGTCGGCGCCGGCCACGCCGGCCACCGACGAGATGCGCACGCGCCGCTGCCGCAGGTCGTGGGTTCCCTTCGACAGCTCGATGAACGTCGTCGGTTTGCCCGTGGGTGGCGCGCCCCGCTCCACGGAGAGCACCCCCTCGATCGCCGCCGGCTCGACGAGCGCGTCTTCCGCGACGCCGTCGAGCCGCATCACGGCCAGCGCGCTCACCGGGAAGTGGACGAGCGGCGCCACCCCGTCCTGCGGGTCGTTGATCTCCACGCCGTCGAGGAGGGCCAGCGCGCGCCCCCGCCCCATCCCCCAGCGCGAGAAGGCCACGTCGCGCCCGATGGGACCCTGGCGCTCGAGCACGTGCCCCACCGCGTGCTCGAGGTAGTGGTCCAGGGTCACGGAGTGGCGGCGCAGGTAGGCATCCTTCTCGACCACGCCGAAGGCGCGCAGCCGCAAGGGCGCCGGAATAACCACGGTGGTGTCCGCCACGGTGGTGTCCGCCCCGGTCGCCGCGGAGGCCGCGGCCGCACCGGCAACGAGCGCGGCGGCGCTCCCGGCGGCGGCCACAGCGCGGCGCAGTCGCGTCATGGCGACGCCCCCGCGCGGTCGCGGTGGCGCGAGAGCACGGCCAGGGCCGGACGCAGCGCCACCGTGAAGAGGAGCGCGTTCCACACGATGTGGACCACGCCGAACGCGACTCCGCCCCAGAGGTAGGCCCACAACCCCGCGGCACCGGTGAACGCGTAAAAGGCCGCCGCGTTCACTGCGAGCTGGTAGCCCAGCGTCAAGGCGGCGCCCACCGCGAGCGCGCGCAACGACGTCGGCAGCCCCGGCCCCGCGCGCGCGATCGCCGGCCCCGCGAGCGCACCAGCCACGCCCACTCCCGCGTAGACCGCCACCTGCGTGGCGAGCACCGGTGGGACCGCCGCCCCCATCACGTTGAACAACGAGTGAATGCCCATGGCCGTGGCGCCGACCGCCGCACCCAGCCGCGCGCCCAGGAGGTAGCCCGAAACGAAAACCAGGAAGGTGACCAGTTCGACGTTGGGCACCGCCGCGAGCGCCTGGCCCGCCGCCACGGTCAGCGCGACGAGCAGCGTGGCGAGCATGGCGGCGCGAGTGGCGTTCATCGTGCGGTTACGGATCGCGTGCGTGCGAACGGGGTCGAGGGGCAATCGTAACCAGCCGCGCGCGCGGCCGTCAACGCAGAACGGAGGCCGTCGGCCGCGATTGCCGGTCAGGGGGTGGAGCGAAGGGTGCCCTCGTCCGCTAGCTGGTGCACTTGGCCAGCTTCTCGGAGACGTCGCGGAAGGTCACGTCGATCACGTAGACGTCCTCGAACTGGCTGCGCGCTTTCTCCAGGTCCCCCGCCATCTCGTAGGCCAGGCCGAGGTTGTACTTGATGCCCAGCGCGTCGCGGTCGCCGTCGCCGACCATGGAGAGCCCCTTGGTGAGCTGCTTGATGGCCAGCCCGGCCTGATTCTGTCGGAGGAAGCACAGGCCGATCATCTCCAGGCTCTTCACGCGGAATTGTGTCGAGGTCGACGCCGCCTGGAACTCGCGCACCGCATCGGCGAAGAGCTCCATCTCGAGGTAGGCCATGCCGAGGTCGTAGTGGCTGCGGTAGTCCTCCTCGGAAGAGCCGTCCCCACCGTCCCCCATCTCGTCGAAGATCGCGGAGACGTGCACGGGGTCCGACGCGGCGCGCGGCGCCGGTGCCGGTGCGGGGCGCTTCGCCACGGGCTCCGGTTCGGCGGCCTGCGAGGGACCGGGCGGCGGGCTCGGCGCGGGCTCGGCGCGCGGCTCGGCGACGGGGCCCGCGGCCGTTTCCGCCGCTTCGGTCGCTTCGGCCTCCGCCGGCGCGTCGGGACCGTCGACGTCGTCCTCCGCCGGGACCGGCTCCGGCGGCGACTGGGCCGGCGGCGATCCGCCGGGCGGGGAGGCTGCCTCGGCGGTCGCAGGCGCCCGCGATTCCACGTCCATGCGCTCGCCGGCCGTGTGCGCCTCCGTCCAGATGTTCTCCTCGGTGATCACCTTCCCGCCGTCGGGCGCGCTGGACCGGATCGCGGCCGCCTCGTCGCCAAACCCCTTCTCCGAGAGCTTGGCCTGCACCGCCTCGGCGGCGGCCGCGTTGCCCGTGTCGTGATGAGCCCTGAGAAGCTTGAGGTGAACGCGGCCAGCCGGGTCATCGGCGCCCAGCTGCTCCATCGTTTGCGCCACGCGCTGGAGGAGTGCCGGCGAATTCGGCATCGCCTCGGCGATCTCGCCGGCGATGCGCGCGAACTCGCCGACGTCCACGGACGTTTCGCCCGCCACCTTGTCGAGGTAGGAGAGGTAGTAGGACTCGGCCTCGCGGGCAAGCCCCTGCTTGAGCCGGATGTAGCCGAGCTTGGTCAGGACCTCGATGCGGGCCGGCAGCAACCGCAGCACCTTCTTGCACACAGCCACGGCGTTGTTGTGCAGGCTGACGTGCGTGTAGGAGTCGATGGCGTGCAGGAACGCGTCGTACGCTTCCGATTTGTTGCCGGTCTTGAGGTAAATATCCCCGAGCTCGTTGAAGACGTTGGGGTTGGACTGGTCGAGTTCGGCCAGGCGCTTGTACTCCTTGACGGCCGACACCCAGTCCTGCTTGCGGACCAGCTCGAGCGCTTTCTTTCGGATCGAGTTGACTTTGCTCAACCTGCTACCCCGTTCGCACTGGATGCCGTGCGCCCACCGCCGCCCCACCGCTTCCCACCGATGTACACACGCGCAACGGGATTGATCCCGAACCGGTTGGGGATCTCCCGATAGTCCTCGCAGTCGAGGACCAGGAAGTCAGCGCGCTTTCCGGCCTCGATGCTGCCGACGCTCCGCTCCCGTCCGACGACGAACGCGGCGTTGTAGGTGGACGCCGCAATCGCCTCGGCGGGCGTGAGCCGCATGTGCGAGCATGCGATCGCGATCATCATGGGCATGGACTCACTCGTCGAGCTTCCCGGGTTGAAGTCGGTTGCAATGGCGATCCGCACCCCCGCGGTCACCATCTCGCGCGCGGGCGCGAAATGGAGCGACGGCAGGCCGAAGCTCGTTCCCGGGAGCAGGACGCCGAACACACCCTTCTCCGCCATGCGAGCAGTCCCCCTGCGGCTGATCTTGGTGAGATGATCGGCGGAAACCGCACCGATTCTCGCCGCCAGTTCCGCGGAGCCGGTGTCCTCCAGTTCGTCCGCATGCAGCCTGGCTTTGAGTCCAGCCCGCTGCCCAGACCGCAAGATTCGTTCCGATTCTTCCACGTCGAATACGCCCTTCTCGCAGAAGACGTCGTTGTACTCGGCAAGGCCCGATGAGGCCACGGCGGGGATCATCTCGCCCACGAGCAGGTCGATAAAGGCTTGCCGGTCATGGCGATACGAGGCTGGAACGGAGTGCCCGCCCAGGAACGTCGGGACCACCGTCACCGGCAGCGTCTCGGCGAGCCGTCGGATGACGCGCAGCTGCTTGAGTTCGTTCTCGAGGTCGAGACCGTAACCACTTTTGATTTCGATAGTTGTCGTCCCATACAGGATACAACCCTCGACGCGCCGGCGGGAGACTGCAAAAAGCGAAGCCTCGTCGATATCTCGCACGTGCTCCACGCTTTTTGCGATCCCCCCGCCCCGCGCGGCGATCTCGGCATAGGGCGTTCCCTGCACGCGCCACTCGTATTCGTCCAGGCGATAGCGGGCGAACACCGCGTGCGTGTGACAGTCGACGAATCCGGGCATGACGACCGCGCCCAGCGCGTCGACGACGTCCGCGCCCGGTCGTAGCGAGACGGCGCGCTCGACCGTCTCCCGCGGCCCCGCAGCCACGATGCGCCCATCCCGCGCGGCGACCGCGCCGTCGGCGACGAGCCCGAGGTCGCCCAGCGACGCCCCGGTCCGCGGCGATCCGTCGGGCCGCGCCAGCGTGAGGAGCTGGCCGCAGCCCACGACGAGCAGATCTGCTGGTTGGCTCACGCGCGTGCCTCGTTGGAAAGGGCCGTTCCGGGCGGCTGCCTAGGCTTCGTCCAGCATGGGTACGCGCACGCCGCCGGCGCGCGCCGCCGCGATGGCCTCCGGGTAGCCGGCGTCGGCGTGCCTTGCGATGCCGATGCCGGGGTCGCCGGTGAGGCAGCGGCCCAGCTTGCGGCGCGCTTCCTCGGTGCCGTCGGCGACCACGGCCAGGCCGGCGTGGATCGACAGCCCCATGCCTACGCCGCCGCCGTGATGCACGGACACCCAGGCCGCGCCGTTGACGGCGTTCAAGAGGGCGTTGAGAATGGGCCAGTCGGCGACCGCGTCGGAGCCGTCGCGCATGGCCTCGGTCTCGCGGTAGGGGCTCGCCACCGAGCCGCTGTCGAGGTGATCGCGCCCGATGACGATGGGCGCGCCGATGCGCCCCTTGGCCACGAGTTCGTTGACGGCCTCGCCGAAGCGCGCGCGTTCCCCGTACTTCAGCCAGCAGATGCGGGCGGGCAGTCCCTGGAACGCCACGCGCTCTCGCGCCATGCCGATCCACCGTGCCAGCGCCGGACGCTCCGGGAACAGCTCGAGGACGAGGTCGTCGGTCGCGGCGATGTCGCGCGGCTCGCCCGAGAGGGCGATCCAGCGGAACGGGCCGTAGCCGTCGCAGAAGAGCGGCCGGATGTACGCGGGCACGAAGCCGGGAAACGCGAAGGCGTCGGCGTAGCCGGCCTTCTTGGCCTGCCCGCGGATGTTGTTGCCGTAGTCGAAGACCGCCGCGCCGGCCTTGGCGAAGCCGACCATCGCCTCCACGTGCCGCACGATCGAGGCATAGGACCGCGTCAGGTACCCCTCCGGGTCGCGCGCGCGCAACGCGGTCGCCTCGGCCGGCGAGAGGCCGCTGGGGATGTAGCCGTTCAGGGGATCGTGCGCGGAGGTCTGATCGGTGACGACGTCGACGGCGACGCCGCGCGCGAGCACTTCGGGGAACACGTCGGCGCAGTTGCCCACCAGCCCGATGGAGCGCGCGCGTCCCTGCCGCCGCGTTTCCTCCGCCTGGCGCAGCGCCTCGTCGAGGTCGTCGACCATCGCGTCGAGGTAGCGCGTCTCCAGGCGCTTACGGATCCGCTCCGGGTCCACCTCCACTGCGATCACGACGCCGTCGTTCATGGTGACGGCCAGCGGCTGCGCGCCGCCCATCCCCCCCAAACCGCCGGTGAGCACGAGCTTGCCGGAGAGCGAGGCGCCGAACTCCTTCTGCGCGCACGCGGCGAAGGTCTCGTGCGTGCCCTGCAGGATTCCCTGCGTGCCGATGTACATCCAGCTCCCCGCGGTCATCTGCCCGAACATGATGAGCCCCTTGGCTTCGAGCTCCCAGAAGTGCTCCCACGTGGCCCACTGGGGAACGAGCAGCGAGTTGGCGATGAGCACGCGCGGGGCGCCGGTGTGGGTGGGAAAGACGGCGACGGGCTTGCCCGACTGCACGAGGAGCGTCTCGTCGTCGGCGAGCGCGCGCAACTCGCGCACGATGGCCTCGAAGCACGGCCAGTTGCGCGCCGCCTTTCCGCTGCCGCCGTAGACGACCAGGTTGGCGGGGTCCTCCGCCACCTCGTTGTCGAGGTTGTTGCAGAGCATGCGCAGGGCCGCTTCCTGCGCCCAGCCCCGGCACGACCGCTCTGTGCCGCGGGGCGCGCGGATCTTACCCCGCACGAAGGTCGTCTTCGCATCCGCCATCTCGTGTCAGCTCCTCTCTCCGTCCGCGAACACGCCGCGCACGCGCGTCACCATGGCGTCGATGGAGGGACACAGCGCCGCTCCTTCGCCGGCGATCGCGTCGAGCACGCGCGCGCCGTACGGACCGTGCCACAGACGGCGATCCAATAGTATCACCGCACCACGGTCGCGGCCACTGCGAATGAGACGCCCCATGCCCTGCCGCAGCTTGAGCACGACGTCGGGAATGTAGAGCCTGTCGAAGGCGTCTTCGCCGCACGACGTGATGCGCTCTACGCGCGCGCGCACCAGCGGATCGACGGGGACGAGAAAGGGCAGCTTGGTGATGACGACGATCTCCACGAGATCGCCGGGCAGGTCCACGCCTTCCCAGAAGGACGCCAGTCCCAGCAGCACGCTCCCGGGGCGCGCCTTGAAGCGCGCAACCAGGTCGCCGCGCGCCGTTCCATCGCGCTGCGCGAACACGTCGGCGGCCGCCGGAGTGTCCTCCAGGCCGCGCGCCATGGCGTCGAGCTGCCGGCGCGAGGTGCACAGGACGAGCATGCGCCGGCGCAGCGCGCAGAGCGCCGCTACGGCGCGCGCGGCGGCGGCGGGAAAGGCGTCAGCGGACGGCTCGGGCAGCGCGTCCATCACCACCACCGCGCGGCGAG
>Ga0224512_10003187_pt1 | contig 14570 bp, 15 predicted proteins | sample SF_May12_sed_USG_4_FD_169103 | JGI IMG/M metagenome (GOLD analysis project Ga0224512, IMG submission 169103) | Sediment microbial communities from San Francisco Bay, California, United States - SF_May12_sed_USGS_13 | ecosystem: Environmental > Aquatic > Marine > Sediment | place: USA...
CTTCCACAAGCGTCGGCGCTCGGCTGTTCACGCACCCGCCGGCATTGAAAAAACAGGACCACTCGGCCCGCGCCTCGCCCGAGGTCACGGCGTTGCCCGCGAGAAAAGCGACGGCGAGGCCCGCCAGCATGGCGGTGGCGGTGAGGACGCGAACGGCGGCGTGCATGGCGAGGCCCTTCCCTGTTGCCACGGCGCCGCGCGGGCAGTGCCGCGAATCGTCGTTTTGTTTCGAGAATACTGCAACCGGCAGGGGCGTCCGGTCAACAGAAGAAATGAACAAAACTTCTGTATTCGCCTTTCGTATTCATACGTTATCGTTTTGTTTCCGAATGTTACATTGTGCGAGAAACACCGCCGGCGCCTCCTTAAGCTGAAAGATACCGTTTGTCCGCACCAATCTTCGCGACAACCCCGGACTCCGCGCCCTGCCTCCGCCAGGTTGTGTGGGTGCCATAAACCAAGGTATCTGTCACCGGCGGTGCGCGATGCGGCGGCAGCGCGCCGGCCCCGCCACCCCCTCCGCAAACCCGCAGAAAACCCTGGTGCATGGGGTTGAATGCCCCGGCCAGCCCGCGCGGCCCGCCCCGGCTCCGCCGCCGCGCGGATTTCGTTCGGCGGATGGACGTGCAATGCGTATGATTCGCGCTAGAGCCGATCCGGGTTGATTGGAATCGCCTTCGGCGATCCACCAACCCGGTGAATCGGCTCGATCTTTAAGGTGCAGAGCGGATTCACGCAATTGATCGCAAGGACGATCAATCACGATCCGCTCTGGCGGCGATGGCGCGGGGCGGGCGGTCCGGACATGCGGGGATTGAGGAAGAAAACGAAAGCGGGACGCGGGACCGGAGCGAACCCGACGGATAACGCGTTACTGGTCCTGCTGCTGCTGCGGCTGCGGCTGCTGTTGCGGTTGGGGCTGCGGCGCCAGCCGCCCCGGGGTGCGCAGCGTGGCGGCCGGGGCGGGCGGCTGCCGCGGCCTGGTGCGGCGGCGCTTCGGATCGTCGGTCAGCTGCATCTCGAACCGCTGCGCCCCGTCGACCAGCACGATGCGGTCGGCGCCGATCGCCTCGACGGTCCAGCCGCGCAGCGCGCCGCCGACGCGCAGCGACAGCGCCTCGCTGCCGGGCCGCGGCGGGCCCGCCGGCTCGACGATGGCGACGCGCTCGTCGCCGGCGCCGATGATGCCGGTGAGCACCAGCCCGTCGAGCGACGACGGCGCCGCCGGCCCGTTCGCCGCCGCCCCGGAGCCGGCGTCCGGCGGCTGCCGGTCCGGCGCGAACAGCGGCCGCAGCTCGATCACCTGGAAGTCGGCCTCGCCGGGCGGCCGGTAGGCGTCCGGCGCGGCACCGCCGCCCGGCCCGCCGCCCGGTTCCGCCGTCCCGCCGCCGCCCGGTGCCCCGACCAGCAGGACGAGCGACGCCGGATAGCGCATCTCCAGGACCACGGCGCCGGCCAGCAGCAGGCACAGCAGCAGCAGCGCGCGCACGCCCCGCGCCGGTCCGCGGCGGGGCGTCATGGCGCGGCCTCGCGCCGGTAGCCGTACACGTCGAAGCGGATGGCGAGGCGATCCTCGGGCTGGGCCTGCACGTTCCGGCGCTGCACGATGCGGCCGCCGCTGCGGCTGCGGATCTCGAGATTGTCGACGAACAGGAAGGCCGGCGCGGTCTCGATGCTGTAGAGCAGCCGGCCCAGGCCGCCGAGGCTGCCCTCCAGCGCCACCCGGATGCCGATGCGGCGGAACCCTTCCTCAGCCACCGGCGGCAGGATCTGGGCGCTGCGCAGGGCGAGCCCGTGGCGCGTCGCGTCGCGCGACACGCGGGTCTGCAGGTCGGCGCCGGCCAGCGCGTCGCTGGTGCCGCCGAGCAGCCGGGTGCGGCCCGCCGGGTCGCGGGCGGCGCGGTCGAGCTCGGTCCGCAGCATCGGCGCCTCGCCGGCCAGCCGCTGCAGCCGCGGCAGCTGCTCGCTGGCGAAGGCGACGGTCTCGCGGTCGGCGCGGTAGCCGTCGAGCAGCGGCGCCAGCCCGAGCAGCCAGACCAGCGCCAGCAGCGCCAGCAGCAGCGCCAGCGCGGCGATCCGCCCGACCAGCGGCGGCAGGCCCGGGCTCACGACGCGCCCTCCCGGTCGAGCGCCGCGGACAGATCGAAGCGCTCCTTGTCGATCCCGGGCACCCGCGTCACCGGCGATTCGAAGCGCGCCGAGTCGAGCCGCGGGTGGCGCTCGAACAGCTCGAGCAGCGGCGACGCCGCGGGCGCATAGCCGCGCACCCGCAGGCGGCCGCCCTGGAGCCGCAGTTCGAACAGGTAAGTGTCGTCGGGCAGCAGCCGCGTGAGGTCCGCCAGCACCGAGACCGCCATCGGCGTGTCGAGCTTGCGGTCGATGAGGAAGCGCGCGTCCTGCCGCCGCCGGCCCAGCGCCTCACGCAGATCCGCCGCCTCGCGCGCCGCTTCCCGGGCCGCCGCCAGCGCCCGCTCGGCCTCCGCCGCCGCCGCCGCCTGCCACTGCAGCGGCAACGCCACCGCGACCGCCAGCAGCGCCGCCGCAACCGCAGCCAGCAGCGCGGTCAGCACCGCCCGCCCGCCGAAGCCGTTGGGCGCGGCGCGGCCCGAAAGATCGAAGGCGCGCTCCGACTCCTCGTCGCCGGCGGCGGTGACGAGGCCGGGCGCCAGGCCCCAGCCGGCGGCGATCGAGAGCGCCCGCTCGACCGCGTCGCGCGGCGCCACCGCCATCTCCACCCTCATTCGGCCCGACTGCCTGTCGCGCGCCATAACGCGGTAGTCGTAGCACGCCTGCTCCGGCGAGAACGGGGTCTGGCGGTCGAGCTCGAAGCGCAACAGGTCGGCGAGTTCCGACTCGGCGGCCAGCGGCAGGTCGAGGGTCTTGCGCAGCACCCGTTCGGCGGGCAGGGCGAGAACGATGACATCCCGGCGCATCCGGCCGCCGACCAGCCCGGCGATGGCGGCGCGCTGTTGCGCGGCGCCGGCCGCGAGGTCGACGCTGCCGAGCCGCGTGCGCGTGCCGCGCGCCAGGCGCCGGATCACCGCCTCGCCGTCGCCGATGGTGACCGCGAGCAGCGCCGCCTCGCCGGAAAACGCGCCGCGCACCGGCGCCGGCACGAGCGCCGCCAGTTCGCCCAGCCACCAGCGCAGGAAGGCCGCGATCGACGCGCCAATCACAGAGGCACCGGATTTCATGGGCGCCCCGATACCGCGGTGACCCGCAGCGGCACGATGAGGTCCGGCCAGGGCGGCCGGCGGTCCTGCGTCTCGACGGTCAGGCGGACGGCCAGCGGCAGCTTCGGCTCGTCCATCCAGCGGCCGGTCCACTCACGCCCGCCGTCGCCGGAATCGCGCAGATAGTCGAAGCGGATTTGAGGTACGCCTGCGAGCAGCACATGCCGTTCCGGCTCGCCGGCCACCGCGCCCCCGCCGTCCTGGCCGCCGGGCGGGTGATAAAGCGTCCGCGTCAACGCCAGCCGGTGTCCGTCGTCAGCGCCCATATCCTCGACCGCGAGCGCGAGCCGCTGCAGCCCGCCAAGCCCGAGATGGTCGGCCAGCGGCGCGACCAGCGACAGCGACTCGCCGTCGCCCGTGAACAGCGGCCGCGACCGGCCCTGGTCGCCGGGCTCGAGCACCGCCACCGCCTGCGACAGGGTACGGCGCAGGAAGGCCCGCACGATCTGGCTATGGGATTCCGTCTCGACGCGCTGGCCGACCGTCTCCCAGGTCCGCACGCCGAGCCGCAGCCCGCCCAGCGCCAGCGTCGCCATCATCCCGAGGATTGCGAGCGCGATCACCATCTCCACGAGGGAAATGCCGCGCGTGCGGGCAGGTCCGGGAGTCGTCATCATCGCCGCCTCAGGCGGACGGTCTCGAGCGCGACCGGGCCGCCGGACTCCCAGGTCACGGTCACCGTGACGACGACGGGCTCGATCCGGACAGTCACGGGCGGGCCGTCCGGCAGCACACGGGTCTCGACCCGCCAGCGGTAGGTTCCGTCGAATTCGCCCGCATCGTCCCAGGCCTCGCCGGCGGGTGCGGCGTCGACCGCCGCCAGCCGGGATTCGGCCAGCGCCAGCGCCACCCCGTAACGCTCGCCCGAGGCGACCGCGCGCGCGGCATCGGAGAACACGCCGTAGGCCGCGGCAAGGGTAAACGCCAGGATGGCGAAGGCCACCAGCACCTCGATCAGGGTGAAGCCCGCGTCGCGATTCGGCCGCACCGTCATGGCGTCACCCCTCGACATCGACGGCACCGGTCAGCCAGTCGACGGTGACGATGTACGATCGCCCGCCATCGGTGACCGTGATCCGGCCGCCCGTCGCGCTGCCGTCGGGGAAGAAGCGGATCTGGCCGGCCCTGACGCCGGCGAGCTCCGAGCGGGCGGTGACGAAATTGAGGTCGAGACCCTCGGCAAGCGCGTGCTCCCTGCCGTCGGCGCCGCGGTAGACGCGCCGCTCGACATCGAGCAGCAGGACCGCGGACGCATAGCGCCCGATCGCCTCGCTACGGGTCAAACGCAGCGCCGCAGCCAGTTCCTGCGCCGCGACCCGCGCCGTCGGCCCGGGCCGGGCCGAGGCGACGATCATCGGCACGGATGCGAGCACCAGCCCCATCACGGCGAAGGCCACCAGGATTTCCAGCAGCGTGTATCCGCGGCTTCCCGTCATGCGCTACCAGCTCTTGATGTCCGCATCGGCGCCCTCGCCGCCCTCGGCGCCGTCGGCGCCCAGCGAGTAGAGGTCGTACTTGCCGTGCTGGCCGGGCGAGCGGTAGACAAAGGCCGCGCCCCACGGGTCGTTCAGCGATTCCTTTTTCTTCAGATACGGTCCGGCCCAGCGGTCCACGCCCGGCGGCGCGGAAACCAGCGCCTCCAGGCCTTCGTCCTGGGTCGGATAGCGCCCGACATCCAAGAGATAGGTGTCGAGGATGGCGCCCAGCCGGTCGATCTGGATGCCGGCCGTCCGGACCTTCGCACTCGACAGGTGGTTCATATAGGCCGGTACCGCGATGAGTCCGATGGCCGCGAGGATGGTGATTACCACCAGCAGCTCGACCAGCGTATAGCCGCGGCTGCGGCGGCTGCGCCTCTTGCGGCGCTCAGTATGCGAGATCATTGACACTCAAGAATGCTCCCAGTACCGAGATGATCACGAGGGCGACGATTGCGCCCAGGACTAGTGTGACGACCGGGACCAGCAGCGACAGCAACCGCTCGATCGAACGCTGCGTGTCCCGCTCGAGGGCGGTGGCGAGTTCGCCCAGCACGCCATCGAGCCGGCCGGCCTCCTCGCCAACCTGGATCAGCTGAACCGCGAGCGGCGGAAACACGCCGGCCCGGGCGACACCGTTGGCGAGGCTGCCTCCTTCCCGCAGACCCTTGGCGACGGCGTCGGTGCTGTCGCGGAACACCGTGCTGGTCATGGAGTCGCGGACGATCGGCAACGCCTCCGTCAGCGGCAGCCCACCCGCCACAAGCATCGAAAGCGTCCGCGCGAAGCGGGCGGTTTCGACGCGCGTTATAATGCCGCCGATGATCGGCGCGCGCAACTTGGCGCGGTCCCAGCTGCGCCGGAAGACCGGGTCGCGAAGCCGGTAGCGGAACGCCAATGCGGCGGCGAGCAGCACCGGCAGGGCGATCCACCAGGTCGCTTCGACGACATCCCCCATGGCAAGGAAGGCGCGCGTCAGCACCGGCAGGTCGCTGCCCAGGTCCTCGAACAGCGGCCGGAATTGCGGCAGGACGCCCGCGAACATGACGATGATCGTCGCCACCGTCATCAGAAGCAGGATCGCCGGGTAGATCAGCGCGCTGCGCAGGCTCTCGCGAAGCGCGTGGAGACGGTCGAGATAACCGGCCAGCTGGTCCATCACCTGGTGCAAGTTTCCGCCGGCCTCGCCGGCCCTCAGCATGCCCGAATAGAATCCGGGGAAGGTGCCGCCGCGCTCAAGTACGGCGTCGGACAGGGTGGCGCCGCTTTGCACCCGGGCGAGTATGCCCTCCAGAGCCTGCCGCAGCGGCTTCTCGCCAGCCATCTCGGTTGCGAAACGCAGCCCGCGGTCGAGCGGCACGCCGGCGCGAACCAGTGTCGCGAGGTCCCGGGTCGTCGCCGCCAGCCCGCCCAGCGACGGGGCGCGGCGCCGCGACAGCTGCAGGACCGGAAGGGACGGCGCGGCGGGGACCGGCGGGGCGGCGGACTCCGTGCCGACACTCAGGGGAAAGTGCCCCTGCTTGCGCAGACTCTCGACCACCGCGTCGCGGTTGCCGGCATCCATATCGCCTTCGACGATATCACCGGCGGCGCTGACGGCCCTGTAGCGGAAGCTCGCCATGCTCATGCGCTCCGCGTCGTCCGCAGCACTTCCTCGATGCTGGTCGCGCCAGCGGCCGCCTTGGCGAGCGCGTCCTCGTACAGGCTGCGCATGCCCTGCTGGCGAGCCATCCGTTCGATCGCCAGCGCATCCGGCTGCGAGAGGATCAGCTGGCGAATTTCGTCGCTCATCACCAGCACCTCGATGACGCCCAGCCGGCCGCGGTACCCGGTGCCGCCGCAGGAGGCGCATCCGGCCGCCCGGTACAGTGATTTCGGCGCGCCGCCGGGCAACAGCTTGTCCATTTTCAGGCGGCGGACGAGCTTGCCATCCGGCGCGTAGCCTTCGCGGCAATCGGGGCACAGCCGGCGCACCAGCCGCTGCGCCGCAACGCCGTTCAGCGTGGAACTCAAGAGATAATCGGGCACGCCCATCTCCAGCAGCCGGGTGACCGCGCCGGCGGCTTCGTTGGTGTGCAGGGTGGATAGTACCAGATGGCCCGTCAGGGCCGCCTGCACCGCGATCTGCGCGGTCTCCAGATCGCGGATCTCGCCGACCATCATGATATCCGGATCCTGCCTGAGGAAGCTGCGCAGCGCCGATGCGAAGGTCAGCTCGATTTCCGGCTTGACCTGCACCTGGACGATACCGTCGAGCTGGTATTCGACCGGATCCTCCACCGTGAGGATCTTCCGCTCGTCGGTGTTGAGCCGCAGCAACGACGCATAGAGCGTCGTGGTCTTGCCGCTGCCCGTGGGGCCGGTCAGCAACAGCACCCCGTGCGGGTTATCGAGCAGCTGCAAATACCTCTCGGCCGCATCTTCGGCGAAGCCGAGGCTGCCGAAATCCAGCGAGACGCCCTCGCGGTCGAGGACGCGCAGCACGACGCTCTCGCCGTGCACCGCCGGCGCGGTCGAGACGCGCAGGTCGATTTCGCGGCCGCGGGTGGCCAGCCGGATACGGCCGTCCTGCGGCAGCCGCCGCTCGGCGATGTTGAGCCGCGCCATGATCTTCACCCGCGAGATCACCGCCTGGGTGAGCCGCGCTGGCGGGGCTTCGACCTCACGGAGCACGCCGTCGACGCGGTAGCGCACCCGCAACCGCCCCTCGAACGGCTCCAGATGAACGTCGGACGCGCCCTGTTCGACGGCGCGCTCGATCAGCAGGTTGACCAGGCGGATGACCGGCGCCTCGCTGGCCTGGTCGCGCAGCCGCTCGACGTCGGCGTCGGCCTGCCCGGCGGCGCCCTCCCCGGCGTCCCGGGCAAGGACCTCGATGGCGTTCGCATCGCCATACAGCCGGTCCAGCGCCGTCTCGATCTGCGCCGGCGTCGCGATGCGGAGCTCGACCGGCCGTTCCGTCGCGAGGCGCAACGCATCGATCACGAACGTATCGAGCGGATCGGCCACCGCGACGACGGCCCGTTCCGCATCTTCGGCCAGCGGCACCACGCCCGCCTGGCGCAAGAAACGGGCGCTGAGTTCCGCCTCGAACACGGGGGCTTGCGGGAAATCGCTGTCGCGGGCCCGCTCCAGACCCGCCGTCTGCGCCATCGCCTGCGCGAGGTCCTTGTCGGACACCAGGCCCAGCTTGGTCAGCGCCGCGTCGAGCCGCTCTCCGGTCTCTTCCGATACGCGGCGGGCGCGCGCCAGCGCCGGGGCCTGCAGCTTACCGCCGGCGATCAGGGCTTCCGCGAGGGTGTCAAGGAAGGCCTCGGATCCGCCGGAAACCGTCGGCTCCACGGGCTCCGTGGCATCAAATTCCGCGCTCATGCCGCCACCAGCGGGCCGTACAGCCAGACGACCCAGATCGCCAGGGCGAGGGCCGGACCGAACGGAATCTCGCGCCGCAAATCGATGTCATGGCCGGCGCCGCGGACCGCAACCAGACCGGCCAGCGCAACTGCCGCGCCGAGGAATACGACGCTGGGCAGCCCCTGCCAGCCGACCCAGGCGCCAGCGGCGGCCAGCAGCTTGGCGTCGCCAAGGCCGAGCCCCTCGCGGCGGCGGATCGCACTGTAGAGCGCGCGGACCGCAACGAAGCCAAGATAGCCGGCGGCGGCGCCGATCGCATGGTCCGGCCAGCGGTCCGGCGCGACCAGCGCATGCAATGCGATGCCTGCGGGGATCAGCGGCAGCACCAGGGCATCGGGCAGGACCAGATGGCGGAGGTCGATCAGCGCCGCCGCGAGCAGCGTCCAGCCAAGGGCGCAGCCGGCCCACACCAGTGGCGCCGGAAGCGCCAGCGCGGCCCAGACGGCGATGCCGAGCGCCGCGATCTCGATGCCCGGATAGAACCGGCCAAGCGCCGCGCTGCAATGGCGGCAACGGCCGCGGAGCATGAGCCAGCTGGCCAGCGGCACCAACTCGGCCGCGCCCAGGGTCGCGCCACAGTGCGGGCACGCCGAACGCGCCAGCCCGACCGGCTTTCCGGCAGGCAGCCGCAAGACCAGCACGCCGAGGAAGCTGCCGACAAAAGGCGCGGCGATAACCGGCCAGATCCACTCACCTGCAAGATAGAAAGACATACCGTTCCCAATCTATCATAGAGACTGGTCTTTCAATCTATTATAACGCAATATCCAGCGGTTTACGTTCGAATGCTAACCAATTTTTTTGATAACTCGTATGACTTAAGATTGTATTACCGGAAAAAGATTCTACTGATGCCCTTGCCGGTCCGGTACCAGGGCGGCAAATGGTTGGAAGGGACGGCTGTATGGTGAGCAATACGCGCGGACGCCATCCTGGCTATGCGTTGATCGTGGTGGCGCTGATTCTATTGTCGAGCTGCGCGCGCCTCATGGAATCCGAGGGGATCGCGCCCGAATTCGCGCCTGCCGCGGACCGGCCCGCGGTTGACGAGCCGATGCCCGGAGCCACCGCGGGGGCCGATGATGATGCCGCCGTGGCCGGTGGTGAAGCAGCTGCACCGGAAGCTCCCGAATACCGCATATACCGGGGCTCGGGGCAGTTCATCCGGGGCGACGGCGATATCCCGGCAACGATCCATGTCGGCGACAATGGCAATGTCACGCTGGATTTCGCCGATGCCGATATCCGCCAGGTGGTCAAGGCGACGCTCGGCGACATTCTTGGGCTCAATTACGTTATAGCGCCGGACGTACAGGGCACGGTCACGGCCCAGACCGAACGTCCGCTGTCCCGCGAGGCCCTGCTGCCGGCGCTGGAGAGCATCCTGCGGCTGCATGGCGCGGCGCTGGTGCTGGACGGCGCGCTCTACCGGGTCGAAACGCTGCAAGGCGCGGCACGCAGCCAGCGGTCCGTCCGACTGCAGACGGGCGGCGGCGGCGCCGGTTACGGGGTCCAGGTCGTCGAACTGCGCTACATCGCGGCGGAGGACATGCGCAGCACGCTGGCCCGGTTGGCCGGGCAGGAAACCGTGCTGCATGTCGACCGGACACGCAACCTCCTGATCCTGGCGGGCGCGCAGCCGGAATTGAAGGCGCTGCTCGACACGGTACGCGTGTTCGACGTGAACTGGCTGGCGGGCATGTCCTTCGGGCTGTTCCCCCTGGAATTCGCCGAGCCGAAAACCCTGATCGAGGAACTGGGCCTGATCCTCGATACCGACCAGGGCGGCGCGCTGTCCGGCCTCGTCCGCCTGATGCCGATCGAGCGCATGAACGCGGTGCTGGTGGTCTCCCAGCAGCCGCGCTATCTCGACGAGGTGGGCCGCTGGGTGCAGCGGCTCGACCGTGGTACCCAGACGGCCGCCGACCGGCAGCTTTTCATCTATTTCGTCCAGAACGGCAAGGCGACAGATCTGGCCGACGTGCTCAGCCAGGTGTTCGGCGATCAGGGTGCTGGCGGCCAGGGCGCCGACCGGCTTCCCCTCGTCGCGCCCGGCCTCGAGCCGGTGGAGATCGCTTCGACGCCATCGCAACAGCCTGCTGCGCCCCGCGACGGACAGCCCGCCGCACCGCCGCCGACTGACCGACCGGCGCAGCGCCCCGCTACGCCGGCGCCGCCCGGCAGCATCGCGCTCGGATCCAACCAGACGGTGCGCATCGTCGCCGACGAGAGCCGCAATGCGTTGCTGATCTCAGGCAGCCCCGCAGAGTACCGCGCCATCCTGCGGGCGCTGCGCCAACTCGACCGCCGCCCGCTCGAGGTGCTGGTCGAAGTGACGATCGCCGACGTCGTACTCAGCGACCGCCTCGAATACGGCATCCGCTGGTTCCTGCAGAGCAGCGACGGCAAGCACAGCGGGGCCTTCAGCGACCTGAACCCGACGGGGGCGGCCACTCTGGAGGACTTTGTCGCGCCGACGTTTCCCGGCCTGAACTATGTCTTCACGTCGACCAATTCGAAGGCGGTCCTCGACCTGTTGTCGAGCGTAACCGAACTGAACGTCATTTCCGCACCGCAGGTAATGGTTCTGAACAATCAGGAGGCCACGCTCCAGGTCGGAGACCAGGTGCCTGTGCGCACGGGGCAGACGACCACCGATGTTGGTACGGTCGAAGCTATAGAGTTGAAGGACACCGGCGTGATCCTCAAGGTCACGCCGCGCGTCAACGAGGGTGGGCTGATCATCATGGAGATCGAGCAGGAGGTCAGCCAGGTCGACGAGGATGCCTCGGCCGGCGAGTTGACGCCGACGATCTCCAAGCGGATTATCAACACGACCGCGGCGGTGCAGAGCGGTCAGACCGTGGCCCTGGGCGGGCTGATCCAGGACAACAAGTCGAATAGCAAGGTCGGCGTGCCGGGCCTGTCGAAAATTCCGTTCCTGGGCGCGCTGTTCCGCTATACCGCCGACACGGTAAACCGCAGCGAATTGCTGGTGCTGGTGTCTCCGCGGATCGTCCGCGATGCCCGCGAGGCGCGCGAGATTACCGACGAGTTGCGGCGCCGCATGGAGGATCTGGAGCGGCTTGAAGCGAAGATTCAACCAAAACCGGCCGCCGGACAGCAAGGCGAGTAGATCCGCCCGCAGCCGCGGCGTCGCGCTGATCGCGGTGCTGTGGCTGGCGATCCTGCTGGCGGTGATCGCCGGCAGCCTGCTGACGACCACCCGCAGCGAACTCAGGCTGGCCCGCAACCTGCTCGATTCGGCGCGCGCCGACGCCCTCGCCGAGGGCGGCATCCATCTCGCGATCCCGTTTCTCCTGGACCGCGATGCCGGCACCCGCTGGGCCGCGGACGGGACGGTCCACGTCGTTGAATTGGAATCCGGCCGGCTGGAGATCGCGGTGCAGGATGCGGCCGGCCGCATCGACCTTAACGCCGCGCCGCCGGAACTGCTGGCCGGCCTGTTCCGGGCCGCAGGCGCGAACCCGGATGATGCCGCCATCCTCGCCGCGCGGATCGCCGACTGGCGCGACCGCGACGAGGACGCATCGGCGGACGGGGCGGAACAGGCCGAATACGACGCCGCGGGACTCGCCGTGCGGGTCGGCAACGCGCCGTTCCTGACGCCCGGCGAGATCCTGCGCATCCCGGGCATCGACATGGCGCTCTATGGCAGAATCGAGGGCGCGGTGACGGTGTGGTCACGCCAGCGCGGCGTCGACCCGTCCGCCGCCCCGCGGCTGGCGCTGCTGGCTCTGCCGGGGATGAGCGAAAGTGCGGCGGATGCGCTGATCGCGGCGCGCGCCGAGGCGGAACCGGATCCGCGCGGCACGCATCTGCTGCCCTTCATCCCGGCCGAGGCGCAGCGCTGGCTTGCCCGCGGCGGCGGCCGCATCGCCTATGTGACGGCGCAGGCACAGACGCGGGAGGGCGGCATATTCCGGCGTGAAGCCGTGATCGAGCTGCGCCCGGGGGCCGACCCGCCTTACCTCACCCATGCCTGGCGCCCGGCGCTGGCGGTCAGCACCGAGTAACGAAAGCGGCTTGACACATTTTCCGTTAAGTTCGCGCCGGCCCGCTCCCCCACCCGGCCATCCACAGCTTAACGATACCGTTGGGTAGCCGGGTGGGTGAGCGGGCCGGCGCCGATTTAACTCTGACCCCGATGCGCTTCGAGAAGGGCGCGCCCCGAAGGCGTCACGCGCACGAAGGTGCCGCTCCCGTCGCAGTACTCGCGGACCACCAGCCCCTGGTCGACGGCGTCCTCCCAGATCGTCAGGCGCGGACACGAGGTGCGCCACGCCTCCATGACCTCGACATAAGGCCGCGGCCGGCCCGCCACCCATTCGACGAGGTCGAGCACCAGGGCGTGGGTTTCTTAATTCACGGGCTGTTCTCTGCTCTTGCCAGGGGCAACATCCTATCACGATTCGCGATCCTGCGAATATCGGCGGCATATTCGGCGGGGCAGGATTCGTCTGATCGCCCCGACAGCCCCGGTGAGGTAGGGGCGACTGACGCGAAGGCGCGCATACGCATACCGGTTAGCCTCTTTTTCCTGTTCCGGCTGCCGGCCAAAGGTATGCTGGTGAACATGGTGGCCGATTTCGTGGTACAGCGTGCGCTCCATGAAGACGCGCGCCAACCAGCCCGGCGACTTGCGCGCCAGGAAAGAGTCCCTCCAGTACACAGTGATTGTCGAGAGGACAGGCATATAATGGCCGGCAGCGTCCTGCACCGGTGGCCGCAGGACGACATAAAGCCGCTCTATGCCTGACAGGTCTTCCGGCGGCACGTTGGCGAGCCAGCGTTCCAGATGGGACGGCAATGTGGCACTGCGCCCGATGACGGAAAATGAGGCTGCCGCGCTGGCCATCGCCCGGAAATCGAATGACGCGTCGCTGGGCCTGAATACGCCGGTCAACAAGACATTGCGCGATGTGCTGTGGGATATCGAATTGCGCCTGCGGGGGTTGAACGCGGTCTCGGCCGACGCCGGCATCGCGGCGGCCGACACCAGGGCCGCGTATACGCAAGAGCTCAAGAAAGCTGTTGAGGGGTATTCGTGATCGGTGTCCGCGAGGGCGCGAAGAAGCCGATTGCGGCCGCGACCACCGTGGCCGAGATCGAGGCGGCGCTGGCGAGGCTCAGCTGGCCGGGGGCGGTGTGAAGCGCGCCAGACCGCCCCGAGTGCCGACCCACAGCGCGCCGTCGGCGCCCGTGACAAGCGCCTGAACCACGTTGTCCGGCAGGTCGCTGTTGGACGCGGTGAAGACCCGCCAGGCGCCCGCATGGAAGCGCGCCAGACCGCCGCCCCAAGTGCCGACCCACAGGGCGCCGTCGGCGTTCGTGGCAAGGGCCTTAACCACGTTGTCCGGCAGGTCGCTGTTGGACTCGGTGAAGACCTTCCAGCTGCCGTCGTGTAAGCGCGCCAGACCGCCCCAAGTGCCGACCCACAGGGCGCCGTCGGCGCTCGTGGCAAGGGCCTGAACCACGTTGTCCGGCAGGCCCATGTCGGCCTTAGTGAAGACCTGCCAGGCGCCGTCTTGGAAGCGCGCCAGACCGCCCCGAGTGCCAACCCACAGCGCGCCGTCGGCGCCCGTGACAAGCGCCTGAACCACGTTGTCCGGCAGGTCGCTGTTGGACGCGGTGAAGACCCGCCAGGCGCCGTCGTGGAAGCGCGCCAGACCGCCCCGCGTGCCGACCCACAGCGCGCCGTCGGCGTTCGTGGCAAGGGCCTGAACCACTTTGCCCGGCAGGTCGCTGTTGGATGCGGTGAAGACCCGCCAGGCGCCGTCGTGAAAGCGCGCCAGACCGCTGCCCCTGGCGCCGCCCCAAGTGCCGACCCACAGGGCGCCGTCGGCGCCCGTGACAAGCGCCTGAACCACTTTGCCCGGCAGGTCGCTGTTGGACGCGGTAAAGACCCGCCAGGCGCCGTCGTGGAAGCGCGCCAGACCTCCCCGAGTGCCGACCCACAGGGCGTCGTCGGTGCCCGCAGCGAGGGCCCAAACGCTGGCTTGCGGCAGGTCGCTGTCGGCCGTTGTGAAAATCTGCCAAGCCGGCCGCTTGATTTCCTCTTCGACCGGCCCATTATAACTCGCAACATCTGCAGCGCCCGGCATTGAGTACCAGCGTCGCACAAACTCGCCTACGGAGATCTTCTTGCCCAGCAGGTTATCGAGCAAGGAGTCGTACTCCAGCTCTTGCGCAACGAGTTCTTTTCGCGGCTTGGCAGCAATGCGAAGGGCGGCAGAGAGAAGGTCGTCGGCGATATACTCCCTGCCCCAGAGCTCACGCAGCCGCTTGCGAATCTTCTTGTAACGCTCCTTACGCGGGGCGCGCCCGCTCCAGGCGACGATCAACTCGCCTTCGGCCTTGATGCCCCATTTAACGGGTACCTGATGGCTCTCTGCCGTCACGCGTTCATGAACGTAAAGATACA
>Ga0224512_10003188_pt1 | contig 14568 bp, 13 predicted proteins | sample SF_May12_sed_USG_4_FD_169103 | JGI IMG/M metagenome (GOLD analysis project Ga0224512, IMG submission 169103) | Sediment microbial communities from San Francisco Bay, California, United States - SF_May12_sed_USGS_13 | ecosystem: Environmental > Aquatic > Marine > Sediment | place: USA...
TGAACAGGCCTCAAACCGGCTGCAGAAGAGAATTGGGCAGGGCAGTTGACGATCCGGTACCATCGTCCGGCACCGACCAGGAATGGGGAGTTGGGGAAGCCGCAACGACAATGCGCGGGCGTTCAACCCGCCGCAACCGCCGCAGGCGTGTGGCGGCGCCACCCCGCTCAGTTCCGAACCAACGGCGAGTGCCATGAATAGCGCCGTTGCGACTGCTCCACTGTTGCTGCCCACCCGAGTCCGCAGGCTCAGATACCCGATGCTGGCCCTGGTCGACTCGTTGGTGTGGGTGCTGGCGTTGTGGCTGGTGGTTGACACCCAGTTCGGACTGGATCCGACTCATGGCGACCCACAAGCGACATCGATTGTTGCCCTCACCGTCATCAACGTCCACCTCCTCTCCGGGGCCGCGGCAGGCATGTACACGGGCCGTCGAAGCTTCGCCCCGCTGGCCGAAGCCCCGCTCCTCATGGTTACGGCTGCGCTGGGGATCGCCGGCGTGTTCTTCGTCTCCGGTTTGCTCGCCGGAGAACCTCTCATTGCCTCGGATGCCTTGATCGCCGCCGGAGTGGTAGCCGTTATGGCCAACCTTGGGGCTCGCTACCTGGGTCGTTTTGTGTTCCGGGCAGGAAACCGGGCCGCCCTCTTCGTCTCCGCGTACCTTGCCCCGTCCAAGGTCGCATCGACAGGAGTACCGGTCGGGGCCGGCTACCTGGTCACCAAACGGCTGCTGGACTTCTCGGGGGCCTTGATCGGGCTCGTGCTGCTCACTCCGTTGTTCTTACTAGTGGCGCTTCTGATAAAGCTGGATGATGCCGGACCGGTCTTCTTCCGCCAGGTGCGGGTGGGCCACTTCGGTCGGCCCTTCCGCATGGTCAAACTTCGCACGATGGCGGTGGATAGCGACGAGGCGATCCATCGCCAGCACGTTGCCCTCGTCGCCGCAGGACCGGGCATGCTCAGGATCGGCGACGATCCCCGCATTACGAGAATCGGGCAGTACCTCCGCCGCTGGTCGCTCGACGAAACGCCCAACCTCTTCAATGTCTTGTCGGGGCAGATGTCCTTGGTTGGTCCCCGGCCGTTGGTCCCCTACGAGGTCGACCACCTGCCGACGGAAGCTCTCCCACGGTTCCAAGCCAAGCAGGGCATCACCGGGTTGGCCCAGATCAGTGGCAGGCTTCGCTTGACCCCCGAGGACCGGGCCGCCCTTGACGTTGCCTACGCCCGGAACCGTTCGATCTGGCTCGATCTCAAGGTACTCGCCAACACGTTCCCCGCCGTCTTCCGGACGCGTGGGTAAAAGTCTGACCGTGCCCGCTTGCAGCGGCCTACCGGTCAGATAACGCCTCGCCGATAGTCACACCGTCGTCCAAACCAATAATGCCGACAATCGGAAACAGCCTGTGATCAGCAACCACGACACCCCCCGGCATCCTTCGCACAGCACCATTCTGATCATCAGCCAGGTATTCGTGCCCGACCCGGCTGCCGTCGGGCAATACCTGGCCGATGTGGCCGGCGGCCTCGTCGAGAGGGGGTTCTCGGTGAAGGTTCTCACGGCCAACCGAGGGTACGACGACCCGAGCGTCGTCTACCAGCGTCGAAGCAACATCGACGGTATCGATGTGCAGCGGCTGGGCTTCTCATCGTTCGGCAAGAAGAACCTGTTGGTCAGGATCGTGGCCCAGTCGTCGTTCTTGCTCCAGTCAATTGTTCTTGGCCTCTTCACATCCAGCCTTCGGAGCATCCTGATTACGACTTCGCCGCCGATGGCCGGCATCGCGGCGTTGATTGTTGGGACTCTGCGTCGGATTCCCATCACCTACTGGGTGATGGACATCAACCCTGACCAGGCGATTGCCACTGGCAAGGTCAAACCCGGCTCAGCCGTTGCCTGGGCGCTGAACAGAATGAACCGGCAATTGCTCAGTCGGGCCAGCGTCGTGATCACCCTTGATGACCATATGGCCGACCGATTGAGGGCCAAGGGACCAGTTGCCGGGAATCTGACAGTCATTCCTCCGTGGCCACTCGGAACACTCTCCCAAACGAGTCAACCCAATAAGAACGAGTTTCGAGCTACCCACAACCCCGATGACCGGTTCGTGGTTATGTACAGCGGCAATCACAGCCCAAGCCACCCCCTGACAACAGTGCTCGATGCAGCACTCCGGCTGGGAGATAGAAACGATCTCAGGTTCTTGTTCGTTGGCGGCGGTCTGGGGAAACGCGAGGTTGACGAGCTAATTGAGAATCATCACCCCGACAACATCACGTCGCTCCCCTATCAACCGCTCGAGAACCTCGATCAGGTCTTGCCGACGGCCGACGTGCACGTGGTGACAATGGGAGACGACATGGTTGGTCTGGTTCACCCATCCAAAGTGTACGGAGCGATGGCAGTGGGCCGCCCGATCTTGTTCGTTGGGCCCGATTCCAGCTACATCTCCGATCTCATCGAAGAGTTCGGAATCGGTTGGCGTTTCAACCAGGGGGATGTGGCCGGGATCGTCGATTTCCTGACTGAATTGCCCAGCAATCAAGGGCTAGAGCGAATGGGTATCAGGGCGCAAAACGCTATCGATGAACACTTCAGTCGGGAGGATTTGCGACGTCAAATTCTTGATCTTGTCACGAGCTACCTTTAGCCCATCTGCCGAACCCGGTTCCCCAGTCATAGACGACGGATCACTTGCGCCGGGTTCCCGGCCGCAATCACATCCGGGGGAACGTCGCCGGTCACCACACTGCTGGCCCCGATCACGCTCCTGGCGCCGATGGTGACCCCCTTGAGCACGAGTGAATGCATGCCGATGAACACGTCGTCGCCGATCTCAACCGGGGCCGTGGCGGCAAATACCGGGGTGGCGGCGCGGACGCCCGGGTCAAGAGGATGGAAATCGGTGTCCGTGATCACGCAATTCGCTCCAACCGTGACTCGATCACCGATAGTGATTCTCGTAGCCGCAACGATACTGCCACCCGTCATCCCGAAGTCATCACCGATCTGGATGGAAGCGCCGGCTCCCCTCGTACTGATTACGACCGGGTGAGCCGGCGCCAGTGGGTTGCTGCGGAACGTGGATCGAAGATCCAAGTGGTCGCCAACCACGATGCTGCTCTGACGATGCCGTTGAATGACCGGAAGGCCAAATACCTTCCAACCCGACCGCCAATCAACGCCCGCCAAGGCAAACCGAATGCGGGCAAACGGCAGCACAAGAAGTCGCGACACATGCACACAGGCCTTCCAGGGCATGTCCAAGATCGAGTCTGACTTCTGTGCGCCCTGTTCGCCCGGGTTCTCAGACGAGACTCGGTGCATTGATCATCCCTCCGTATTCGTGAGCTGATCCGCGCCTGACGCCATCCTCAATTCATGGATCTTGTTGCGTATCTGGATGAAGTACGTGGCCTTGAACACCGCAAACGCGAATCCCACCTGGCCGTCTAGGAAGCCCCGTCTCACGACGTAGGACGCGAAGAAGTACGCAGGGGCCAGCCACCAGCGATCCAGGTGGCGGTACTTACTACGTTGGCGCCGGTTGAGCCCCATCCAGGCTGACGCATGGGGATCCCCAAGCTCAAGATACCTATGTGCTTCCCACGACGAGTACTCGTTGTGTTTCTCGATGTGGTGGTGGAGTCCGCGCAGATCCCTGTGATCTATCGGCGAGTGGATACGTCCGACTTTACCTTCGAGAATCGGATGCTCGTGAATCTCCACGTCGAGATGGCTCCACCTGTCTTCGTCTATCCGTTCGTATCGGCCGGCGTCTACCCGAAAAAGAGCAAGCTTCCTGAGCCGGTCACCGTGACGCAATCTGCGGCCCATGAAGTAATTGTGGTACGTGAGCCAGAAGCCAACGTGATCGTCACGGTCAACTGCCAGACGGACTTCATCGACGAAGTCTTCAGTCACGATCTCGTCTGCGTCCAGGAACAACACCCACGTGGTTTGCACCTGGTGGTTGTCAAGAACCCAATTGCGCTTTTTTGGGTACTTACCGTCCCACTCGAACTGCACAACCTCAGCGCCGTATTCGGCGGCAACTTCTCGCGTCCCGTCAGTGCTGGCGGAGTCGACAACCAACACCCGGCGAAAGGGCACTAAAGGCTCGAGACAACTCGGAAGGTTTTGTTCTTCGTTTTTGACCGGAACGATGACGGTAACCGGCACTTGCGACATAGCCGACAGTGTAAGCGGTTGGGTATCAGGACAATGAAGAGTGGGACCGGCTACGCCGCGTTCGAACGGCCGAACACTTGAGGAAACGAACCGCTGGTACTCCGTCAAAGGCTTCAGTGTTGGAATGCGACTGCACCGTCCAGCGTCAATCAGACACCTTGTAGACCCGGGAGGGAGATGCAAGCTTTCGACTCGCATGCCACACTCGAACAAGGAAACGCCGCCGCTGTTAAACGACCGCGACAGGAGAGCAATTGATCAGGCGAATCGTTGAGAGGATCTCGAGGGATCGAGTTCTGAGGCGAACCCTTCCAGAGGCATTTGGATCTACGCCAATCTACGTCTCACCGGACTCCCAGCTCAGCTATCTTCGGGCAGGCCCGGGTGCATGGGATTCGGAGCTTCTACGAATCGCCCAAGAACAGATCAAGATTGATTCCCTTGTTTGGGATATCGGCGCCAACATTGGAGTATTCGCATTTGCGGCCGCCAGCATTGCTACTCAGGGTCATGTCCTCGCTGTTGAACCTGATGTCTGGCTCGCATCGATCATGAGAAGGAGCGCATCGCTCAAGCAGAACGCCAACCTAAACATCGACATCCTACCGGCAGCAATCTCAGACAGGTCCGGCGTGGCCACCTTCGCCACCGCAAAGCGCGGAAGGGCGAGCAGCTACCTGGAAGACGCCGGCGGAAGATCACAGACGGGCGGTATTCGCGACCGCACAACAGTGCCTACCCTGACGCTGGATAGTCTGCTGACTTCTCAGCCACCTCCGGGCTTCTTGAAGATCGATGTTGAGGGAGCAGAACTCGCAGTCCTGCAAGGTGCGTTGGGCGTTTTGCGGAATGCCCGCCCCGTTATCTACGTCGAGGTAGGCGCGGACCACAAGACGGCCATTGCAGACATCCTTTCGGACAATGACTACAAGATGTATGACGGATCGCAGGCAGTGATCGAACGACACGCAATCGACATTTGCGCCTACAACACGCTGGCGATCCCTCGGGAGGCCGCCCAATGACGTCTGACGAAGCGCCCCCTCTGAGAAGCCAGCCTCTCAGATACGGTCAACCCAAGACGGGGATGATCCCCCTCCTCGTAGCCATTCGTACGTTTCCAGCATCATTCTTCCCACCTTCGACCAAGAGTATTCCTCCGCCATCCACTGTCGCCCTCTGAGGCCCATTTCCTGGAGTTCGGATCGACCGAGAGCCATGGATTCACTCAGGGCTTGGGCAAGCGGATCTGCCCCAATCTTGACCCACCACCCGCATCCAATGGTCTCAAGCCCCGGCCAAGGGGCTCCCCTGGTGGTTATGACTGGGACGCCGTAGCTCAGCGCCTCAGCAATTGAGATCCCGAAGTTCTCCGAATGGGTGGGTAGCACGAACAGGTCAGCCGCTTGGTAGATGGCCGCCTTGTTAGATCCGTAGGCCGGGCCAGGAAACTCGACTCTCTTGGCTGCAAGCTCGACACCAAGTGCTTTGAGCCCGCGGATGTAGTGCGGGTCGCCCTCGCCAACAATCCAGACAACCCAGTCCGAGTACCTATGCTGAACCCGAGACCAGGCCTCAAGAAGTGCCTCGACGTTCTTCTTTGGATGGAGGCGACCTAAGAAAAGCAGAACCCTCTCGTTGTCCCGATCGCGTCGTCCGAGTTCATCCGGGATGTCGATCCCAACCGGGACCACTGCAACAGATTGCCGCAGCCCAAAGCGTCGAACGGCGACCAACTCCTGGTGCGAGGTGGCGTGAATGCAGTCGGCTCGGCGCACTGCTTTCCCCTGCATCAGGAGCCAGAAAATGGACTTACGCCAGTGCGACCAACCGATAGCCCATGGGTCCAACATGCCTCGAGGCGACATTACAAGAGAGCATGAGGTGTCCCTTATTGCTCGGCCTGGGTAAACGTCGGGCATCATCCACAGGCCATGGAAGTGGATAACGTCAGCGGTCATAGCGACGTGCTCGAGCTCGTTCTTCATGTCTGGAGACACACCAAGCCGAGCGGGAGTCGACCATCTGGGGTAGTAAGAAACCGGGAACGAGAAATCCCTCTCCGGAGCCGGCTCTAACGTATGAAGGCGGATCTCCGCACCGAGCTCGCCAAGTGCTCCGCAGAGTCCGGTAACCGATTGCGAAGGGCCTGAGGCCTCCTTGTGAATGTCGGGTACAACGTGATGGATGGAAAGCCGAGTCATTGGACCGACCTTAGGTTCTCGGGCCTGGCTACGCGTCAGACGCCCATTCAAACGCTGCGAAAAAGCCCCGTTGTCCGACGTTATTGGTGAGCGATCGCCGGCGACCACAAAAGCCAGCTGCGCTACGCTTGCGCAGCCGAGAGAGCGCCCCAAGAACGAGAAGAGACACGGTGAAACTCGCCATCGTCGCCAATGTGCTCACGCCCTACCGCGTGTACTTCCACCGCCGCCTCCAACAGGAGGTTACAGGCCTGGACCTTCACACGCTGCTCACCAGTGGGCCATCGCCGCTCCCTTGGCAAATGGATGTCTCTGATCTCAAGGTGGTTCGCTTCCCAGTTGCTGAAACCGCACGAACCGGCCGGATCGCCCGCTTTTGGCGCGACTGGCGAATCGGTAGAGCGATCCTGGACTACTTCTATGAGAACGAAATCGACGCCGCGGCAGTAAACGGATACAGCGATCTGGCCCGGCTCCGCGTTATCGCCGGGTGCTGGCGAATATCGCGGCCAGTCTTGCTACGCGCCGATTCGAATATCCGCGGCGACCGACAGATTTCTTCCGCAAGACGTTTGGCGAAGAAAGCTGTCATTAGTTGGGCAACCGCCCGATGCGAGGCACTTCTAGTAATGGGCGAATTGGGTCGGGAGTTCTTTGAGGTTTATGGCACTGAAGGAGTGCCAATGTTCACGGTACCCTACGACCTGGATGTTGCCGCCTTTCATCGCGCTGAACCGCAAGACGTCCTCGACTTCTGCTCGCAACATGGTCTGGACCCGACACGTAGTCGGATGATCTATGTTGGACGGCTCGTGCCCGTAAAAGCGGTCGAGGATCTCCTGGCGGCGTTCGTTAATGTGGCTCCGGATCGCCAGAACTGGGACCTTGTGATCGCAGGATCAGGCCCATTGGAAGGAGAGCTGAAAGCCACGGTCCCGCAAGACTTGAGACACCGCGTCTCATGGCTGGGGTTCGTCGACCATGACAGCCTTCCAAGCGCCTACCACGCCTGTCACCTTTTCGTTCTGCCCAGCCTCAAAGAGCCGTGGGGTGTCGTCGTCACCGAGGCACTTGCAGCTGGGCTTCCAGTGGTTGCAAGCGACGCGGTTGGCGCCGCCCACGAGCTGCTCCGCGATGGAAAGGGGGGTGCCATCTTCGCCGCGTCGAATGTTGGCGACTTAGTTGAGAAACTCCGATACGCAACCTCACCAGGCGGTTGGCAGAAGCTGGCGGCAGAGGTTCCCGGTTCGTTCAATCGGTGGCGGAGCCAGGCGGATCCAGTGATGGGTCTGCTCAAAGCTCTGGAATCTGTGACTGGCTACGTCGGACCCTCGAAACTTGGGCCCTGATCGCGCGACGGCGCGCTGGCCCATTGCCGGTTGGCGGAGTCACTATCTGAGCGGCTCCCATCCCGAGGGGCGTTTCACTGCCCCCGCTTGGCCGTGTTGGCTTGCGTGATGCGAGTTATGCTCCACGATTAATGCACCCCGTTCAAGACCTGCGACGGTCGCGTTACCATCCGAGTACTGCGATAAGGCGTTTCAGCTCGCACAGGCGATTGCCCCGATGGGTGGGCATATCCCTCCAGGTCGCAGCCCTGCTAATCGCTACCTCATGGTCCGGCGGATCACTCGTAGCGACCCTGGCACTATCGCTATGGGCAATTAGGTCCGACCGAAGTGCCATGCAGGCGCTCGCTTTCACGTGGCTGCTGGTCTTCATGAATCCTGGAATAGGGCAGCCCATGCCACTGGCTGATCGATGGATCATCATCGGCGTCGCTGGAGCTGGCGTTCACCTGCGCGCGAAGTGGCGCCAACCAGCGCCGTATGGCCGCATTCTCCTAACCGTGGATCTGTTCGCGCTCTTCTCGGCCGTGGGCTCGCTAATTGTGAGCTACGCGCCGGTCATCTCGCTCCTCAAGCTGGGGGTGCTATGGCTGGCGATCCGTACCGTGGTCATCGCCTCCGTTGCAGCCAGGGATAGTGACCAAGAGCTGCGCGAATGGTTTGCTGCGTTTGGCAAGGTTGTCATTCTCGGCAGCGTCCCACTTCTGCTTTTCACCGTTGGGTTCCTGAAGAACGGACGCGGTTTCCAAGGATTATTGAATCACCCTCAGGCGTTCGGGGTATTCCTCGCACCATGGGTGGCGTTCTTTGTCGGTGAGGCTCTCCAGGGATACCACAAACGAAGACGGGCGATCCTGTGGTTATTCGTAGTCACGGTGTTGCTGATCTCGACTGGAGCCCGCACGGGAGCCCTCGGAGCATTGGTTGGCACCGCCGCCGTTGTCCTCACACACTTCGCTGGGCGGCATCCTGTCATGGTGTCCCCAAGAAGCCGCCAGACGATGGTTATCACTGTCACTGCGCTGGCGCTGGTCGCCAGCCTAGGGGTGCTATTCATACCTGGGAGTGAGGACCTTCCCACTGAGTCCATCACCTGGAGGAAGAGCTACGAGGGAACTGTCTGGGAGGGATTCCAAGCCTCAAGAGGAGCTCTTATCGAGCGATCGCTTGCTGGGTTCTCAGCTAGCCCTTACATCGGTGTCGGTTTCGGCCTTCATGGAACCCTGTATGACTCGTGGGAGGTCACTTACGTATTCGGTTTCCCTGTGGGGGCGCCCCTCGAGAAAGGATTCGCGATCACCGCATTGCTTGAAGAGACCGGGCTCGTGGGCTTGATCCTTTTCCTGACCCTCTTGTGGGCTCTTCTCAAGACCATCGCCAGATCCGCGGATCCGTCAATCATGGGTATCACGGTCGCGGCACTGGCCACAAACTTCGGCGAATCTACCTTGTTGTCAGCTGGCGGTATGGGTCTTTACGTTTGGCTCCTGATAGGCCTTGCCTTATCTCAGAGTCATGTTCGGAGAACGGCGGGCGTCAGCAAAAGCTAAACGGGATCGGGCGGGCCGCTGGGTTCGTCGCCGTGGCTCGCTGATAAGGGCGCCAGGGGGAACAGCGCCCGGACGCAGTCCCAGATTCCCTTCGCCCCTCCATGGGCGAAGTACGGCGCCGCGGCACCCTGGCACCAGCGAGCGCACCCTGTTACCGAGCTGTGTACAGAATTGTCCGCGCTCGCCGATTTGGCATCATGAGCTTTGTACTTCGGTGGTCCCCGTCATCGCCTGCATGCGGCTCCCGGCCGTCATTGCGCTTCTTGTGGGTGAGACCCAGATCGATTCCTTTCAGCGAGCCGGGCCACGTCAAAGTCCCGGGTAGACCCTGACTACGTCGGCTACGACCTCGCACACCCACCCCGATCGGCGGGCCTGTACCCAGGCGTCGAGATCGTCCACCTTCGGATAGCCGGCACGCCCCACAAACAAGCGTGCATCGTCCAGGAGGACAACGTGGTCGTGGGTCTGATGGTCGAAAACTGCCTGGATTTCCCTCATCACTGGCGCCTCCTCGGTGCCCATCGCAGTACCAGGGCCGCAGAAGTGCCCATCCAGCCAGAAAATAGCCTTCTCCTCTAGAAGGTCGAGCACCTGTCTTAGCTTCTCTCCACTGTCGCCCGGAATCAGCGTGATGTGCGACATACCGGCGAACCGTTTGGCTGCTGCAGCGTGGAGCGTTTGGTCCAGCTCAATCGAGTACAAACGATCAAAATCCTTGCGGAGTGCCCACAACGTGTCACCCTTGTAGGTGCCGGTTTCGACAAGGGTTCTGCAATTGAACCGTCTTGCGAACTCCAGGATCATCTTTCGCTTGACGGTCCCGGGCGGTGGGATCGGCCGACCCTGTTTTTCCCACTCCGAGACGACTCGACGTTCAAAGAGGGGGGCTAGAGACCCGAATCGAATGCGCCGAACGATCCCTTCGAACACGGCCGTCCTTCCTCATGCAATGATCGCTTCAGTGTAGAGTGCGGCGAATCTATCATCACGCAGCGTGACCAATGTGCTAAGACCACTGGATTGGGCCGTTGTCGACCACAGACTTCATCCAGGTTTCGGAGGCGGTCCGCCCTATTGGATTACGTACAGGATGATCTCCCGCCGCCACGTCCAGAGTGAGCACCGTGCAATCACACTCCGTTGATCCGTCCCAGCCCCAAGGCCTGGGAGATCAGACCGCCCGAGGCTTCGCATGGCTCGGCGTGCAGAGCGCGGTGGAGAAGATCGTGTCGGGGCTCGGGGTTGTTGCTCTGGCCTGGGTTTTAGGGCCCGAGCCGTTCAAGCTCGTCGGCCTGACATACACGATCACTGTCTTCGCAACACTGGTGCAATCCGCCGGCCTACGCGAGGTGCTGCAGCATCGACAGCGCCGCCTGACCACTTGGTCGACTCCAGGCTTCTGGCTGTCGCTGGCTTCTGGGCTCTTTTCGACTGGACTGGTGGTTGCCACGGCGCCTTTGGCTGCCCGCTTCTATGGGGAGCCAAAGATCATCCCCCTGCTGCTCGTGTCCTCAATCGTCCTCCCCCTGAGTTCCCTGGCCATCGTGCCGGAGGCGATCATCCGCAGCCGAATGCAGTTCCGCCTCATCGCGGTAGTCGGCTCGCTGACGATCGTGGGCCAGTTGGTACTCTCTGTCGGCTTTGCGCTGATGGGCCTGGGGGCCATGAGCATAATCCTCCCCCAGCCGTTGCTGGCCCTGCTGCGCCTGCTGGTCTACTGGCAGGTCGCGCAACCGCTTATACGGCATGGACCCCGCCCGAGGCGATGGAAGTACCTCCTAGCAGACAGCTCTGCAGCTCTGCTCGGGTCGGTTGCGTTGACGTTGACCTATCAAGGTGGACAGATTGTACTTGGGCGCCTACACCCCGCCACCGCCGCGGCAGGCATCTACTACTTCTCAGTTGTTCTTGCTGATCAGTCTGTTCGGGTCCTTGTCAATAACCTTGCTCACGTCTTGCTGCCAGCCATCAGCAAGATCCAGACTGATCGCGCTCGGTTGTGGCCGGCCTTTCTCAACGCAACAGGTCTCATGCTGCTGGTTGGCATCCCAATGTTGGTGTTACAGGCGATTCTGGCGGCGCCCCTCATCCGGCTCGTGTTCTCCGATCAGTGGCTCCAGGCGATCGGCGTCTTCAGCGCACTGAGTCTTGCAGCAATCGGTAGGCTCGCCTTCGGCCCTTCCGAAGCCATGTTGTTGGCTCGGGGCCATTTCCGCACCTACCTGGCTCTGACCGTTGTATTCAGCACGACCTTCCTCGGCGCTGTCGTAGTTGCAGCCAAGTATGCGCCGCGAGCCGAAGCGGCCGTCTGGGCCGCAATAGCGGGAGGTGTTTGTCTCTTTGCCATGGGACCATTTGCCCTGCGTCTCGCACTGGGGGACAGCGAATTGGGCTGGCGGGAGGTTGGCGCCCTCTACCGTTGGCCGGTGGTGTGCACGGTCGCGGCTTGCTCGCCTGCAGCAGTAATGGTGTTCGTCATGCCACCGACAACGCGTGGGGACATCCTGACCATCGTCTTGGGCTCTGCGATGGCTGTTGTCATTTACGTCGGGTTGATTCGGCGCGTGGCGCCTGCCGCATGGAATCAGCTTGCCATTCGACTCTCCGCCATCGCGCCAACGCGGCTGCGCCGAGCTGTGCTGCTGATGCTACCGCTTATGCCGAAACGAGATGCCCCTGCATCTTCGCGGCTCAAGCATTGAGCCTTGGAGCGCGCCCGGCAAACAAGAAGTCGGTGTCAGGTTGCATCTCTGGGGGGCAGGGTCTAGAGCTTCGTCAGCTCAAAGATGCCACATCCGTAGTCGCACCCGAAGCTCTCTTGGGCCTCCTCCCCGGTCGGATTGGCGTCGCGGACGAGGGAACCCGCATCGTCCACATACGCGAACCCATCAATGCGGTACTTGCCGTGCATCATTTTGACCAGAGTGGAAACGGAGAAGACACGGTGAGCATCGAACTCGATCCGCTGCGGACCGATGGGGGTCGAGAAGTAGAACTTGCCCCCTGTCGTGAGCATTCGGTAGAGGTTATCCCAGCCCTTTTGGTAGCCGTCGTAGTCCACGGCGTCGCCATAGCGCCCCAGGCCGAAGTGCTCCAGAGCATGTAGACAGGAGAGAGAATCTGTATAGCCGTCCAGGTCCGTACGCTCCTCCGTGATATCTCGGCAGTGGAAAAGAATATTTTCGACGGCGCCTTGAAGTGGGCGGATATCAAGAACCTCGATCTTCCGGAAAGAGGCAACATGCGCGACGAAACCATCTACGCGCGAACCGACATCCACATGCCGGTGGGGTTTGTTCCTGAAAATGAGTTGCGCAACGTAGAGGTCCTGATGGAAGTAGTGGCCTTGCGCAGTGCCAGCCTCGTCATACCGGTCCGAGAGACTGGGGTACGACCGGCCCATGGCAAAATGGCCGGCCGTAGCCTGCGCAGCAGCCATCTGGCGCTTAAAAGTCGCTCGGTTACGGAAGTAGGGCCACAGACCCCGGACGCTGCCGACGAATTTGGTGGCGTCGAACCCGAAGAGGGCTAGAAGGCTAGCCAGCCTTTGAGCGACCCTACGCATGTTGAATTCCATGCGTGGATCCGATTGCACGCGCCCATTGCCACGAGGGCTGAAATCTCTTGGGAGGTGTGTCCATCATTCATCGGTCAGCCTAGATTCGGATTGAGGTGCAGAAAAGGCGGGCAAGCGAACTCGATCTTTCATAACGCGCAACCGGAGCGCCGCGCTAAGCGCATCAATAAATCGGGGTCGCATTCCGCCGGTTCCGCAACTGCCGAATCCGGGCGCTTCTCTACGCCGGCATACTCCCAACTAGGACCTCACCCACCATCACCCCCCGCTGAAATCCGATGAACCGCATATGCTTGGGAGGCTCAGCTGATCCGTGATTTGGAACGGCTTCGTCATGGGGCAAGTGAGAGCTTCCGATCCGGTCAACTACTCAAGAACCGTCAACTGCCCATCGTTTGGCCAGAGAAAGACACCAGGCGGCACTTGAGAAGACGGCCATATAGCGGGTTGACCCCCCAAGAAACAAGCCCAGGCCGAAAAGGAGGACGCGGATGCCACTACAAGCTCGGCGTTGGCCAAGAACCAAAGGTCATATAGCGCAGACGAGCGGACCTTGACCTCTGCTCCTGTTCGGACCAGAGGTTCAAGTTCGGCCGGTTCGCCATCCGACACCAACCAGACTGGAAGCTTGCGGAATGGTCCGCGAGCCACCGACGCGAGAGCCTCAATGTACCAAGATACGGGAAGTCGAAGATTGGACTCACCCTGCTCCAAGGCAGCGCGGTTCGGGTCCGAAGCAAAGTCCCCGAGTCGGACATGAACGGCTACATACGGCGCGCTTAAGTCAGTTGGTACATGCTCCTGCCTGCTGATGCTTAGAAGCCGCTTCCGGATGAACTCGCGCGAATCGCTGAAGTCTTCGAATCCTCGACCAGGGCCGCTGAATAGGCGCACGGCTGGTCTCTTGGTGGTGGGCACAGCGGCTTCCTCCGAAATCCTCTTGCCAGTTAAGAGGATTTGCGTCTTTCGAGTGCCCGAGATCGAACCCGGCTCCCTTTTGAAGTGGCGCACGTAGGATCGCTTGTCAGGCTCGCGCCGGATCCACGGTCCGACCTTCAACTGAGGCCATGTTGACGAGAGCAACAATCCTTGACCCTGCTCGGCAGCGACCTGGCACCTAGCCCAAGGCAGCATCAGATTGCCGAGACCGGGCCCAAGCAAACGAAAGAACCCAAAATCCACGGTCGAAAACGACGGATACAGATAGACAGTATCCAGGTCGGGATGCTGGCTCTTCATCTTTGGACCTCGCATCGCTACAAAGCGCGGCATCTTCGCAGATTATCTGTGAACGGTGCTGGATCGCTCAATCTAGGTCTTCGCGTATCGAGGCCAAGCCATTCGAGACTCTCACATCAACCACGAACTGCTCGCTTGATCTTACCGAAGTGCGGGGGTATCGCCTGTCTGCCATCTTGAAGCCTGATCCATGGCGGCCGCAACCCCCTATTGCTTGGGTGGAGAGGCTAGGGTGCGCATTATCCGGCAGCCACTGCTTGAGCTGCATGAAGGCGAGCAGCTCTCAAACGGGGCGATGATGCAATCGATCCCGACTGAGGCTCGCTCCGGGTCCACACACTCGGCCGACTGAGGCCGCCCGCCAGCTAACTTCCCTGCCGGAATGCCTCTCTCACGCAGAAGCCGGATTGGTTCGTGCACGGGCCCCCTGATACTGATCTGAATCCAACTCGAC
>Ga0224512_10003189_pt1 | contig 14567 bp, 29 predicted proteins | sample SF_May12_sed_USG_4_FD_169103 | JGI IMG/M metagenome (GOLD analysis project Ga0224512, IMG submission 169103) | Sediment microbial communities from San Francisco Bay, California, United States - SF_May12_sed_USGS_13 | ecosystem: Environmental > Aquatic > Marine > Sediment | place: USA...
CCGCTCACGGCGATCAATGGACCGAGTTTCAAGGCGTTTGCGGATTGGTGCACGGCCAACGCGTTTAGTTTCAATTATGCGTTTGAATCCACGGACAACATGGAGGATGCGGCGCGACTGGCGGCGGCGGCCGGGCGGGGATCGCTGGAAGAGATTGATGGCGAATATGTGATCATCATCGATCAACCGCAAACCGTGGTCCGGCAACATGCCACGCCACGCAATACGTGGGATTTTGAATCCACCGCCACGTACCCCGATGTGGTCCATGCGTTGCGGGTCAAGTTCAAGAATTTCTTTTTGAATTTTCAGGATGATGAGCGCATCGTCTACGCCGATGGCTACGACGCCAACAACGCCACCATTTATGAACTCGTTGAATATCGGGGTATCACCAACCCCGATCAGATCTTTAAATTCGCCCGCTACGAATTAGCTGAACGCCTGTTACTGTTTGAGGAGATGTCCTTCTCGATGGATCTCGAGCAGAAGATGGTGGTGCGCGGCGACCTCATGACGCTATCCCATGATGCGCTCCTGGTGGGTCAAGGGTGGGGCGAAATTATTGCGATGGAGATGAGTGGTACGCAAGCCTCCGCCATCACGCTCAACGCCCCGGTGTTCATGCTCGCGGGCAATACCTATGGGGTGGAAATCCGGACGACGGCCACGAACGAAACGATTACCGCCGCGGTGGTCAATGAGGATGCGACGGTGCGCCGCGTGCAGTTTGTGACGCCGCTGGTGGGCACACAGCCGGCCATCGGCGATCTGGTCAGTTTCGGGGAAACCGGGGAGGTCACGCAGCGCGTCAAGGTCAAGGCGATTCGGGCGATTGATGATAACGGGTTTATGGCGGCCCGCCTCACGGTGGTGCCCTACATTGCGGGGATTTATACCGCCGACACGGAAGCCATTCCGCCACATACGCCGATTATTTCCATCATTGATACGCCACTCAACCTGCGACCACCGACACCCACCATTCGGTCGATTCGCTCTGATCAGGACGCGGCCAATATTCAGGACAACGGGAGTTACAACGCCAAAATTTCTATCCTCATCGATTTTGCCCCGGAGTTTCGGCCCTCGATGGTGTTTATTCAGGCGCAGGCGCGGCTCTGGCTGGATCCCTCGGTCGCCATCAACCCGCATCCCTGGATCAATTCCACGATGGAAGAGGGCACGAACGGGGAACTGACAATCAATAACGTGGATGTGATTTTGATTTATGAGGTGCGCGTCCGGTCGATCAACAAACTCAATTTTTCGCTCATCTCGCCCTGGTCGGCCACGCAAACCCATACGGTGTTGGGGGATACCATTGCCCCCGATGCGCCGACAAACGTGGTGGGCACAGCCGGCGACCGTATCGCCAACCTGACATGGACGAATCCCACGAATGGCGCCGGGGGGACGCTGATTGATTTTGATGCGGTCGAGGTCTGGGGGGGGCTGATCAACGACAGTGATGAGGCCCTGTATCTCGGCGAAACGGCGGGGGAAGCGTTTATTGCCAGCAAGCTGGTCAATGGCTCCACCTATTATTTTTGGCTGAAAGCGCGGGATTTTGCGGGGAATCTGTCGGCCTTCCATGCGGCCCAGACGAGCGGCCTGACGGTCGCGCCGGCGTCCAATACGGTCCTCTCGAAAGACTCGGCCCTGCTCGCCAGTAAAACCCTGCAAGCGTTGGAGGATGTGTTGACGCTCAATTTCACGACGGCCGGGGGAAAAATGAACACCACGGCGCGGATCTTTATTGATGACTCGGTGTTGAATTCCGGTGATGGGTCGTCCTGGGTGATCGAATTTCGACGGGGCTCCACGGTGATTGACACGTATACGTATCCGATGAACCGCACAGGACCGGGCTCGCCGGGGCTGTTGACCTTTACCGTGCAGGATCAACCGGCCGCGGGCACCTATACCTATAAGTTGGTGTACGGCGGATCGACGCTGGCCATTGAGGGCCGGAATCTCGGGATTTGGGTCGAGGAGTTTAAAAATTAAATGTGGAAACAAATTAAAGGCTCACCCGTTGCGCTCATTGGGGTGATTGTGGCGGCCATTCAGGCGATCGCAGAATTAGTAAAGCTTGCCCGGAAGGAAAAATAAAGATGACCCCTGCGGCGATAAATATTGCACTAGAGTTCCTTCGGGATTGGCAAAAGACCACCATCGTCTTAGCCGTGGTGATTGTGGCCGCATGGCCTACCGTGGCGGTCACACTGTATCTCGAACACATCGGCACATTCGGCAATATCTATCAAATGGAACATGCGGCGCTTAGTGTTGAGACACAAGGCATTCGCAATACGCAAGACGTCATTATCCGTGGAATTAACCAGATGAAAAATTCCTCAGAGGATACCGCCTATTTTTTACAACAAGACTGCGTCAGAAAAGCCGAAACCACAACAGAGCGAGATGAGTGCGTCAAACCTAAATGGAAACGGAAAACAATAGAGGAACGACAGGAGTAATGGAATTGATCGCGCTCACACTGGTGCTGATTGTGATTGCCGCTCTTGTGTTGCGATTGATTCACCATTGGTCGGGGAGGGGATTATGAGAATATTGGTGGTGTTGGTTTTGAGTGTTTCTCTCGGCGGTTGCTACAAACATAGTGCCATCTGTTGGCAGCAAGGGAAGGCCTCGTCAGTCAATGCCGAACTGGGGTACTTCTATGACTCAGCGACTGTCAGTATGGCAGGCCCGGCCTCGTTTAAACGTGTGCCCATCGAGTTTACTAAAGATCCATGCGTGGGATTACCGCCGTTAGAGGAATAGGCTATGTTCTATCTCCCTATTGTCCTGGTGTGCATGGTGCAAACCGGATTTGTGGGCGACACAGATTCGGGACCAACATGTCTGAAGTTTTATGATCGGCCTGCCATCCATTACCAGACCTATGCCGAATGCGCTGTGCGACTTCGAGAGTTAATTGACGCGATCAAGGATAACCCGAAATGGTTGGAAATTGTATTGCCGGGAGACAAACGCTACCGAGGCCACTGCTACATCCCGGTGATTGATGAGGTTGCGACCTAGCCTATGTACCCCGCAACCCTACCCACTGATCAATATCCTGAGCCGCTTGAGCCACGTGATCAGTTGCCCACCTATGCGGCCATTGCGCGAGAGATGGGGATTACCGCGCCGGCGGTCTATCGATTAGAGAAAAAAGCGCTCAAGAAAATCTTTGGTTTGGCTCGGTGTGAACAGTGTTGGGAAGACTATCGGGTGATGGTGCGAGAAATGATGGCCTCGCTCGGGAATGGTGGATCTCATGCGCTATAAACGCGGCGTGGTCACTGTGCAGAATGACACCACGGATGCCATGGAGCGGGCGTTTGCCACGGCCTGCCGGCAGGTGATGGGGCCGGACTTTGAACCGGAATGCACAAGTGGCATTGAGGGCAATCATTCGGCGGAAAGTGGCCACTACTACGGCCGGGCAGAAGACCTGGGTTTTACGGGCCGTTCACGATCAACGGGCAAGCGCAAGACCATTCCGGAGACGCAGCGTGGAAGGATTGCCTCACTGACCCAAGGCGAACTCAACAAAGAGCCCAGCCCGGCCATCTATCTGGTTATTCTGGAGTCCCATCATTTCCACGTTCAGCGCCAGAAGGATAGTTTTTAACGATTGCCACTTATGGCGTGGGCTCCTCTTCTACATCTTTTTTGATCAAACGCTAGGCTGTCGGAGGGAGTGGTCCAATCACGAGTCGGCTCTCGTTTGGCTCATTCATGATTCGCCTCCCTGGTGTGGTGGGATGGTTTCTTGGTCCATAACCTGCACGCATTGCTCTTGCAGGATATTAATTCGAGCAATGATAACATCGAGGTTGAGGGGCTGTTGCCGTAGCGCTGACTCAGTGCATGAGTGCACCAATTCGTTGATGAACGCATTGTGGAGGCCTATCATTTGTTGCCCCTGCCACAATAGCAAAGCCAGGTGGTTATTGGATTGCGTCATTGCGTGTCTCCTGTCACCACAGAGCCCGGTATCCGATCGTCGGCAAAGACGCAGAGAAACCCATGCTCCCGCATGACGCGATCTAGGCCGGTGCGCTGATAGAAGGCCTCGCACGTTTCCCACTCGGCGCCCGGTTCCTGTAGGAGATAGCGCAGGCGTCGGGCCACCAGATCATAGTAGTAGGCATTGCGCGGCGTCACCGTGTCGCCCAGCATCCAGTCTAATTGGGCGGCGACCTGGAGGCGCATGGTGTCCATTTCTGCCTGCATGTCAAAGCGCCACTGCTCTAGCAGGGTGAAATATCCCGACTGGATGGATCGATTAACCTCAACCGCATGGTCGCTCTCGCGTATCACGATATCGGTGGGATCGGCGAGGACGAACATCTGTTGGATTGCCTCCACGAGTTGCGGCTCTGTGGTGTGTTCGAACGCGATGGTCTGGGATCGCTGAATGTCGGCGCGCGGCGCAATCGGTTCAGTAATACACCCCGATAACAGCGCACCCATAAGGAGTACCATGAAATAAAACATGACGTCACCTCCTGAGGTTGTGAGGTTCAATTTTAATTGGGGGCCAGGACTGTTTCGGCCTGGCCTTTCACGAAGCAGCCCTGCACAAAAACGGCCTGCCCGCGCTTGTGTGTATATCTATCGGATTGCAATATTCGAAAATGTCCGACGCGATAATGCGGGGTTGGGCCATCGCGCATCATGACTGTTTCGGAGATCCCGATGGTTTGTTTTGTGCCCCCATAGTGGTTGGCGTGCTTCAGGTCGTCAGGAATGCCTGGTTTTATTTGATCGGGGAAGCAGGAGAGATACATGCCAAGGCCGACAATGAGCTTGATGTACCACATTTCACTGTCCCTTAAGAGTGTGTATTCTGCACGAATACGACCATCAAGTATGCAGGAGAAAAATGTGTTGGTTAATGAAATTGCTCCATACAATTCTTTCCCAGACCTGTCGTTTTCACTTTTCTTTATTCCATGCGATAGGTAGTAGCTAGCTTCTGAATTTCTAATTTCAAAGCAAATGGAATTAATTTTTGCTTCTGTTGGAAAATGGAATGCTGCGACATATTTTTTCCCTAGCATTTGAGTAATGATTTCGACATGATCTGGTTCTAATTTCTGCACACAGCCAACAATCCAATCGCAAAAATTTTTATCTGGTAAAAAGAAATGTAACCCTTTTGCGCCTAGAAGCACATATTCCATAGAAATCAAAATTTTGGTCGCATGTAGCTCCATAAATTCCTGCATGGCTTCGTGAGAATATGACATGTTTCCACATTCTAATATTTTATTTTCTATGAAATTGGCATAATCATCAAAAGTGCTGGTTTTTGTAATTTTCTTGAGCTGTGATGAGTAGTTAGTGTATGTCCGCTTCATTCTGTCCTCCCCGTTATGTGCGACACCCAAAAGTGACTCACGACGCAATGTTCCCCTCCACCCAATCCGCTACCCAAGGGTCCAGCGGAGGCGCATCTTGGCCATCGTCGGCCACAAAACATTGAACGTTTATCAGAAAAACTCAGGGTTTTCATCACGTTCACGGTTTTCGAGACCGTCCTGATCGGCCACTCCAGCACCTCTCCTAGTTTTTTTATTGTTTGTTTTCAATGGCTTGTATGTTTTCATGGGTTATCTGCCCTCTACTCAATATGCACCGGCAGTTTTATTGCCGCTTCTTTTTATTCCAATACGGGCTCTTACAGTTAGGACAGCGCTTGGGTGTGGTCTCAATGCGAGGGAGCCAGTGATGCTGGCAGCGCGTGCACGTCCAAATCCTCAGCGTGATCTGTTTGTGTGTCATTCTTGCTCCATCGTGCCATGCTCACGGAGCACAAATTCCAACAATTCGCGCGCCTCCTGCACCTGTTTCGATTTAAATGTCCGCCGGGAGACCGCCAGTTTGGCGACGGCCTCCCGGATCAAATGCTCGGCGTGGAGGGGGAGGGAATCAGGCATGGACCTCTCCGCAGATTGTTGGGGGATGGGCGTACAACATACCGACCTGTGGCACCGTCTGCGCAAACGCCATCGCCTCGTGCAACGCGGCGGTTAATGCCTCGATGTTTTTTTCTCTCCGCGCCTGTTTGAGGGCGCTATCGAGTTGGACGGCTCGATTATAGCGCTGGTGCGCATCATAAATTTCCTGCTCGTTCTCGCTGCATCGGCGCTCGTGTCCTGGATAGGTGGGGGAGGTCGATGCCCGTTCCTCGGGAATGCGGTCGAGTGCGCGCCGGCTGGCGTTGACTCGTTTGTTCTCGTACATCAAGGCACCGTAAAATTCATTCCTCCACCGCTGCCATTCCAGCTGCATTTTATTGAGACTCGGGACCGATGCGTTAAACGCCTCCTGTGCGTTGTGCATGATTTCCCGCTCCGCGGCCGCCGCCTCATTTTTTCCCTGTTCGGCTAGGCTGAGCTGGCGCGCCTCCTCCTCTGTGGAGAACCTGCCAATATCGCGATGCCCAAATGCTCGCACGAGATAATCTCCGCGTCGCGTCAGATGGTAGCTGAAATATTTCGTGCATTGAATCGTGGTTTCCATGTGATGCCCTCCAGTGAATTATATAATGGTGGATTAAAAACAGTCATCGCATTTGCCGGAACTGGCACAGGTCGAAAATGGGTAGCCACCTGTATATCCCGATTGACCGCAGACGCGGCAGCGGAGGTAGCGCGGGCCGGTTGTTTGGGGAGCGGGTTGAGGAGCAGACCCTGTATATTTTTTGAGACCCTCCGGGAGTTCCGCGCCCTCATAAAACCATTGTTTGCGTCCGGCATCCCAGCGGCCGCCGAGGCGTTTGCATGCCTCTTTTTCGGCATAGGGACAATGGAGATACGTTCTGGTTGTTGGTGTGGCTGTCGTCATGGCTGCCTCCTCGCCCGAGATCGTCGGGCTCGCGATTGGGTTGGTAGTGATCGCCGTGTTCATAATTAGAGTATACTACCATGATAGCATTATGTCAAGGGGTAAAGGAATTATTTTTGAAATTATTTTTCGATGGCCTCCAACCGATCGACAAATCTCTGTTCCGGAAAAATATGGCCATAGACGTCGAACGTCACCGCGATGGTGCTGTGGCCGAGTTGGCCTTGTATATATTTCGGTGAGGCTGAGAGGGCAATCAGATGGCTGGCGTAGGTGTGGCGCAGGTCGTGGAAGCGGCGGCGCGGGAGGTTGGCGGCGAGGAGCAGCTCCCGGTAGTGATAGGTGAGCCAGTCCTGCGTGACGCCCGCGCCGTTGAGCTGGAGGACGAGCGGGCTGGTGGCATGGCGGTCCAGGCGGCGGAGTGCCTGGATGACGCCGGTGGTGAGGTGGACGATCCGGAGCTGATGATTTTTGGTGGTGGTGTCGCGCCGCCAGACGCGGGCATGGCGGATGGTGGCGAGTTTGTTGGGTAGATCTAGATCGGTCCATTGCAGGCCGAGCACCTCGCCGGCCCGGAGGCCTGCCCGGCAGCCGAGGATGACCGCGACGGCCACGCGCGGATCGCGGGCGGCGGCGACTGTGAGGAGGTGGGCGACTTCCGCTTGGGTGAAGGGGAGAACGTGTTGCTTGTGGTCGCGGATCTGTCGGAGATGGGGACTCAAGGCCAGCGCGGGGTTGGTGGCGATGAGCCCATCGGCCACGGCATGGGCCAGGCCCTCCCTGATGGGGGTGAAAATATTGCGGGTGGTCTGCCGGCGCTTGCCGTGCGCCGTGGCAAGGATCTGCTTGAGATCGGTGGCGCTGAGGGTGGTGAGGGGTGGGTGCCCGAGGGTTGGCAACAGGTAACGATTGAGCACGCGGGTGTAGCTGGTATAGGTGGAGTATTTGCGCGAGGTGGCAGCGTAGGTGGTGAGCCAGCGTTGGAAATAGTCGCGCACGGTTTGCTCGGGCTGCGTGCCGGGAAAGAATTTCTGACGGTACCGGTCGGCGCGCTTCGTGTCACAAAAGGTACGTGCATCGCGCTGCGTGGTGAACCCGCGCCAGGTTTTGGCGCGCCATTGCTCGGCCGCCTGTGTGCGGCCGGTCTGTTCGCCCCGTTTGGCCAGCCACTCCCAATCTTCAGGATCAAGGCCCACGCTGCGATTGATGCGATCACTCATAGCCAGCATTCTAGGCAGATCCCTCCAGATTTCTCCAATAGTTCTTTATAATAATTCGTAGTTGACATTCGTAGTAAAAAATAGTAGATTTGCGTCATGCGAACACGAAAACCCACAGTTCATCCGACCAGCATTATTTTGCCCGACGAAATCAAGTGTCGGCTGTTGCAAGACAAAGCGACCACTGGCCTCTCGGTCTCGTTTTTGTTGCGGCAAATTATCATCCAGCATTATCGCGAGAACAAACCGATCGACCTGAAATGGGTGGCCTCATGACAGACCAACGCTGGCCATCGATCACGTTTAGCCACCGGTACCCCAAATTACTCGATGAAGAGAATGCGGTCATCGCTACGGCCACGCTGCTCGATGTGACGCGCATTGAGCTTGAAGATCTCCACCCCATCTTCCTCGCCTATGACACCGATGATGGCGAATATCCGCTGCCAAAGCGCGGATCATATTTACAATTACTTTTTTTGAAGCCTGCTTTCGGTATTGGGTCGTTGGGAACCAATCTTTTTACGACATTGCGCCGTGCGGCGCCTGGGAAGCATGGGTATTACGCCAGTCTGGTTGGGCGGCTATTTCACGTGCGGATCAAGGAGGAAGGAGCATGAACCATGAGCACTTGGGTGATGATCGGGCTGATGTGGCTGGGCGCGAGCCTGGTGTGTGCGGGGCTCTGGGTGCTGGCGGCGCTCGGGTGGTTACGGCGGCGACGCAACGTGGGCAGGGGACCAGGGTGGGGTGGGGTCTCCTCTCTTGGCTCGCCGGTCCCTCCCGCAATCTCCCCATTAACTATGATTTCACCTACACCGATGCCGAAATCCGCGCCATTACCGACCAGTGGAACTGGTGCTACTTCCGCCAGCTCTGTCTCGCCCAGGCTGATCTGCCCGATGGTGGACAACCACGTCCTGGTCACGTTCCCGAAGTGGGGGTGAGTCATGCCGCCGGCTGATGGGAAATGGGTATGTCCGTTGTGCCTCGTGAAGATGTCCGAGCCGGGAGATCGTGCGCGCGTGAAACATAACCGCGAGGTGCACGGGGTGGGGCAGGGCGGCTTTCGCCAGCGACGCCAGAGCACCAAGGGCAAAGGGGCGCCGCTGCCCACTGTGGGCAAGGGGCGATCATTTAACGGCCAGGATCGGCGGGTGCCATGACCAGCATTTATAAATATCCGTTTTCAATTTCTAATGCCTTCACGCTGGGCCTTCCGCGTGGCGCACAAATTTTGAGTGTGCAGGTGCAGGATGCTCAACCCGTTTTGTGGGCCATGGTGGACACCGAGGAAGTGGTGCAACTCCGGGAGTTTCGCGTTTTTGGAACCGGCCAACCGATGCCGGATCTTCCTCGCGTAGACTTTTTGGCGACGATCCAAATGGATTTTTTGTGCTGGCATATCTTTGTGGTGCGGCCAGATGTTTAGTTGGCTGACCGGCACGAATCTCATGTTTGTTTTGATGGGCTTTTACACCCTGATCTGCGCGGTGTTTCTGGTGGAGGGGAATTATCCGAAGGCGCTGTACTGGTTTTCGGCCTGCATGATCACCGTGTCCGTGTTGTTGATGAAATAACGCGACCATGAAGCCACCCATTCAATATGGCAAATTCGGGGCGCTGTGTCCGGTGGCGATGTTTTTGCGCCTGCCAGTGAAGAAGGTGCGGGCGCTGCGGGATTTGGGGTTGGTGCGCTTGTGTGGCGGGCTCACGCGGCCGGAGGATTTGGCGGAGGACTGGCGGCAGCATGCGCATCGATTACAGACGGAACAGCCGGCCACCTCCCCGGCTGGGCGTCGCGTGGGGAATGGACAGCGGGTCGTCCGCGCCTTCCCCGCGCGGGTGCCACGCTTGGAGGCCAACTACGAGGCCTGGCAGGCGGCGCAAGGCGGGGTGAAGATGGAGCGGGCACTTAACAAATGAGGAGGGCGACTCGATGCACGGATTTGAACGGGTGACGTTGGCGAATTTGGCGGGCGGCGGGGCCGAGGAAGTTTTTCAGCGGGAGTTGGGGCGGGTGCTGGCGGATATTGAAGATCCGAATAAACGGGCGGTGGCGAAGCGCAAAATTGTGTTGACGGTGGATTTTGAGCCGAAGGAATCGCGGGATGGGTGTGAGGCGAAGATTACCTACCAGACCACGCTGGCGCGGCCCATCCCGACGGCGATGCCGGTCTTTTTCCGGAAAAATCTCGTGACGAATGCGCCGGAGGCCATTCAGTTTCAGGCGAAGCAAGTGGATATTTTTGAGGGAGCTGATGCGGCATTTCGTGGCACAACCACTCAACCGGACGGGAGGGACTAATGGATCTGACAAAAGATGCGATTGAGAAAATTATTGCACTCTGTGCGCCGAATATTGTGACGTATGGCGGGCGCGACTATGCAGATAAAGCGTTGAACCTGATTGAGGCTCCCGCCTATGACCAGCATGGCGTGTGCACCCTCTCCGGATTGGCGACGCTCGCCAAGCGGCTTCACCTTCCGACAGAGCGTGAATTGATGGTGGTCGTAGATGGTCATGCGCGCGTGATCGTGCGGATGGCGAATTATAAGAACGATAATAAGTCGCCCGTATTGGTGTTGGCCGTGCCGACACCCTTTGAGGGCTTTCCCTTTAACCGCTATTTGTCAGCCGAGGAATTTAGTATTTTCCTGATGACCAGGTTTGTGCCTACGGAGCGGTTGCAGGCCCTGTGGCGGCTGACGTCTACTCTCACCTCGTCTGAGGTGTATACCTCGCAAGATGACGGCATCTCACAGACGACGACCCTGAAGAAGGGCGCAGCCACGCACTTGGTAGAACAGATCCAGTCGGTGTGGGTGTTAGAGCCCTTTCGGATCTTTCATGAATTAGAACAGCCCCCCAGTCCATTTTTGTTTCGATTGAAATACGTCAAGGACCAGCTCCCCCAGTGCGCCCTTTTTGAGACGGATGGCGGGATCTGGCGGCTGAAGGCCCACCGCTCGATTGAGGCGTATCTCCGTGAGCAGTTGGGGCCGGATTTCATCATTGTAGCCTGAGTAGGTGATGCTGCCCTATGGACCACTGGGATTCAGTCACGGAGAAGTTGCAGGCGTTGCAAGCGGATTTCGAACGTGCCCTTGAGCGATTGCGGTGGGCGCTGCGGAACTTTTTTCCGGATGGGTTGGTGGTGGATATTCGACCGCCCTATCCACACACGACCGCCACGGAGCGCGGCGTGGTGGTGGGGATGGAGCCGAATTTATTGATTCGCGTGGCGCTGAAAAAAGATCCAGCCTGTGTGTGTGTGGTGCCCTGGCAGGATATCCTGCCGGTGGGGGAGGACTAGAGAAAATGGGAGTGGGCGGCGCTACCGCAAGGGGTGCCAAAACCCGTAACGTCCTCTGCCAAGGGGGCTGGGTTTGGTCGGAATATTACCGCCACAATGCGGGAACAAGACTGTTGGCCCCACTCCCTTCATTCAATGTTTTTTTTCGTTACCTGGAGGAGGAGATGCACCATGAACCAATTACTGACAGGGGAATCTGTGGTGTTGATCGGGTTCGGGGTGGGGCTGGGGTTACTGCTTTACCCCCTTGGGTTGGCGCTGCGCCGGATGATTATGTGGCGCGACATGCGGGGCAACCGGTGGACCGATCTGCCGGTGATGCGGACGCCACGGGCCAACATCTGGGATCCCAAGAAACTGAAACAGCCCTAGACCGCGCCGAGTTTTTAGGAAAATATGCGATGGCCTTGGCCGCCATTCGTGACGGAGTGTGGCCGATTCCCTCAGACGAGTGGATTGCCCATATGGCGGTCGTCGCGGGCTATTTTGATCATCCTCTCCAGGTCCGCGTCCGCGAGGGCCTCCTCCTCGCCATCCGCTGGCGCCGGCATGTCTGCGCCGCGCGGCCAGTCTTTTTGGAAATTTTTTAGAGCTGGACGAACTTTATGGGTAGAATTCAGGAGTTGATAGACAACCATGCCTAACCGATTTATCAGAGACTGTTGCCGATCCAGCCCTACACTCCAAAAGCTCACTGATTTTCAAGAACGCCTATTTTGGAGGCTCTTAACGATCGCAGACGACTTTGGGCGGTTTGAGGCCGACCCGCAAGCGGTCCTCTCTCTCTGTTTTCCGCTCGGGTGCAAACATCCGATAGCAGATGCTAGCAGATGTTTGCAATTGTTAGCAGATGCTAACACTTTGATTTTATACGCAAATAATGGCCGTACCTATGGCCAGTTTCAGAATTTCATCCGCTATCAAGGTGAGCCTCGGGCACGCAAAAGCAAACACCCAGGACCACCAAAACCTGTGGATTGCGAACAATTGCAAACACCTGCTAGCAATTGTTCGCAATTGCAAACATCTGATAACAATTGTTCGCAATTGCACCCTTCTTCCGTATCCGAATCCGTATCCGACTTCCGAGTTAATCTTTCGAATTCGAATTCCGACTTATGTGACATTTCCCCGCCCAAGGGTCGCAAAAGATACCCCAAAAGAAAGAGCGCTCCTGCGGAGCGTGCGCCGGTGAGTGAACTCTTCAATTTGTTTTGGGAGAGCTATCCACCACGAAACGGCAAGCGGCTGAATAAGCCGGAAGCTCAACGGCTCTTTTCCCTGCTTTCCGCTAACGATCAGCTCCTCTGTGTGACGGCAACCCGGCATTATGCCGAGAGTCAACGAGTGCGGGATAACATCGGCATTAAAGATCCCAATCGGTTTATTTGTGGCGGGAAGGGCGATGAGCCCTGGCGTGACTGGCTGGACGCGGAGGTTGTCACGGTGGTTCGCGCCAACGGGCACCACCACGGAGGATTTAAAACCAATATGGATCGGTTGCGTGAGAATACGCAGCGCACGCTTGACAGAATTCAGAAAGGAGAAATTTGAATGGACCCAATGGACAAAGGCAAACTTCTCCATGGTCTCATGAAGCTCGCGGCTGCGTTTGATCGGGCTATGAGCCAACCCCAGCAAGAAGTGTATTTGGAGGATCTGGCTGATGTCCCTATCGACTCGCTCATACAGGCCATCGTCCAAGCCAGAAAGACCTGTAAATTTTTTCCCTCGATTGCCGAGTTGCGGGAGTTGGCTGGCGCGGGCACGGGCGGAAAGGCCCTCGAAGATCGGGCGATGCAGGTGTGGGACGATCTGCGGCGATTGAGTGGCCGGAAGGCGTATAACCCCGAAGCGTTGATGGACCCCATCACACGCAAGTGCTGGAAGGCACTGGGTGGCACGCTCGGATTTGGACAATGGGATTACGAGAAACAGGAGGAGTGGAAGCGGAAGGAATTTATTGGCCTGTATGTGTCCTATGCCAAGCACCCGCAGCGGTTCGAGGAGTTGACGCACGAGGAGAGTGCTGGGGTGCTCGGCAACCTAAACGAAAGGGGGATCCTGCGTCATGGCGAATGGCACTCTTGAATCATTTCCGGCATCGGCCATTGCCCTGCAGTGTGTGGCCTGCAGGGCGCTGGTGAAAGGAATTGTGTGTTATTGCGGGGAGGATGTCTGCCTACCCTGTCTGCACGAGCATCAGAAATTATGCGCGTATACATTGCATGGTCTGTTCCGCAGCGATGAACAGGCGCGGAAGAAAGGTAAACGCTAGCCCGTGTCAAGCCTCGATCCTCTTGTGCTGCATCAATGCGCGTTTCGGACGGGCACCTGGCAATGTGGATGGGGTGAGTTCGCCCGGCAGAGTCACACCTTTGTGCTCTGTCCCATTCATGCGGAAAGCTTGAAGCGTGAGGTCACGAGCACGGCGGGCGTGCTGACGATCCTGCTGGCTGAACGCGCCATGGCGCAGGCCATGAATGCCCCAGAAGATTTTTTTGATGAGCCGACGATCGAGGAGTGGAAGCGGTTGCGTTGGGCGGATGGCCTCTCCCGCGAGGACGCGCTGACCCAGCTCACCCACGCGCCCTTCCACTGGCAACCCCTGGAGGTCTGCTGGCACACCCTCACCGGCCAACCCCTCCCCAGCGCAAGGGGCTGATGGTTGAACTGTGCATGAGTGGATTTACGGTGAGAGAGATAGCTCGTCAGACAGGGGCTTCTTATTCTTTTACGGAAAAAGCGTTGAGTGGATTTAACAAGACAGAGAACATAGCCAGAAATTGCTATTCCAGGACGTTAACTGATGCTCGCGCCAGTGGTCGTGCGACGATATCGGCGCGAGCCGATGTCTTGCGAGAGCTCAGGCGGGAGATCGGAGAAATTTGTTGGTGGTTGTGGGACGATAAGGTGAGGACTAGGAGGAAGATTGTTCGCCCCCATGCGGGCTTGGTTCGCCGGATCGTATGTGTTCTTGCATTGATCAATGGCGTATCTGAGTTGGTGGTGTGGAGATGGGTGTATCCATCAAGAGTAAATGAGATGATGCGACGTGTAGCGAGGCGCAGGCGAGCAGGGGGGTGATTGAAGGCGTGTGGAACACCAAACGTGGTAGAGGGTCCTTTGGGGACTTTTTTACCCTTCGGGAGCCCGTGCG
>Ga0224512_10003190_pt1 | contig 14566 bp, 13 predicted proteins | sample SF_May12_sed_USG_4_FD_169103 | JGI IMG/M metagenome (GOLD analysis project Ga0224512, IMG submission 169103) | Sediment microbial communities from San Francisco Bay, California, United States - SF_May12_sed_USGS_13 | ecosystem: Environmental > Aquatic > Marine > Sediment | place: USA...
GTCCGCCGCGCCCGCCTCTACTCCCCCCTCTACTCCCCCCTCTGCGCCCGCCGCCCGGGCCCGGACCCGCATCACCGCGCGCACCGCCTCGCCCATCGATCCCAGATGCACCGGCATGTGCGGCGCGTTGGCGATCAGCGCCCCGCCGGCATCGAACACCGCGCAGGAGAAATCGAGGCGTTCCTTGATGTTGACCGACTGAGCCGTGTTGGCGAGGGCCGCGCCCATTTCCTCGGCGATTGACATGAACAGGTTGTTGAACACCTCCAGCATGACCGGATCGGCGCTTGTGCCGGCGGCGAAGTCGCGCGCCGGCGGGGCGGCACGGTTCAACAGCAAGAGATCCTCGGCGCTGACCCGCGCCCGCCAGCCCGGCTCGATCACCGTGGTGGCGCCGTCCTCCAGGACGATGGCGGGGCCGGGAATCTCATCGCCGGGGACGAGGTCGGCGCGAGCGAACAGATCGATCTGTTGCGCCGCTCGATCGACCACGGCCGCCGCCCGGCCCGCGGGCCGAAGCGGCCCGGCCCGGGTCGGCGCCCGCGCCAGCGCCGCGGGATCGACGCCGGACGCGCCGATGCCTTCCACCGAAACGGCCTCGGCGACCAGCGCGGCCTGCGCCATGGTGAAGCCGAAGCGCTTCTCATGGGCTGCTTCGAAGGAGGCTTTGGCGTCCTCGAACTCCGCGAAAGGCACGATCAGGGCGGTGTCGGTGCCGCGGTAGCGGAGATGCAGCCGGGCGTGCACGGTGATCGCCTCGGCGGCGACACCTTGGGCGGCCAGGGCGTCGCGCGCCGCCGCCGCAAGATCATCCAGTTTGGATGCGAGGCCGTCCATCAGGCCCGGCTCGAACACCTCTTCCACCGCCGCCTCGCGCAGTTCGGTCAAATCGGCGAGCCCCATGCCCAGCGCCGACAGCACGCCGCCGAGCGGATGGATCAGGATCTCCGTCATGCCGAGCGCATCGGCGACGCGGCAGGCGTGCTGGCCGCCGGCGCCGCCGAACGAGACCAGGCCGTAGCGGGTCACGTCGCGCCCGCGCTGGGTCGAGATCTTCTTGATCGCCGCCGCCATGTTGTCGACGGCGATGCGCAGGCACCCTTCGGCGACGTCCTCGGCCGTCATCGCCCGGCCGGTGGCGGCGCCGGCCGCTTGCGCCAAAGCCTCGAACGCGGCGCGCGCCGCCTCGGCGTCGAGCGGCTGATCGGCGCCGGGGCCGAACACGGCGGGAAAGAATTCCGGGCGGATGCGGCCCAGCACCAGGTTGGCGTCGGTCACGGTCGGCGGCCCGCCCTTGCGATAGCTTGCCGGCCCGGGATCGGCGCCGGCCGATTCGGGGCCGACCTGGAAGCGGCCGTCGCGGAAATGGAGGATCGAGCCGCCCCCCGCCGCCACCGTGTGGATCGCCAGCATCGGTGCCCGCAGGCGCACGCCCGCGACCTGGGTTTCGAAATCGCGCTCATAGGCGCCGTCGAAATGCGCGACGTCGGTCGAGGTGCCGCCCATGTCGAAGGTGATGATGCGCCCCATCCCGGCGAGGCTTGCCGTCTTGACGGCGCCGACGATGCCGCCCGCCGGGCCCGACAGCACCGCGTCGCGGCCCTGGAAGCGTCCGGCGTCGGTCAGACCGCCATTGGACTGCATGAACATCAGCCGCGCGCCCTTGAGCGCGGCCGCCACCCGCTCGACATAGCGCGCCAGCATCGGCGTGAGGTAGGCGTCCGCCACCGTGGTGTCGCCGCGCCCGACCAGGCGCATCAGGGGGCTCACCTCGTGGGAGGCGGAGACCTGGGTGAAGCCGGTCTCGCGCGCGATGGCGGCGACGACGCGCTCATGATCGGGAAAACGCCAGGCATGCATGAACGCGATGGCGCAGGCGCGGAAGCCCGCATCATACGCCGCCGCCAGCCCCGCCCGCGCCGCCTCCCCGTCCAGGGCTGCGATCTCCGCGCCGTCCGCGGTGACGCGGCCCGGCACCTCGATGACGCGCGCGTGCAGCAGGTCCGGCAGCCGGATGTCCAGGGCGAACAGATCGGGCCGGTTCTGATAGGCGATGCGGAGCGCGTCCTTGAACCCTTCGGTCGTCACCAGCACCACCGGCTCGCCCCGGCGTTCGAGCAATGCGTTGGTGGCGACGGTGGTGCCCATCTTGACCGCGTCGATGCCGGCGCCGGGGATCGCCTCGCCGGGCGCCAGGCCGAGCGCCCGGCGGATGCCCTCGATCACCGCGTCGTCGTAATGATCCGGGTCCTCGGACAGCAATTTGAGCGCCCGCACGCCGCCATCCGGCGCCCGCGCCACCACATCGGTGAAGGTGCCGCCGCGATCGATCCAGAACTGCCAGGGATTTGGCTTGGCCATTAAAACTCAACATTTTGGAATCACAAAAAATCGCTCAACGCTCGAGAATGCGATCTGCGATCGGTCGAGCTTGTATTCCATTATAAAGCTTCCTAAATTTTAGTGGTTGAACTCATCGCGGGCGCTGGGTCATACGATGCCGGTGTAGCCGTGGGTGGGCATGGCCGCAGCTTAGCTGCGATCATGCGGGTCGATACAGTGCTTGGATTCAATCAAGCGCAGTGCCCCGTGAGATGCTCGGGCCCGACCGTTGAGCTGAAAGCCGTAGCCACACTCCAAGCCGGGGTTCGTCACACGGCTGATAGCTCTTTATTCTCGGTGAGCGCGAGCGCGAGTGTCGCGATAGCACTTGACATTGCCAAAAACCAATTATGTTGGAGGCTGGAGATATGCGAAATGCGACATGCAAAAACGTGCCAATTGGGCGCGAAGGGCGAGGGCGATATTTATTGTCTTCGCCGCGGCACTACTCATCGCGGGCGCTGGGTCATACGATGCCGGTGTAGCCGTGGGTGGGCATGGCCGCAGCTTAGCTGCGATCATGCGGGTCGATACAGTGCTATCATTCAATCAAGCGCTGTGCCCCGTGAGATGCCGAGGCCTCAACGGTCGGGGAAGTGGCCTAGTGATGAACCCCGACGAACAAATGGAGGCTGGGGTATTTGCGGGACTTAAATTTTGAAATCCGCCGGATGGATAACCTTCATCGCGCCTGGGGAGTGGTGAAGGCGAATGTGCTCGCATCCGGAAAGGATGAGTTTCGAGCACAAGTTGAACAAATTTCGAGAAATCCTATCGGCTATCTTCGTTCTATACAGGGACGACTTCAAAGAAACACGTTTAAATTTGGGTTGCAACGTGGAGTGCCGATTCGAAAGAAGACTGGCGGTCATCGCCCAATAGTTATTGCACCAATTGAAAATCGGATTGTTCAGCGCGCTATTCTTAATGTGTTGCAGAGTGACTACCCTAACGTCTCATCTCGGCTTGGAGAAATACCTACGATTATTCGCACGAGAACAAGTGTCGGCGGCGTGCCGGAACGCGGAGTACCTGACGCCATAAAAGTTGTCCAGGAGGCGATGGACAATCACCAAACGACCTATTTGAGGTCAGATATAAAAGCGTTTTTTACTAAGATTCCAAAAATTGACGTTGTCGACCTTGTAAGGGACCAAACTAAAGACGCCGACTTTGCAAACTTCCTAGCTCAAGCCCTTACGACACAGTTAGAAAATGAAGAAGAAATAAAGGGGCTCGTACATCTGTTTCCAACCACTGACAGCGGCGTTCCTCAGGGTTCGTCGCTGTCTGCATTATGTGGAAATATCGTTTTGAGACGGTTTGATAAAGAACTGAATGGACGTGGCATTACTACGATTCGCTATATCGATGATTTCGTGATTCTCGGTCCTTCCGAGAGGACTGTAAGGAAGACCTTTCTTTCAGCGGAAAGGATCCTGAAAACGACTGGCATGGAGGCCTACGACCCGGAAAGTGATCCAGGAAAGGCCGAGAAAGGACATTTGAAGAATGGCATGGACTTTCTCGGATACAGGGTTTTAATCGATTCTGTGATGCCGTCGCGGACGTCTCGGCAAAGGTTTCTCAACGATCTTCGAACCACCATTCGAGATGGCAAAAGAAGAATTTCTGACCAAATCAGCTTTGATGGGCCGAGAAGAGCCGAGAAAACTTATGTCCAAATTCTAGATCATTTAGACAATAAGATTAGAGGATGGGGCGATGCATTTTCCTGCTCAACGACTACGCTTCCCTTCACGCAGCTTGATAAAACGATTGACGATCTCTTAGCCGGTTTCGACGATTGGTATGCTGCTCGAACGAGGCGCCTGGATGGCAAGACAAAGCGCAGAGCAAGAGGTATCGCCTTACTTTCTGATACCCCTTTTCATGAACCCTCCGAGGACACATCCAAAGAGTTTAGAAATGACCAGTCTGTGTCACAGGCCTCATGACTTATTTTTGATTTTTTTTGCGCGTCCTAATCCAGTGTCCGTGCAAGCCGCGATGAACACATAGATGCATCAACCTCCACGATCGATCCGGAACTGCCAAGTGTCGGGGGTTGTCATGGGAATCGTTCGGTTTGCGAGCGAGAAGCGGTCGCAGGTTTAGTGCGCAGTGCTACCCCTGCGCTGAAGAACTTATTATACTAATCATTTGAAAGGCCGTCTTCCGGTCTGCCGCCGCTCTCGAGAATACCGATCGAGCGACGGGGCAACGAACAAGAACCAACAAGTGGAAGGAGCTAACGCCATGAGCAGCACCTTGGAGGACATGTCGGCACGGACCATCACCGATGACATGAAGGCCGCCGCCGATTCCATTCCTGAATTCATCGTCTCCGCCGACAGCCATGTGGATGAGCCCATCGACCTGTGGCACGGGCTATCCGACGACATCCGTGCCGAAATTCCGGAGCGCATCCCGTTCCCGGAGGGCACAAGGCCCGCGGGCGGAGCGGATCCCAAGATCCGCATCGAGCACATGGATTTGGACGGCATGTCGGCCGAGGTGCTCTATCCCACGGCGGCGCTCAAGCTGTTCGAACTGGGGCAGAAGGCCCAGGAGGCCGCCTTCCCGATCTACAACGATTGGATCGCGGAGTATTGCAAGACGGCGCCCAAGCGCCTGTTCGCGGTGCCCTGCCTCGCCGTCTTCGACATCGACAAGGCGGTCAAGGAGTTGCAGCGCTGCCATGACATGGGCCTGAAAGGCGGTCTCGTCTGGCAGGTGCCGCATCCGGACCTGCCGGTGATGTCGGACCATTACGAAAAGCTGTGGTCGGCGGCGGAAGAGCTCGGCTCGGTCATCAACTTTCACATCCTGACCGGCTATAACTACAAAAAGGGCGAAGGCGGCGGCATCAATTACAAGGCGGGCACCGACCGCAAGACGGCCATGGAGCGCATGCGCGGGTCGGTCAACATCAAGACCGCCGACGCCGTCACGACGCTGTTCGAGCTGATCTTCTCCGGCGTGTTCGAGCGCCACCCGCGGCTCAAGGTCGAGCTGGTGGAAAGCGAGATCGGCTGGATGCCCTTCATCCTCCAGCAGTGGGATTACTACTACAACCGCAACTTCCGCCCGGGCGGGGCGCACGGCGAATACGCCATCTCCCGCCTGCCGAGCGAGGTCTTCGCTGACCACGTCTACGCCACCTTCATGGACGATTCGGTGGGCTCGCAGCTGCTGGCGAAATGGGGCGAGCGCAACTGCATGTGGTCGAGCGACTATCCCCACGGCAACATGACCTGGCCCAATTCCCGCGCCTTCCTCGCCAAGCAGATCGGCGACCTGCCGCGCGACAGGCAGGAACGGCTCTTGAGCAAGAACGTCATCGAGCTCTACGGCCTCGACGTCTGAGCCCGCTTCCCTTCGATTGGGAAATGAAGGGGCCCCGTCTGGGGCCCTTTCTTTTTGCGCGCGCGGCTCAAGCCTGACCGAGGAGCCGGAGAGCGTTCCCCGAAAACACTTTTTCCCTGTCGGCGGGCGGAAGATCGAGCGCTTCGACCGCGGCGATGCATTTGTCGATCGGCCCGTAGGGGGCGTCGGAGGCGAACACCACGTGCTCGGTCCCGAAGAAGCTCAAGCCCAGCTTCAGGCAATCGACCGCCCCGTGCATGGCGGTGTCGCCATAGAACATCTTGAGGTAATCGATCAGATCGCGGCTGAGCGCGTCCTTGTAGGGCTGGTAATCCTCGTCGTCGGACCGCCGGCCGAGGTTGCGGAAGGCGGCCGCCAGGCGGGCCTCGTGATAGGGCACGAGGCCGCCCAGGTGATGGGTGATGATCTGGAGCCCCGGGTGGCGTTCGAGGGTGCCGGTCAGCGACAGCCGCATCATGGTCAGCGACGTCTCATAGGGCCAGCCGATGGAAATCCAGGCCTCGAACCGGCTGATGTCCTCGGAATTGAAATCGACCGTCGCCGGGGTGCGGGCGGGGTGCAGCCAGATCGGCTTGCCGGCTTCCGCCATCGCCGCGAAGACGGGCGCGAAGCGCGGCTCGTCCAGCGGATGGCCGGCGACGTTGGTGAAGAGCTGGACGCCGGCAGCACCGAGCTCCCGGCAGGCGCGGGTGGCCTCCCTGGCGGCGCCGTCCGGGTCGGTCAGGGAGAGGGCCGCGATGAAGCCGGCGAAGCGCTCGGGATGGCGCCCCGTCAGGTCGGCCAGCGCGTCGTTGGCGGCGCGGGCGAGCTCCGCGCCCTGGGCGGCGTCGGCGAAGTCCTCCAGCGGCGGGTTGGGCAGCGCCACCACCTGGCGGTAATCGCCGTACCCGTCCATCGCCTCAAACCGCGCCTCCATGTCGAACAGCAGCTTCATCGACCGGGTGCGCTTGCCGATGGGCCCGAGGTCGAGGCCCAGCGCATCGATGCGCTTGAACACGTCGGCGGGGAAAACATGGGTGAAGATGTCGATGATCATGGCGGCGCGAGACTCCCCTCTTTGCGCCCCGGCGTCGGCACCGGGGCCCGCGCCAGCCTAGCCGCCGATCCCCAACCCGCGCAATTGCCGAACCGTGGCCTCGGCATCGGTGTGGGTGACCCAGCGGCCGCCTGCCTGTTCCCACAGGTGGCGGTACTTTTCCCAATCGTCGATCAGGATGTCGCCCGGGCGCGCGTGCAGCGCCTTCTCCCGCGAACGGCAGCAGCGCACCTCGACATCCCCGCCCAGGTGCTTTTCCGCCCAGGCGCGCTTGTTGTCCGGCGCCTCCTTGACCGACCAGGGGACCCCGGTCAGCACGATGGGCGAGAGGGGCGCGATGAAATCCCACAACACCGCCAGGTCCGCCATCGGCGGGATATGGAGATAGAAATCGCCGACCGCCCGCACCGCGGTCCAATCGACATTGTCCGCCGCCTTGTCCGGACGCGCGCCGAACACCGCCTCGTGATGGGCGTCGAAATCGGCGAGTACGCCGTCCATATCGACAAAAATCTGCATGGGTCTTCCTCGCGCAACCGGACCACCCTTTACCTGGGACTTCGGTATATATTTACAAGTCCAGAACCATGATCGCCCCGCCGTACGGGGGAGAGAGGTCTCAATGGCGACGGTTTCGAAACGCGCCGCGGCACAGGCCGCCTGGAGGCGCCTGGTCGACCATCTGGAGGGTATCCGCAAATCGAGCGGCGCGGAGCTGCTGGCCTATCCCCAGCCCGCCACCGAGTGCGATTTACATTACCGCGATCTGTTGGAACGCCGGCGCGACGTCAACGCCGAACTGTCCGCCCTTCGCGACGACCCGCCGCCCGATACCCCCGACGCCGCCTGGCGTGCGCGGTTGATCGACCGCCTCACCGCCTCGGCCTTCGCCGACGATGTGCTTCGTGCTGAGGTTGCCCGCCTGCTGGCGGAGGAGGATGCGCCGATCTAATCCCTGGGCGCCGGTGCGCGATCGGCGCTGAACGCGAACACCATAAGAATCTCATGGGCAGGATGGCGCCTGACGGGCGCGCGGTTGGTCCGGTGCGGCGCCGCGCCCACCCGGCTTGAAGGAACCAAAACGAGATGAATGCAAGCGACACTTATGCACTCGCCGTCCACGCCGGCGCCGGAAACGACATCCCCGGTGAGGCGCCGCCGGGCACGGAGGACGAACGGCGCTCGGCCCTGCTCGCCGCCTTGCGCGAGGGCGAGGCGATCCTCCAAGCGGGGCGCACGGCGGTCGACGCGGTCGTCCATGCGGTCGTCGCGCTTGAGGATTGCCCGCTGTTCAACGCCGGGAAGGGATCGGTGCTGGCGGCCGACGGCACGGTGGAAATGGATGCATCGGTCATGGACGGCGCAACCGGGCGCGCCGGCGGGGTCAGCACCGTCACGACCCTGCGCAACCCTGTCCTCGCAGCCCAGGCGATCTTGCGCCATTCCCCCCACGCCATCCTCTGCGGGCCCGGCGCCGAGACTTTCGCCGCCGCCCATGGCCTCGCGCGGGAAGACAACGCATGGTTCCGCACGCCCCACCGCATCGACCAACTCCGTCGCGCCAAGGAACGCGGGGCAGGACAGGAACGGGAGTCCACCGGCACCGTCGGCGCCGTCGCGCGGGATCGCCTCGGCAACCTCGCCGCCGCCACCTCCACCGGTGGAATGACGAACAAGGCGCTCGGGCGCGTCAGCGATTCCTCCATCCCGGGCGCGGGCGTATGGGCCCGGAACGGTATCGTGGCGGTCTCGTGCACGGGAACGGGCGACGACTTCATCCGCAACGCAACCGCTTATGAGATCGAAGCACTCGTGGCACATCGGGGGCGCGGCCTCGCCGAAGCCTGCAACGAGGCCTTGCAGCGGATCGCCGCCCAGGCCGGGAATGGCGGGGTGATCGCGGTCGATGCCGGGGGCGCCATCGCCGCGGTTCGCGCCGCCGACCACATGGCCTGGGCCTCGGTAAGGGAAGGCGAAGACCCCGCTTCGGGGTTGGGAAGCGCGGGGCCGGTTCGTTACGAAACCGGCGCCGGCGCGTAATTCGCGCGGCTTTTGAATTCCCGGAAGCCAGCGCGCAGGATGTTGCCGTAGGAATGCTGGGGATCGCCCTCGACCGCCTCGCCGGTTTCCGTGATCAGATGCTTGCAATGGAAGGCCCGGGCCAGCGCGATGCGCGCCGCCATGATCGCGCCCTGGCTGCCGCGGCGGCGGAAATGGAGGTCCGTCGCCCCCCAGTCGAGCCAGCCGAAGCCGTGGTCGACGAACAGGCCGCCGGTGCCGGCCGGCGTTTCGCCGTCGAAGCTCAGGAACAGATGCCAGCGCGGATCGTGGGCCAGGCCCGCGACCAGCGGGCGGGTGGCCGGAGACATCTCGAACGAGTCGCAGGCGATGCGCGCGAAATCGTCGGCGTCGGCGCTGCGCACCTCTTCGATGCGCAAGTCCGTCGGAACCGCATGGGGCGGCCCGGGATCGCGGATGAACTTCATCCAGTTGCGCCGGCGCACCAGGCCGAGTTCTTCGATCGCCGCCCGGGCTTCATCGCTCAGGTCCTCATCGAAGGCATGGAGGAAAAATCCGCCGCAGCCGTGCTCGCCATAAACCCCACACACGGCGCGAATGGTCTCGGGCGTCGCCGGTGTTTGGGTGCCGAGGCCGATGGCCCGATTGATGATGATCGAGGGATCCTTGGACGACACCAGGGCCATCACGTCTTCGATCTCGAACAGCCGCAGGCCGAGATCGGCGCGCACCTTTTGCGAACTGTTGTCATAGAGACTCTTGAGCGCCGCCCGTTCCAATGCCTCGGCGGCGCGCTCGGTATCGTTCAGCATGGCGGTCCCCTCCCCCTCGGCATGCGGCCGGAGCCCGATCCGGGCCCCGGCCTATTCTAACGTCATAGCTTTTCCACGACGAGGTCCACGGGCAGGGAATTGGACACGATGTCGTAGACCGGGGAGAACTTGCACAGCGTGCGCAACTCCTCGGCCGGCGCATCGGCATCGACCCGCACCACCACGCGGACATGATGGAAGCCCTTGCGGACCTCATCGCTCACGCCCAACAGGCCCCTGATGTCGAGATCGCCTTCCAACGCGGAAGAAACCGCGCGGACCTCGATCCCCCGGACGGCGGCGTGATAGACCAGCGTCGTCGTCACGCATCCGGCCAACGCGTGGAGCACGTATTCCACCGGATTGGCGCCTTTGTCGGAACCCGCCAGGATCGGCGGCTCATCGTTGTCCAGCACGAAGGGCGTTGTCCGGGTCTCGTCCTCTCCACCGCCGGCGTAGAAGCCCTGGATGGTGCTGCGGTTGTGGCCGCAGGTGATCCAATCGTTCTTCGCCCGGAACTGGCAGGCGGCGAGCGAGGCATCCTCGCTGACGCCGTCGATCACCCCCTGCAGCGCATCGACATCGACGCCGTTGATCGTGGTCGGGGTCTCATTGATCACGGTCTCACTGATCGCAGTCTCGATTGTCATTTTCCGTCTCCTGAATGTCCTATCCATTTGTTTCGGTCGACGGGGCGCATCCCCGAAGACGGTGCCAAGGTAGGCGGCAGCCCTCTTGCCCGATACTGCGCGATGTGTAGTAATCAACTACACAAAGCGTAGTTGGATCCTGGATCGGGAAACGGCGAATGGTGGCATATGGACAGTTCTGCCCGGTCTCCAAGGCAGCCGAAGTGGTGGGCGACCGCTGGACCATGCTGATCCTCAGGGAATTGCTCATGGGCACCCACCGGTTCAATGATTTTCAACGGGCCTTGTCGCGCATCTCCCCCACCATCCTGGCCAAGCGGCTCAAATACCTCGAAGCCTGCGGCGTGGTGCGGCGCCGGCGGGTCTCCGGCCAGAAGGGCTATGACTATCAGTTGACCGCGTCGGGCAAGGAGCTCGAGCCGATGATCGAGACCTTGGCGGTCTGGGGCATGCGGTGGGCCCGGGGCCAGATGAGCGACGACGAGTTGGATGTCGAGCTCCTGATGTGGGACATCCACCGGCGCATCGACACGGCCCGCTTGCCGGCGGGCGAGACGGTACTGTGCTTCACCTTCGAGGACCTGGATAAGTACAAGTCGTGGTGGCTGGTGATCGAAGGGGACGATGTCGACCTTTGCACCGAAGACCCGGGAAAGGATGTCGATCTGTATGTCACGACCAAGCTGCGCACCCTGGTCGAGGTGTGGCAAGGGGACACGCCTTTGGCCGCCGCCATCGATGCCGAGCGCATCACCGCGATCGGAGACCAGCGGCTCAAGCGCGACATGGCCAGTTGGTTCCCGCTCTGCGCCTATGCCGACGTGCCGCGCCCCAAGGTCAAGCGCGCGTGAGCGGTTCGTGCCCACGATGAAAGCGTAATTCGCGTCCCTGTCCGATGCCCTCCATGACCGTCCAGCCCCGCCAAGCCCCCTCGCCCAATTTCGACGCCCGCCGGGCGGGCACGGCCATCGATATTTTGATGCTGCATTACACCGGCATGCTGAATGCCGAGGACGCGCTCGACCGGCTGCGCGACCCCGCCGCCAAGGTCAGCGCCCATTACCTGATCGACGAGGACGGCACCGTTTATGCCATGGTCGCGGAAGGGGACCGCGCCTGGCATGCCGGCGTCTCCTATTGGGCGGGGGAGACCGACGTCAATGGCCGCGCCATCGGCATCGAGATCGTCAACCCGGGACATGACCTCGGCTACCGCGATTTTCCCGACCCCCAAATGACGGCCGTGATCGCGCTCAGCCAAGACATCCTCGCCCGCCACCCCATTCCGCCCGCCCGCGTGCTGGGCCATTCCGACGTCGCGCCGACCCGCAAGCAGGATCCGGGCGAACGGTTCGATTGGGCGCGCCTGGCCGCCGCCGGCATCGGCCTTTATCCGCCGGACGGCCTGGCGCCCCGCGATCCGCCGGCGCCCGAGGCCTTTCGGAAAAACCTCGCGCGCTTCGGCTACGGTTTCGACGGCGATGGGGCGGGCTGGGCGGCGGTGACCGCCTTCCGTCGCCATTTCCGCCCCGATCACCTGAGCGGTCCCGTCGACGGGACCGACGCCGCCCGGCTCGCCTGGCTGCTCGAGGCCGCTGCGGGCGGTTGACCCGCCCCCCGATCCGGCCCACATATAGAGTGTGCCAGATGGCCGGATGGCCGCTCCCCGGATCGCGCAAGCCCCGGGGGGAGGAAAGTCCGGGCTCCACGGGAACACGGTGCCGGGTAATGCCCGGCGGGGGCGACCCTAGGGAAAGTGCCACAGAAAGCAAACCGCCCGGTCCCGCCTTTGGGCAGGCCGGGTAAGGGTGAAAGGGTGCGGTAAGAGCGCACCGCGCCGCCGGTAACGGCGGTGGCAAGGCAAACCCCACCGGGAGCAAGATCAAATAGGGACCCAGGCCTTCGGGCAGGCGCGTTCCCGCGCCGGGTCCGGGTAGGTCGCGCGAGGCGTCCGGCGACGGGCGTCCCAGATGAATGGCCATCCATCGGGGGTCCGCCCCCGGGGACAGAACCCGGCTTACAGGCCGTCTGGCACATATTCTCCAATAGTTCCGTCCGATTTATTTGCGGGCCTATTTCAAGCCCCCTGTGCGCGGGCGTTTCAGCGCGATTTCGCCCATGAAATCCCATCGCCCGCCCCGGCGCTGACAGGCCCCGAAGTTTCCCAGAAAAGAACAATAATCGAACAAACTCCCGCCCAAATCACCGGCGAGGGTAGTCCAATGCAGGGAAAGACCTTGATTCCAAACGATTCAAGAGAACACCGTGGCGATAAAGTCATCGCCCGGGCTAAACCCTGAAATTCCAAGAATTTCCACTGAATTTCCATTGACGCCCATAATATCCCATGATATCCCAGATCATCCCAATTGAGACAGGCGTGAGACCACGCCGCGAGGGGATCACGGACCGCAGCAAAGCGGCGGACGTGCAGAGGGAGACATGGTTTTTCATAGGGGCTGTGGATGGCTTTGTTCCTATCCACGTTTATCAACAAGGTGGACCGCAAGGGACGGGTATCCGTGCCGGCGCCGTTTCGCGCCGCCATTCAGGGCCAGTCCTTCAAGGGCATCATCGCCTTTCGGTCCTACCGCGAAGCGGCGATCGAAGCTTGTGCCATGGACCGTATGGAACGTCTGTCCGACAGCATCGACGCGCTCGACCAGTTTTCCGAAGAGCAGGATGACTTCGCCTCGACCATCTTCGCCGATGCCCATCAGCTGCCGATCGACGGCGACGGCCGCATTATCCTGCCTGCCCCACTCACCGACCATGCCGGCATCACCGACGCCGCCGCCTTCGTCGGACGCGGCGGCACCTTTCAAATTTGGGATCCGTCCGCCTTCGAGCGCCACCAGAGCGAAGCCCGCAGCCGCGCGGGACGCCGCGGCGCGACGCTCAGGCTGGCCCCTCGCGATGGTGATGGATAGGCCGACGCCATGACCGCGAACCATCCTTCCCCTTCCAGCCCCGCGTGGCCCGGCCACGCGCCGGTCATGTTGACCGAGGCCTTGACCGACCTCGCGCCCGCCGACGGCGAGACCTATGTCGACGGCACCTTCGGCGGCGGCGGTTACGCCCGGGCCATCCTGGAGGCGGCCGACTGCACGGTCTGGGCCATAGATCGCGACCCCCTGGCGGTCGCCCGCGGCGCCCGCATGGCGGAAGACTTCGGCGGCCGGTTGACGGTTCTCGAAGGCCGTTTCGGTGACATGGACTCGTTATTGCGCGGACGCGGCATCGACGCGGTCGACGGCATCGTGCTGGACCTCGGTGTGTCGTCCTATCAGTTGGACGATCCCACCCGCGGCTTTTCCTTTCAGGCCGAAGGGCCGCTCGACATGCGCATGGGCGCCGGCGGGCCGAGCGCGGCCGATGCCGTCAACGCGCTTCCGGAGCAGGAACTCGCGCGCATCATCTATGAATACGGCGAAGAGCGCCTGTCCCGCGCCATCGCCCGGGCCATCGTCGCCGCGCGCGCTGAAGGCGCCATCGAAACCACCCAGCGCCTCGCCGAAATCGTGCGCCGGGCCGTCGCCCGCCGCGCCGGGGCGCGCCGGGGCGGATCGCGGATCGATCCCGCCACCCGCACCTTTCAGGCGCTTCGCATTCACGTCAACGACGAGCTCGGGGAACTTTCCCGCGGGCTTGCCGCCGCCGAGACGCTGCTCAAGCCCGGTGGGCGGCTCGTCGTCATTTCCTTTCATTCCCTTGAGGACCGCAGCGTTAAGTCGTTCTTCTCTGCCCGCTGCGGTTCTAGGGCGCGGCCCTCGCGCCATCAGCCGTCCCCATCCTCCCGGGGGACTGCGCGAGAGGCCGCGCCCACTTTCTCTCTGCTCCACCGCGGCATGGTGAAGCCGTCAGCGGCGGAGATCACACGCAACCCGCGGGCACGCTCGGCCCGAATGCGGGCTGCCATCCGCACCGATGCTCCATTGGAGAGCGCGGCATGAGAGGGCGGATCACGCTCTTCTGGATTTGTCTCGCCGTCACGGTCGGTTTCGGTCTCTTTCACGTCAAATACAAGGTTCAAGCGCTCGAGGACGACCTCAGGCAGCTCAACGCGGCAATCACGGAAGAGCAGGAACAGCTTCACGTGCTGGCGGCGGAATGGGCCCATCTCAACCGCCCGGACCGGCTCGAAGCGCTCGCCCGGCGCCACACATCGCTGGTCCCGGCCGGGGCGGACCAGATCGGCACCGTCAAGGCCATCCCGTTTCCCGAGCCGCCCGACACTCTGGCTCATCAGTCTGGGGCTCGTCAGTCTGGGGCTCATC
>Ga0224512_10003191_pt1 | contig 14561 bp, 13 predicted proteins | sample SF_May12_sed_USG_4_FD_169103 | JGI IMG/M metagenome (GOLD analysis project Ga0224512, IMG submission 169103) | Sediment microbial communities from San Francisco Bay, California, United States - SF_May12_sed_USGS_13 | ecosystem: Environmental > Aquatic > Marine > Sediment | place: USA...
GCCGCCTCGAGCACCACCACTTTGGCGCCCTGATCGCGCGCCGAGAGCGCCGCGCACAGGGCGGCGTTGCCTTTGCCGACTACAACGACGTCGTATTGCTGTTCCTGCATTGCCTGGCTCAACCTCTGCGGATGGGCGTGCGCACGCCGGGTTCCGGCGCATGATCGTGTTGGAGCCCGAATTGTAGCGCATTGCTACCAGTGGGACTGCACGCCACGGCGGCTAACATCCACGATACGGACCACCGCCCGGCGGTTGAATTCGGCGCGGCGCCGAGCCCATTTCGAGCACGCCGGGCGAGTTGATGGCGTTCCTGCGCGAGGACATGCAGCGCTGGGCGATGATCGCGCGCGCCGCAAACCTCAAGATCGAGTAGCCGCAGCGCTCAGGCGTGCACGGCGCGCGCGGCGGCGCGCGCCGCCGGCGCCGCAGCCGCGCGCGCAGTGATCTCGCGCACGTCCGCGAGGCCATCGAGCCCCTCGACTGCGGCGAACAAGTGTGCGACCGCGTCGCGGCCGAGCACGCGCAGCGCGCAGTTTTCGAACTTCTCCTTCAGCAGCTCGGCGGGCAGCGCGTTCTCGACGGTGCGCCCGAACGGGCGGTCGACCTTCGCGCCGACCGTCTTGCCGCTCTTCAGCGTCACCTTTACCTCCGCGGCGAAGTGATTCTCCGCCGGGAACTGCGCGCTGGTATAGGTGGTTGCGTGCACCAGCGGCAAGATCGCCTGCACCACGGGGTCGCGGTAGGTGTCGCCCTCAAAATGCTCGATCTTGATTGCGCGGTCGGTGAGCGCGCGCGCGAGGCAGTACTGCACGCTGAACTTCGCGTCGAGCGGGGACTTCGGGTCGGGCCGGTTGGTGTGCTCGAGCCGCCGCGGGTGGGTCCAGGAGTCGATGCGGGACACGTCGGCCGGCTTCAGATCGTGGCTGCGAACGAGCGAGAGCATGGCATCGAGCGCGGAGTGCGTGCTGCCGCAGCAGGGATACTGCTTGACCGCGATTCCGGGATCCACGATGTCGAGCGGGTCAGCCCAGCGCTTGATGATGCGCTCGGCGTCGTAAGTGCCAGGGCCGTTGAACACGTTCAGGAAGCCCTGCTTGTGCTCGAACGCGGTCACGGCGTTGGCGGTGTAGCCGGCGCGCGCGAGCCGCGCGGCTAAGAGCCCGTTACGCGAGCAGTGGCCGACGTGCAGCGGCTTCACCATGGTGCCGAAGTTCGCCTTGATGCCCGAGGCGAAGGAGGCGGCGATCGCGAGTGCCGTGGCGGTGCGCTCCTCGTCGAGGCCCATCAGCTTGGCGGACGCAGCTGCGGAGCCGAAGACGCCGAGCGTCGCGGTGGGATGCCAGCCTTTCTCGTAGTGATGGAAGTGCACGCCCAGCGCAATCTTGGTTTCCACCTCGAAGCCGGTGACGTAGGCAAGTATGAGCGCCTTCCCGCTCGCTCCCGTCTCGTCCGCGAGCGCGAAGAGCGCCGGGAGGATGGGCGCGGTCGGATGGCCGCCGAAGGTGTTGTTGCAGTCGTCGAAATCGAGCGCGTGCGACGCGGCGCCGTTGACGAGCGCGGCGTCGAGCGCGCTGATGCGCGCGGAATCCCCGAACACGACGCACGGTCCGATTGTTCCGCCCAGCACGTCCGCGACCAGCCGCGCCGCGGGCTCGCGGCTGCCCGCAAGTGTCACCCCGAGGTAGTCCAGGATCCCCACCTTGGCCCAGTGCACGGCTTCCCGCGGCAGGTCCCCGTAGCGCAACGCGCAGGCGCGCTTTGCGAGTTCGATGGCGATGGACATCGGCTTCACTCCTCCTCGTGGTTGCGATTGTGGCACGCCGCGCTGCTTTCAATCGGCGCGGATGCCGGTCTCCTTGACGACTTTAGCCCACTTCGCAACTTCGGCGCGAATGTGCGCGCCGAAATCGCCGGATCCGCTGCCGACGGCTTCCGAGCCGTCGGCAGCGAGCCGGCTCTTCACGTCGGGCTCCTGCACGATTTGCGCGATCTCTTTGCTCAAGCGCGCGATGATCGCGGGCGGAACCTTGGACGGCGCGACGATGCCGTACCACTGCGTCACCTCGTATCCCGGCACGCCCGCTTCGGCCATCGTCGGCAGCTGCGGCGCGGCGGGCGAGCGCTTGGCCGTGGTCACCGCCAGCGCGCGCAGCCTCCCGGACTTGAGATGCGGGTTCGCCTGCAGCAGCGTCGAGAACAGCATTTGGATCTGCCCGCCGAGCACGTCCATCAGCGCCGGGTTGCCGCCTTTGTACGGAACGTGCACGATGTCTATCTTCGCCAGGTTCGCAAACAGCGCCCCCGCGAGGTGCGAGAGCCCGCCGGTGCCCGACGAGCCGTAGTTGAGCGCGCCGGCCCGCGCTCGCGCGTGCGCGACAAGCTCCTCGACTGTCTTTGCCGGCACGGTCGGGTTGATGACGAGGGAATAAGGTTGGCGCGTCGCCTGCGTGACCGGCGCGAGGTCCCTGAGCAGGTCGTACGGCACGTTCTTGAGCAGGCTTACGTTAAGCGTGTGGCTCGAGGACATCGTGCTCAACGTATACCCGTCGGGCGCGGACTTCGCGGTGATGTCCATCCCGATTGTGCCGTTGGCGCCGGGGCGGTTGTCCACGACCACCTGCTGACCCAGCCGCTCAGTCAGCTTTAGCGCGATCGCGCGCGCGGTAATGTCGGTGCCCCCGCCCGGGGCGAACGGAACGATGAGGCGGACCGGCCGCGCGGGATAGGTCTGTGCGGCGGACGCAGGCTCCAATGCGCTGGCGGCGGCTAGCGCGCACACGAGCACGGCGGGCCCAAAACGGGCGAGATCGGGTACGGATCGCATACGGTTTACCTCCCTCTGTGGCGCACCGGCGCTACCTGGCGCCCGTGCCTCTTGTTTGTGCACCAGCCGCTCACGGAATCTCGATGTCCATCAGCGGCGCGTACTGCTGTCCGCCGTGCCCGTCGCTGTCGGCGAGATCGCCCTGGGTCGCGGGGCGCGGGATCGACGCCTTGATCGCCAGCGCATGGTCGCAGTAGAAGAACTTCACCTTCTCCGGTGGCAGGCTGTAGCGCGCCGCCACCACCTCGCGGCTCACCGCGCCGGAGCGCTTGACACGCTCGTAGGTGGCCGCGTCTTCGAACATGATGTCAAACGTGAGCTCGAACGGACCCGCGTTCTTGCTGCGGATCAGGCGCGCGAGCTGGGCGAGCGCGCTCATGCCGCGAGTGCCCGGAAAGCCGCGCCATCGATTTCGACGAGGTCCATCGGAAACATCTCGTATGGATCGTCGGGCTCGACCACGTGGTTGACGTTAAACCGGTAGACCGCGCCGCGCTCGAGATGGTTGAACGGAAAAGCGACCGCGGTGATGAGGCCGCTCCACTCGGGAATCGGCAAGTGCAGCGCCTGATGGCGGGTGATGCCGGCAATCGTGTTCGCTATCTCCTGCGTCGCCGCCGTCGCCTCGAACAAAAGGGCGAGCTCATGGGCGCGCATCTCGCGCACCGGCTCGAGCGGGCCCATGGTGCCATTCTTGCCGTAGATTCGGATGCTGAAGACGTAGTCGGCGGGCTTGAGCCGGTCGCCGAAGACCATGTTGACGCGGGCGCGGATGCGCTCGGTTAGCCGCGCCGTCCAGTCGTCGATCTGCCGGATGATGAACGGATCGCGCACCGAGCCGATGAGCACGCTCTGGTAGCCGGCCTTTTCCGCCCCTTCGAGCTTCACCGTGTAGCGCTCGGCCGGGACGAAGCGGCTGCCGGTCACTTTAACCGCGCGGCTGCTCACGGCTTCGTAGTTGGAGTCGGTGAGATCAAGCGTGCCCGAGCACTCGACCAGGCGGAACGGATCTGCGTTCTCGTAGAGGCTGTGGGCAGCGATGCTTTGGGGCGTGCATCTCAGGGCGGGGTCGGGCGCCTCGACCACGAAATGGTCCTGGCGCACCCACGCGAACATGCAGTCGGGCGTCTTGCGGTTCACCACCGCGGCCGCGCCGCACTCCAGGATCTTGGCGGCGTGCCACGCCATGCCCGCCGGGAATCCGCGCGCGAGCGGAATCGCGGCGAAAATCGCAGTATCGCTTGCGCGCCCGGCAATCACCACGTCCGCTCCCGCCTCGAGCGCGCGCTGCACCGGCTCGGCACCCATCATGCCGACGATGTGTTCGCTGCGCGCGATCGTGTCCGCGCCGAATGCCGGCGCCGGGTTGAGCGGCTTCACGCGATTCTCGCGCAGGCGCCGGGCGAGATAGGCCCTGTCCTGCTCGGCATGGATCAACGCCAGCCGGAAGCGCAACTGCTCGGCCGCCGCGATTTCCTTCACCATCTGCGCGACGAGCTCGAGCTGGACATCGGCGCCGGCGGTCCCCGCCGAGCCGATGACGAGCGGAATCTTGAGCCGGCGCGCGCCGGCAAGCATCAGGCGGAGGTCGCGTCGGATCGCGTCCAGGGGGAATGCGGTGCGGCCGGATCCGAGGTACTCCGGGCCCGGGTCGGTCGAGCCCGCGTCGCAGCCGATGAAGTGCGGCCGCTGCTCGAGCGCGCGCTCGAACGAGCTTTCCTGAAAGCCCGATCCGGCAACGCCGGTGGGCGACAGCATCCGGATCTCATCCATGGGCTCGGGCCCGCTTTGGTCCCTTCATCCGGCAGTGAAACACCTGCCTTCAGGCGTCATTGCCGCGGCCTGCCTCGAATGCCCCGCGGACGATCGTCTCGCCTGAAATCGGTATAATGGATTCGGCTGATAATAAACCCATGGAGGGAGCGATGAAACGGCTAGTCTGCATTGTGGGCGCACTGGTGGTGGCTCTCGGCGGCGCTTCGGCTGCGGTCCAAGCGGCTGGTTATCCGGACAAGAACGTCGAGATGGTGGTTGCGGGCAGCGCGGGCGGCGGCCTCGACACGCTGGGCCGCGCGCTGGATGGCGCGCTGCGCGATGCCAAGCTCTTCAACCAGAACTTCGTGATTAAGAACACGGGCGGCGCGGGCGGCAACATTGCCAAGAGCTATATCCACCAGAAGAAGGGCGACCCGTATTACATCTACGTCGAATCCAACCGCATCTACGTCAACCGCATCGTCGGCACGACGCAGCTCACCCACCAGGACGTGACGCCGCTCGGGCGGCTCATCACCGAGTATCTGGTATGGGTGGTGCGCGCGGATTCCGAGTTCAAGTCGGCGCAGGACGTCCTGGCGAAGCTCAAGGGCGATCCGGGATCGGTGGTGTTCGGCGTGGGCACGGTGCCGAGCAACGACCAGATGAACATCCTGCGCCCGGCGCTCGCCTCCGGCATCGATCCCAAAAAGATCAAGATCGTGCCGTTCAAGAGCGGCGGCGACCTGATGATCCAGCTCCTCGGCGGCCACGTGCCGGTGATCTCGACCGGCCTGTCGGAGGCGGCGGAGCAGGTGAAAGCTGGCAAGGCGCGGCTGCTCGCCATCTCGGCCCCGACGCCGCTGCCCGGCGAGCACGCGAACGTGCCGACCTGGCGCTCGATGGGGATCGACGTCAGCATCCTGCACTGGCGAGGGCTGTTCGCGCCGCCCGGCATTCCGGCTGAAGCGGTCAAGTACTGGGACGCGACGCTTGCGAAAATGGTCAAGACCCCGGAGTGGCAGAAGGTACTCGACAAGTATGACTGGTTCGACGCCTACGCCGACTCGGCGCAGTTCCGCAAGGATCTCGACCAGGAGTTCAAGACGGCCTCCGAGCTGCTGAAGGAGCTTGGGATGGCGAAGGGACTGACGAAGTAAGCGGTAATCGGTAAGCGGTGGCGAGTGCTAATCTTGTCCGCCGCGTGCTGCGGTTGCGGCGCGATTCCCTCGAGCACTCATGCGGGGGAATCGCCGAAAAAAGTGGCGGAAGAGAGTGGGAGTCGAACCCACACAGGACCGCCAGCGGCCCCTACCGGGTTTGAAGTCCGGCCGCCCCACCGGGAGCGATTCCCTTCCGTGTTTTTTTGTGCCTTCGCGCCCGCTATTGTAGCGCGACGCGCGCGGCATTCTAAATCGGTCATTTCATAAGGCGCGCGCGGATCGCCCGCACCGCGCGCTGCGCCTCGTCGACGGCGTCGGTGATGAGCCCCTTGTAGCCGCTGCGCACGGCGCCGATGGCGTAAACGCCCGGCAGCGCCGTCTCGAGCGAGGCTGCGGTCGTGACGAAGCCATCGGCGTCCCGGGCGATCTCCTCGGGGAGGAAGTCGCCGTTCGGCGCAAGCCCGATATAGGCGAAGACGCCGGCGCAGGCGATGGTCTGGCTGCGGCCGTCGTGGTGCTTCACGCGCACGCCCTCGACCATGCGGCTGCCGTCGACCATCTCGATCGACGCGTTGAATACCGTCGCAATCTTAGGCTGTGCAGCCACCTGCTCGACGAAGTGCGGCTGCGCGCGGAAGCGCCCGCCGCGGTGGACGAGGTAGACTTTCCGGCAGAACTTCGCCAGCACCAGCGCCTCCTGCAGCGCGGAATCGCCACCGCCGACCACGACCACCTCCACGTTCTGGTACATCGGTCCGTCGCAATCGGCGCACTGCGAGACGCCGCGGCCCTCGAGCTCGGCCTCGCCCGGCACGCCGAGCTTTTTCAGCCGCGCGCCCGACGCGATGATGAGCGCCCGTCCGTCGTACGAAGTGCCGGCGGTCTCGACTTTCTTGAGATCGCCCCCGTCGCGGATGCTGATCACTTCCTCCTGTATGCTCTCCACGCCCAGCTCGCCGTTCTCCTGCATGAGCTCCGAGGCGAGCTCGGCGCCACCGACCTTGCGCGCGTCCGGCGCGGGCTCGAGCTCGTTGATGTTGATCACCAGGCCGCCGAAGAGCTGCGCCTCGAAGGTCGCGACCTTGAGCCCGGCGCGCGCCAGCTCGCGCGCGGCGGTGAGCCCGGCCACACCTTCGCCGATCACCAGTACGTCATGGGAGTGCTGCGACATGATTGCCCCTCCTTATTGTCTCGGCGGCGCGGCGCGCTTTGCCTGCGTCGGCGGCGCTTTTGCGGGCACGGCCGCCTCGCCCAGTATGGGCACGTAGTCCTTGCGTAGCTTGCGCGCGTCCCCCAGGCGCTGGGTGATGGCGAGCCGATCGAGCACGTCGAGGATCTCGATGGCGAGACCGCGCCCGATGCCGGTGGCGTCGCGGTACTGGGCGGCGGTGAACTGGCCGTTCGCGGCGGCCCGGGCCGTCGCGTGCGCGATCGCGGCGAGCGTGGCCATGGTCTCACGCAGGTAGAAGCGCTCGGCGCCGACCTTGATCACCTCGCCGCTCTTCGCTTTGCGGTGCAGGAAGTCCCGGACCGCGGGCTCTTTCAGCTTGAGCTGGGCGGCGAGGTCGCGCAGCATGGGCGCGGCGAAACCGGCGTCGTCGAGCGCGGGCCGGATGGCGCGCCACAGGCGATCGTCCTCCGGATTGGAAGTCGCATCATGGCCCGCTAGGCGCGCGGTCGAGCCGCGCACCTCGAGCTTGCGCTCGTCGGCGAGCTCGCGCATGAGCTGCGCGAACACGTCCGCCGGCAGTTCTCGCGCCAGTGCCGCGCGCAGGGTCTCCAATTCTTCGCCGACCGCCTGGGGCGTGCGACGATGGAAATCGGCGAGGCCGGCGAGCACTTTCCCGCGCAGCTCGTCGCGCAGCGCGGCGGTAATGCCGATGCGGGTGTCCTTGCCGCCCGCGATGATGCCTGCTTGGGAGTAGAGCGCCGCTGCCGCTTCCGGCACGAGGTTGAAGCTCTGCTCGAAACGCGCGAGGTCGACGCCCGCCGGCGACGCGACAACGAGCAGCGCGAGTGCGGCCCCGGGCGAGGACGCGCCGAGCGCCGCGAGCTCCGCTTGGCGGAGCGAATTGTGCCTGCGCGTTGCTGGAGGAAACGGGTCGAGCACGGTGCCGCCGCCGAGCGTGCGGTTGGCGGACTGGTCGCGCAGAATGAAGCGGTCCCCGCTCAGGGCGCCAATCGGCTTGTCGAGCACCAGCCGTGCCAGCCCCTCGGCCCCGGGCGCAATCGCCTCACCGCGCCGGATCGCGACGCGGGCGGTGACATCCGCGGTGGCAAGATGCAGGTGGACCGGCATCCAGTGCTTGAGCGGGTGTTCCCCACCCGCGAGCACGGTAATGCGCGCATCGATGCGCTGCGTCGGGTGGTGTATGGGCTCGGCGAGCACCCAGTCGCCGCGCTTGACCGACTCGAGGTCGGTGCCCGTGAGGTTCAGCGCGCAGCGCTGTCCGGCGCGCGCCGACTCGGCAGCCGCGCCGCGCACCTGGATTCCCCGCACCCGGACGGACGTGCCGGCAGGCGAGATCGCAAGCTTGTCGCCGCTCCTGACCGTGCCGTTGAATACCGTGCCGGTGACGACGGTGCCGCTGCCGGCGACGGTGAAGGCGCGATCGATGGCGAGCCGGAAATACTGCCCGGCGCTGCGGCGCGCGGTTTGCGCTGCCGCTTCGCCCGCGAGCAGGTCGCGCACCGCGTCCACGCCCTCGCCGGTCGCCCCGGACGCCATGACAACGGGCGCATCCTTCAACTTGGTCCCCGCCAAGAGTGCGCGCACGTTGTCGCTCACCTGGCGCGATCGCGCGCCGTCCACGCGGTCGACCTTGGTAATGACCGCCGCGCCGCGCGCGATACTGAGAAGATCCAGTATCTGCAGGTGCTCGATGGTCTGCGGCATAATGCCGTCGTCGGCCGCGACCACGAGCAGCGCAAAGTCGATGCCGCATACGCCGGCGAGCATGTTGCGGATGAAGCGCTCGTGCCCGGGGACGTCGACAAAGCCGACGAGCTCGCCGCCGGGAAGCGGCAGGTAGGCAAATCCGAGATCGATCGAGATGCCGCGCGCCTTTTCCTCCGGCAAACGGTCGGTGTCGACGCCGGTCAGGCGCTTCACCAGCAGCGTCTTGCCATGGTCGATATGCCCGGCGGTGGCGACGATCATGGGCGTGCGTGGTGAGCGGTGAGCAGTGAGCAGTGAGCGGTACCGTTCACGATTCAGGCCCTTCCAGTCGGAGGTGAGCGAGCTGGGCGACGAACTCGTCCTCGTGCTCGAGGCAACGCAGGTCCATCACAAACGCGCCTTCCTGGACGCGCCCGATGACCGGCACCGGAAGCGCGCGGAAGGCCGCCGCCACGCAGTCGGCGAACGAGCCGCGCTTGCGCTTGCCGCCTGCAATCGCGATCCCGCTCGAGGCGAGCAGGTCGACCGGCAGCGAGCCGCTGCCAATCTGGCTCCTGCAGGCGACGATCTCTGTGGCGGCGGCTCCGGCGAGCGCGGCCGCAACACTGGGCAGCACGCGCCGGGCTTGGGCCGCGATCTCTTCCGGTGGGCGCGTGAGCCAGCGTATCGTCGGCAGCTCCCGCTTCAGGCGCTGCGGATCGGCGTACAGCGACAGCACGGTATCGAGCGCGGCAAGCGTCATCTTGTCCACCCGCAGCGCGCGCTTCATCGGGTTCTTGCGGATGCGCGCAATCACGTCCTTGCCGCCTACCATCAGACCGGCCTGGGGGCCGCCGAGCAGCTTGTCGCCGCTGAAGGTTACGACATCGGCGCCTTGGGCGAGCGTCTCGCGCGGCGTGGGCTCGTGGGGCAGGCCGTAGTCCTCGAGGTCGACCAGCATGCCGCTGCCGAGATCGACGATGAAAGCGAGCCCGTTCGTCTTCGCGAGCTGCGCGAGCTCCGCTTCCGCGACGGCGGCGGTAAAGCCCTGGATCGCGTAGTTGCTGGTGTGCACCTTCATGATCGCCGCGGTGCGCGGAGTCATCGCCTGGGCGTAGTCCCTGAGGTGCGTGCGGTTGGTGGTGCCGACCTCGACGAGCTTCACACCGGCGCGTGCCATGATGTCCGGGATGCGGAAGGCGCCGCCAATCTCGATCAGCTCGCCGCGCGAGACCAGGACTTCCTTCTTGAGCGCGAGCGTGTTGAGCGCGAGGTAGACGGCCGCGGCGTTGTTGTTGACGACAACCGCCGCATCCGCGCCGGTGAGCCGCTGCACCCAGCGCTCGACGTGGCTGTCGCGCTCGCCGCGCGCGCCGCCGCCGAGGTCATACTCGAGGTTGACCGGCCGGGTCATCGCCTGAACCACGGCCTCTGCTGCCGCGGCCGGCATCAGCGCGCGGCCGAGATTGGTGTGCAGCACGGTACCGGTCAGGTTGAATACCGGTCGGAGCGAAGGCCGGGTGCGCTCGTGAAGTAGCGCGGAGCAGGCGTCGACAAAGCCACGCTCGTCGAACGCCACCGCGCTCGCGGCCGCCGGGCCGGCGAGCGCGCGGCGGTGGGTCTCGAGCAGATCACGCACCACGTCGGTGACGAGCGGCCTGCCGTAGCGGGCGACAAGGGCGCCGACCGCGTCGCTCGTCAGCAGCCGGTCTACCGAGGGCAGCGCGCGACGCGCGCCTTGGGCCGGCTTCAACACGACGGCACGCGGCCCAGCGCAAGGCGCCGGCCGGCCATGGAGAATCTGTGTTGGAGCGCGCGCATCGGGGATGAGGCGTTACCGGTAAGAGGCTCTAGTTTAACGCTTTTCCCGGCGGCTATGCTATCCTGCGCGTCCCGGGCGCCGTGCTGGGCACGGCAGGTTCTCGGGCGAGGAAACGAGGAGAAAGCATGGGACGAACATGGTTGCTGGTGTCGGGCGCGATTGCCGCGGTCGGGCTGGCGAACTCGCCGGCCGCGATCGCAATGGACGCTGCGCAGAATTATCCCAGTCGGCCGATCCGCTTCATCTGCCCGTACAATCCGGGCGGGGCAGGCGATATCTTCACGCGCGTCGTCGGCCAGAAGATGTCCGAGATCCTCGGCCAGCCAGTCGTGGTGGACAATCGCGCCGGCGCGAACGGCGGCATCGGCACCGCGCTGGTGGCGAAGGCGAACCCCGACGGCTACACGCTGGTGATGGGCAACAGCGGCCCGATGACCGTCAACCCGAACCTGTACAAGAACGTCCCATACGATTCGGCCAAGGATTTCACGCCGATCTCGCAGGGTACGGTCTACTGGTATGTGCTCGTCGTGCCTCCCTCGACGCCGGTGAAAAGCCTCGACGACATGATCGGGCTGCTTAAGGCCAAGCCCGGGCAGCTTACCTACGGCTCGACCGGCATCGGCGGCGGCAACCACCTCGCGGGCGAGCTCTTCAACCTGATGACCAAGACTACGGCGATCCACGTTCCCTATACCGGCAGCGCCCCCGCGCTGGCCGCGCTGCTGGGCGCGCAGACGACCTACATGTTCGACACGGTGGTAACCGCGACGCCGCACGTGAAGGGCGGCAAGCTGCGCGCGATCGGCCAGACCGCGCGCAAGCGCGCGGGCTCGCTGCCGGAAGTGCCCACGCTGGACGAGCTGGGGCTGCAGGGTTTCGAGATTACGCAGTGGCAGGCGGTGGCCGGGCCGGCGGGGATTCCCAAACCGATCGTTGGCAAGCTGCACAAGGCAGTGGTGCAGGCGCTCAACTCGCCCGAGGTCGTCGAGCGGATCGGGCCGAAGGCCGGCAACGACATCGTCGGCAATACGCCGGAAGAGTTCGCGCAGGTCATCAGGCACGACCTGGAAAAGTACGCAAAGCTCGTCAAGGAAGCGAAGATCGAGCCGCGCTGAGCGGCCGCGCGGACACCAGAAAAGCCGCGGCAACCCGGCGGCTTTTCCTGCGAGTGACTGCCGTTATTCGAACAGCCGTTCGGGCAGCGGCAGACCCGCGAGATCGTCTTTCGATAACCGCCCGTTGGGCTCGATGCCGAAGCGTTCGAGCACGGCAATCAGCTGGCGCGAATGCTGCGCCGAATGCCAGGTGCAGCGCTCGAACAGCTGGTGCATCTTCTGCGCGCCGTAGTAAGTCTTCACCGGCGCTTCACATCCGCGGTCAGCGAGGCTGTCCCACCACTTCTGCAGCCTGGCGATCACCGTCTCCCCGTAGGCGGCGACTTCGTCCCCGGTCGTAAACGTGCCGTCCTTAGGCCGCACAGTCGCGAGATTATTGCTGTATTCGACTCCGTCGACGACGGTTTCGAGGTACGCCTCGCCAATACGGAACACGTGATGCGCAAGCAGCCGGATCGACCGGTCACGGTTGTGGATGACGCGCTCCTTCATGCGCTCGACCGGCAGCTGGCGCGCGTAGCGCTGCGCGGCACGCAGGACATTGATCCATTTCCTAATCAGCTCGCCCGGCGGCAACGGCGTGTGGCCAGTGCCCATCAGCCCGACGAACTCGGCGACGTCTTCGAGGTTCTGGCCGAATACGAAGTTTTCTCCCTTCGCGACGACCGGCAGGTTGCGCACGCCCAGAATGAGCAGGCGCTTCGTGCCCTCGGCATCGTTCAGCACGTCGACGACTTCACAGTCGATGTTCTTGCGCGAAAGAAACTCTTTCGCCCTGAGACAGCTGCTTCACCCGGGCTGCGTGAACAGCACGAATCTCTCGGTGACGGTTCCCATGGTATTTTCCTGCGTTCTGTTGCGAACGAAGAGTGGCAAGACTACGCGCGCCCGGAAAGTGCGTCAAGAATACAGGGCATGTGTCACCTGCCGGAGGCGCGCCCGCGATGCTACCGCGCGTCGGGCGCGAACGGCTCGGATCCCGGCGGACAGCGCGTGTCGATCGACACCGCGCCGGACATCTTCTCGGCGTGCTCGATGATGCCGCCGCCGAGGCAGACGCGGCTTTCGTACACCACGACCGACTGGCCGGGCGTCGCCGCCCACTGCGGTTCCGCGAAATCGATCACGCAGTCGTTCGCATCGATGCGGCTGATGGTGCATGCCGTGTCCTTCTGACGGTAGCGGGTCTTGGCGTTGTAGACCCAGTGTGCGCGCGGCGCTTCCCCGCTCACCCACGACAGATCCGTCGCGCTGACGCGCTCCGCGAGGAGTGCGGGATGGTCGTGGCCCTGCACCACGACCAGGCGGTTCGTCGCGATGTCCTTTGCCGCGACGTACCATGGCGCGTGCTCCAGCCCCGCGTCCTCGCCCTTGCGCCGGCGCCCGCCAATGCCGAGGCCCTGGCGCTGGCCGATGGTGTAGTACATGAGACCCAGGTGCTCTCCGACCAGCTCGTCGTCGATGGTGCGGATCTCGCCCGGGTTGTTCGGCAGGTAGCGGTTCAGGAACTCCCGGAACGGCCGCTCACCGATGAAGCAGATGCCGGTCGAGTCTTTCTTATCGTGGTTGGGCAATCCTTCGCGGCGCGCGATGTCGCGTACGTCGCGCTTGTACAGCATACCGAGGGGAAACAGCGTGCGGGCGAGCTGCTGCTGATCGAGCCGATACAGGAAATAGCTCTGGTCCTTGGTGCCGTCCTCGGCCTTGAGTAGCTGATGGCGACCGTCGACTTCGCGCACCTGCGCGTAATGGCCGGTCGCAATGCAGTCGGCGCCGAGCGCAAGCGCGTGGTCGAGAAAGGCGCGGAACTTGATCTCCGCATTGCACAGCACGTCGGGATTGGGCGTGCGGCCGGCCTGGTACTCGCGCAGGAACTCGTTGAACACGCGTTCCTTGTACTCGGCGGAGAAATTGATCGCGTCGATATCGATGCCGATGCGGTCGGCGACGGCTACCGCGTCCACCAGATCCTCGCGCGAGGTGCAGTACTCGTCGGTGTCGTCGTCCTCCCAGTTTTTCATGAAGAGCCCCGACACCGCAAAGCCCTGCTGCTTCAGCAGCAGCGCGGCGACCGAGGAGTCCACGCCCCCCGACATGCCGACCACTACGCGTTTGCGCGCCATGCCGCCTCAGGCCGTGCAGCGGGTGATGAGTGCAAGCGGGTAGCGGCGACCCGCGAGGTAATCCTCGAGGCAGCGCACGACCAGCGGCGAGCGGTGTCGCGCGCGCGAGGCGCGGATCTCCTCCGGCGTGAACCAGGCCGCGCGAATGATCCCGTCATCGAGCGGGCGGTCAGGTTCGTGGCCGTTGATGTCGCCGACGAAGGCAAACCGCAGGTAGGTCACGTCAGCCCCGTCGCGCCGGTACTGGTAGACGCCGAGCAGCGCGGTGGGGGAGATCGAATACGCGGTTTCCTCTAGCGTTTCGCGGACCACGCCTTCGGCCAGCGACTCGCCGGGGTCGAGGTGGCCGGCTGGCTGGTTGAACCGCACGCCATCCGAGGTGTGCTCTTCGACCAGCAGGAAGCGGCCGCCGCGCTCGATCACTGCGGCGACAGTGACGTTGGGTTTCCAGATGGCTAACTCGGTGTTCACATGCGTATTTTATCGCCACGGCAGGCCAAAACAAAAAAGGCAGGGCTTGCGCCCTGCCTTTCCCTGAAGCGCGAAGAATTACTTCTTCTTCATGCAGTCCTTGTGCTCTTTATTTTTCTCGGCCTTGCAGTCCACCTTCGTGGCCTCTTTCTTCTCGGCCGCAAAAGCAACGGGGGTGATGGTCGCGGCCGCAAACATGGCAGCCAGAAGGGTCGACAGGAGTTTGCTCATGATTATCCTCTTGGTGAATTGAACAGTAGTTGTATCAACTGACCGCTTTGGTCGGTCAACGCTAATAACGGCCTTGCTGCGGTTCGGTTGACAGCTTCACGTAAGCTCGCCGCGGTCGCGGTATGGAGCAGGTAAACAGTAATATAAACAGTAGGTTATGACATACAACGGCG
>Ga0224512_10003192_pt1 | contig 14559 bp, 10 predicted proteins | sample SF_May12_sed_USG_4_FD_169103 | JGI IMG/M metagenome (GOLD analysis project Ga0224512, IMG submission 169103) | Sediment microbial communities from San Francisco Bay, California, United States - SF_May12_sed_USGS_13 | ecosystem: Environmental > Aquatic > Marine > Sediment | place: USA...
AAATTCTGGACGCGGCAGGCACTCCCGCCGGCGTATTCAATCTGGTCAATGGCGACGGTCCTGGAGTTGGCACGGCGCTGAGTCAGCATCCGGATGTCGACATGATGTCATTCACCGGATCCACCCGGGCCGGCGTGCTCGTGGCGCAAAATGCCGCACCAACGGTCAAACGCGTCGCACAGGAACTGGGCGGCAAGTCCGCCAATATTGTGCTCGACGATGCCGACTTCGAAGAAGCCGTGAAAAGTGGCGCCGGCGATTGCTTCGAGAATACGGGGCAATCCTGCGATGCGCCGACACGCCTGCTCGTGCCAAAAGACAGAATCGATGAAGCCGCGGCGCTGGCGGCAGCGGTTGCCGCAGCGACGATTGTGGGCGATCCACGCGACGAAAAAACGCAGGTCGGACCGCTTGTCTCTGCGCAGCAGTGGGACAAGGTGCAGAGTATGATTCAGAAAGGAATCGACGAAGGTGCCACGCTCGTGGCCGGTGGAACCGGCCGCCCCGACGGCCTCGACAAGGGATACTTCGCGAAACCAACCGTATTCGCCAATGTCAGCAACGACATGACCATTGCGCGAGAAGAAATATTCGGTCCTGTGCTATCGATCATCGGGTATGAAGACGACGACGACGCCGTGCGTATCGCGAACGACACACCGTATGGACTGTCGGGTTATGTTTCCTCGTCAAATCTCGATCGGGCACGCAGCATAGCCGCACGCATGCGTACCGGCATGGTCCATATCAATGGTGCGCATCTGGACTCGTCGGCGCCTTTCGGAGGCTACAAGCAGTCGGGCAATGGCCGGGAATGGGGTGCTCATGGCATGGATGAGTTTCTCGAGGTCAAGTCGATCTACGGTTACGAAGCCAGGAACCAAACTTAATAAACGGACTCATTGCATGAAGCATTATCATTTTCTGGCATTCTGCCTGGCCGCGATCTCGCTTGGCGGATGCGCCAAAGAATCAAATTTTCCTGAAGCCACGGGCAAAGCCAGCGTACGGGCGATCAACTCGATCGCGACGTCGCCGACCTTCAACTTCCTGATCGAGGAACGGTCGCTCGGCACTGTCGATTACAAGATTGCCTCAGGCCCTGCAAGCTACGACGACCTTGAATACACCTTCAACTTCGAGGTTGTCCTGGCGGGCGATCAGACACTAACGCGTGTCGCGAGCGTGCTTCTCGATGTCGAAGCGAACAAGGATTACACATTCATTATCAGTGGTTCGATAGCTCGACCGGACATCACGGTGTGGCAAGGCGATGCGCGCGAATGGGACGGCACGGAAACCGTATTCGAGTCTCAATTCGGGCATACCGCTGCATCGAGCGACCCCGTTGATGTTTACTTCGCACCGGACGGCGTTGCACCGGTATACGAGGAACGAATTGGAACGCTGGCCTTCGGCGAGGTACTCCCGGTTGCTGATTTTGCGGAGGGCGAATATGTCCTGACGATTACAACGGCTGGTCCCGCGGGCGAAGTCCTGTTCGCTACCAATCCGATTTTGTTGCCTGCTCAATCGTCATTCCTGTTCAGCATTTTCGATGCAGATGCAAATGACCTCGGCGACCTGTCGGCGGCGTTGTACAACCTGAGCGCCGGCGGCTCCAGCATATTGGTCGATTCAGAAAGCAACCCGACCGTACGCTTTTTTCATGCCTCGAAGGACTTTGGCGCGACCGACATCTATATCGACGATCCGCTGACCACGCCTTTCGTCGCAGACCAGATGTTTGGAGACGTATCGGCCGAACTAACGGTCACTGCCGGCGAATTGCCACTGACGTATACGACGGCCGGGTCCATGGGCTCGATACTGCTGGACGTCGACACCTCGGTCCCTTTGGGCACGCGCAATCACTACTACGTCGTTCGCACGTCAGAGGGAGCTGATTTCCTGGTCGAGTCACGCCCGAATCGGCGCTCCATTGAAACGGCTGGCATTTTCGGCATCATCAACACCGCCACGAGTCAGCCTGCCGTCGACGCCTACCTCGTGCCGACGGGTGAGCTTATCGACGATGCGCTTCCTTCTATACCGGTTCTGCAGGTCGCAGCCGATCCCTCGCAGGTGCTGGTTGCGGCCGGTAGTTTCGACCTCTACGTGACCGTGACAGCCGAAAAGACCGTGCTTGCCGGGCCTATATCTTTAGATGTGGGATTAGGCGATGTGCTTGATGCGATTATTTACGAAAACGTCGATCCGAATGTAGTCGACGTCGTTTTCGTGCCGGTTCCTTAGCGAGGCCAACTGTTTCGAATCACCCGGTACTGCTCCGGCGTACGGCTGCCCCGCTTTCGTACCAGCCACGGCTGGCGTTGACAATACGGACCACGCTCAGCATCACCGGCACTTCGATCAGCACGCCAACCACCGTGGCCAGGGCCGCACCCGAGGAAAAGCCGAAAAGGCTGATTGCCGCTGCCACGGCCAACTCAAAGAAATTGCTCGCGCCAATCAACGCAGACGGTGCCGCGACGCAATGTGCTTCGCCGACAGCCCTATTAAGTAAGTAAGCGAGCGCCGAATTGAAATACACCTGAATCAGAATCGGTATCGCGAGCAGCAGGATGATTAACGGCTGCTTGATGATCTGCTCGCCCTGGAAGCCGAACAGCAACACGAGCGTGGCAAGAAGCGCTGCCAGAGACAGGGGCTGCAGGCCGTGCAACACCCGCACGAGACCCTCTGTGCCTGAACTTTGAACGACTCGACGCCGAATGATCTGCGCTATTAGCACCGGCACTACGATGTACAGCGTCACCGACAGCAATAGCGTATCCCACGGTACTGTAATCGCCGACAGGCCCAACAACAGACCGACGATCGGCGCGAAAGCGAAGACCATGATAACGTCGTTCAGAGCGACCTGACTTAGCGTGAAATGCGGCTCGCCGTCGGACAAATTGCTCCAGACAAACACCATCGCGGTACACGGCGCGGCGGCCAATATGATCAGGCCGGCAATGTACGAATTGACTTGCTCGGGCGGCAGGTAGGGCTCAAATATGAAACCGATGAAAAACCATGCCAGAGCCGCCATCGAGAATGGCTTGACCGCCCAGTTTACGAACAATGTCACGCTGATACCGCGCCAGTGCTGCATGACCTGAGATAAGGCGCGGAAATCGATCTTGATCAGCATCGGGATGATCATCAGCCAGATCAGGATGGCGACCGGAATATTCACTTTTGCCAGTTCGGCACCGCCAATTATGACGAAAATGCCCGGCAGGAAATGACCCAGCGCGATGCCGACGACGATGCATGCGGCCACCCACAAAGTGAGGTAGCGCTCAAATATATTCACGGCCGATCTCGTCCAGTTGTGTTTGCAGCAGTGTCCTGCTCATAGAGTCGAATGGCAGGTGAATAAACCGCTCGATCTTTTTCGCCAATAATTGGTACGCGGCAACGAACGCCAATCGCTTTTCCTCGTCCGTGCCCACGACTGACGCCGGATCCGACATACCCCAATGAGCGGTTTGCGGCCGCCCCGGCCAGACCGGACAACTCTCGGCGGCGGCGTCACAGACTGTGAAGACAAAATCAATACCCGGCGCATCGGGTCCGGTAAACTCATCCCAGGATTTGGAGCGCATCGAATCGCTGAACAAGCCACGCTGCTGCAGCAACTCGATTGCGAACGGATTGACGGCGCCGGCAGGTTGACTACCCGCGCTGTAAGCCCTGAATGCCCCCCGCCCCAGATCATTCAATAACGCTTCGGCGAGAATGCTCCTCGCCGAATTGCCTGTGCACAGAAACAGAACGTTACGCACAACAACGAGATTTTCTTTCGCCAGCTTCATTTTCAAATGCGGTCCGATCCGCACCGAAATGCGCGATGTCCTTGTGCGTGACGAACGTCTCCCATGCAACGCCATCGGGATCGCGCACCCACGACTTGCTCGAACGCGCATAGCAACACTCGGCATCGGGCTGCTCGTACGTGGCTTCGCCCGCCGTGCGCAACCGCTGCTGAATAGTCTCGAGTTCCTGCATCGTCGTGGCTTGCAGCCCAACATGATTGATACCACGCAGATGCGACGACTGGCTTATCGAGAAATTGACACATGGATCATCGAGCATCCATTTCGCGTAATCGTCTTTACGAACTGTGGGTTCGGCAGCGAACAAATTTTGATAGAACTGTATCGACTGCGCCAGGTCGGCGACCGAGACGTTGACGTGAAACCGTTTCATTGAAATCTCCTTAACATTTAATCGACGCCACGATCGGCTCACAGACTTCGGCACTGCGACCGCAGCAATCTTCCATCAGATACAGGATCAGACCGCCAACCGCTTCGAAGTCCGCACGATAAATAATCTGCCGGCCCTGCCGCTGGCTCGTCACGATACCGGCCCGGTGCAGCTTGGCAAGATGACTCGACATCGTGTTCTGCCGTGCATCGAGATGCTCCGCAATGCTGCCCGCCGAAAGCCCGGCATCGCCGGCCTGCACGAGCAGGCGAAATACGCTGAGCCGTGTCTCGTGCGCCAGCGCCTCGAGGGCATCGACAGCCGTATTAATATCCATATATCGAGAATAATCGATATAATGGTTTGGCGCAAGCAGACGCCCGTCGGACCCTCAAGCGTCAGAGGGCAGTTGCGGCTTCGATGTATGCGGCAGGGTCGTTTGCGGCTTCGCCATTCTTCGACAAGGACTTGGCGTTATACATAGCCTCGTCGGCTACGCTGATCAGATGCCAGAGTTCCTGGCCGTGTTTTGGCATCAACGCAATGCCCACGCTGGCCGCGCATTTGATTTCCTGACCCTGAATAATGTAGGCCTCTGATGCGGTTTCCACCAGGCGCTCGGCAATGTGTTTGGCGTCTTCGATGCTGACGCCAGGCAGGACAATGGCGAACTCGTCTCCACCGAGACGACCGAGAATATCTTCAGGTCGCAGGCAAAACTCCAGTCGGTGACCGAATGCCTTGAGCAGTGCGTCGCCCGCCTGATGGCCGAAACGATCGTTGATGCTCTTGAAGTGGTTCAGATCCAGGTACAGCACCGCGCCAGAACTACAATTGCCAATGGATGCGATGCCCTCTTTCTCGAAACCACGACGATTCAGCACGCTGGTGAGCGGGTCACGCAAAGCGTCCGCCAGCATTTTGTCCTCATTGCGTTTACGCTGCGTGATATCAATCAGCGTTACCGAGAAATCGTCGCCAACGGATTCGCCGACGATTCGCAGCCAACTGTCAGCGTCGTCATTTCCGGCTGCCGTTTCGAAACTCAGGGTTGGCCGACCGACCCCGTTATGACTGAAATGCTCGATCAACCGGCCAGGTTCAAGTTGTGAGAGCTTGTCCAGCGGCATTCCGACCAGCGTGCCGGTGCCGCAACCCAGATAGGTTTCCGCCGCCCGGTTGGCGAATATGCAGCGAAAGCGAATACCTTCCTGGCCGCGATCCCGCGAAAACCTGAGTATGCCGTTTGACGATGTCTCAATCAGCGTTCGTACCATGTGCTCACTTTCCGCCAGACGCGTTTGCGCCAGGCGGCGTTCAGTAACGTTGCGGCAGACGACCACAATACCCAGGCTGCGGCCTTTGGCAGACGTCAGCGGGCCGACGCTCAATTCGTAGATCTGATCCTCGTCGAGGCGCAAAGTCTGCGTCAGATCGAGTTCGCCAGCCTGTTTGAGTATGGCCCTTGCGGCAGGAAAGTCCTCCCACAAGCGCTGGCCGATCAGTTCCTTCTCCGAACCACCCAATAACTCCTGAGCGCTTTTGTTCGCGCAGACAATGCACTCATCGTGATCGAGCACAAATATCGGATCGCGCACATGATCGAACAATGTCTGGTACGCGAGTGGACTGAATTCGTAGAAACGTAATGACAAAGACGCGTACGCATAGAGCGGCAACAGCAGCACAAGGGTTAGCGACGTAAATGGAAACTCGGCCGGCCCGATGCCCAACAAGCGGTTGGCTATGTGGACACCGAATGGCAAGAGCGTACACCCGAGCAGCAAGATGACTGTCTTGCGATGTGCTGAGGCAATCGTCGGCAAGCGACCGGCCAACGCCAGCAACGTGAAGCCCATCAGGCCATACATGAAGGGCGCATGCACACGATTGAACCAGTAGTGATCGGTGATATTCGTAAACTGTAATCCGGCTTCGGTTTCTACTGTCGCCCAGATGATGTTGTGCATGGAATTCGTCAGCGCGAGCAAGGTTGTCGCGATCGGTATGACAGACAGCAGTGCGATCAGCAACGCGTGCGGCGTGCCGATCGTGTACTCGCGATAGACGATGTAAAACGCGACCGGCAGAAATCCGGATGCAAAGAATGCCAACACGCGACCGATGCCGTAGATGTTCGGGTCTTCGGCACCGAACGAGAATGCACTGCCAGCAACCAACGCACCAACCAGAAACAACACGAACGCAACGGCGCCGTTCCCGTGCTGCGGTGACGCGCGCGCGACGTACACGGCGAGTCCCAGAAAGCCCAGCGCAGCAATGGCAAACGTTGGCCGCAGAACCAGCTCAAGCGTCTCCATCATCCCCGGATCCCGGGCGCACTATTGTGAGCATACCGTGTCATACGCGCATGCTAGCCGGGATCGGGGCGACATAATGCGGCACAGGTCGCATTACTGATAGCTTTCAAGGGCTTGTGGCGCCCCGGACGCGGGACTAGAGACCTTCGGCGGTATCGTCGATCAGTTTGTCAACCACGGCCTTGAGGGCATCCGCGTTGCTCGCGCCGGCAGCGAGTTCGAGCTCGTATTTGCGGAGCTGGCGATGCGCGCTCGTGCCGCGCTGCAAGATGTGCTGCAGGGAATTGATCTCCTCAGTGCAGCCCAGTGCTTCGGCATCTTCCGCCACCAGGCAAAGCAATTCATTGAGCAAGTGCTCGAACGGCACAACCCGGCCTTTCGCAAGATCGATCAATCCTTCATCGAAGCTGTAACGCATCGCGCGCCAGCGATTCTCACGAATCAACATGGGCGTGTACATCCGCCAGCGCTGATTTTGCGTTCTCAACCGGTACAGCATGCGCAGTATGCACACAAGTAAAGCCGCCAGTGCAACCGTGTCATCAACACGCGTGCATACGTCCATGATACGGGTTTCAAGCGTTGGAAATTTCGCGCTCGGTCGCAGATCCCACCATATGCGGGTAGCATCGTCGATCAAGCCTGCATCGACCAGTACGCGCACATGCCGCTGGTACTCGGCATAACTCGCAAACCGCTCAGGCACACCGGTGCGTGGCAACGCATCGAAAACGGTCAGGCGATAGCTCTTCAATCCCGTGTTGCGGCCTTCCCAGAATGGCGATGAGCATGAAAGTGCCAGAAGGTGTGGCAGGAAGTATGACATCTGGTTCATCAGGTCGATGCGTAATTCGTCATCCTCGATCCCGACGTGCACGTGCATGCCACAAATCAGTAAGCGCCGCGCCGCGCCCTGCATCTCGACGGTCAAACGATCGTAGCGTTCCTTGCGCGTGTGTTTTTGGTGATGCCAGAGACTGAAGGGATGTGTCGACGCCGCAATAGGCGCAAGACCATAACTGTTCGCCACCTCTTTGATGCCGCTGCGCAGCCGCACGAGATCATCGCGTGCTTCTTGCAGGCTGCCACAAACTTTTGTGCCGATTTCGATTTGTGAGCGCAATAACTCAGCCGTGACCTGTTCGCCCAGGCGCTGCTGACATTCATGCATCAAATCCTCCGGCGGATCGATAACAAGGGCGCGCGACTCCTGATCCACCAGCAGATACTCTTCTTCGACACCGATTGTGAACTTCGGTCCAGAATTATTCATGGCCTCATCCCCTATGACCGGCCGCTTTATTTTTTCAGGCCGATATCTTGTCCTGGAGTAATCCGATTCTCTCCGGAATCGATTTAATTATTTCGTGCATGACAGACGCAACCGCATTGACTCCGGCGATATCGTCAATAAGGTCTTGCCGGACTTCGATACCGACATGCGGGAGATCAATTTCCTCCGCATGATGATCAATCGTAAAATCCTGCGGCGCCTTGCCCGAATAGGGCTCGTTGTCGCCCGTTACGTAGCCTGCGGCGAGAAAGCCCTCGAGAAAGATGTCGGAGACCCGCACATCCTTGTCCCACAGCACGCCCATCTCCACCTCACGCGCTATGCCGTTCAGTACCGGCGTGAAACTGTGAATTGAAATGAATGCCGGCTTCGGGCCAATCGCCCGGAGTCGGTTCAGCTGATCGTCAATTGCGTTGTGATACGGCCAGTAAATTGCATTTGCGCGTGCATCCTTGTCTGCCTGGCTCAGGTTGCGATTTCCCGGGACGATAATGCCATCGCCATATTCAAGAAATGCACCTGGATCCATGAGTTGCCGGTTGCAATCGATAACCAACCGCGAGTACTTGGCGATAACGGCTGTAACGCCGAGGCTGTTTGCCAGTCGCTCAGTCAGTTTGCCGGCGCCGATATCGATGGCGAGATGGCAGCGGCGCGCAAACGGATCGAGACCCATGTCCCCCAGTGCCTTCGGAAAACGGCAACTCGCATGGTCGCAAACCAATATGATCGGCGCTTTCGCAAGCGGATTAACGACATAGAACGGAGACGGCTCGCTGGAGGTCAGCAATGACGTGGCAGTGTTGTTTTTGGCGCCGTCCGACATAAATCAAGGGCTTGTTATTATTTGACCGGCAGTTTACCCCATCGCGCGCGGCAGCACATAGCCTAGGCGCTCTGTTTCGAAAAGCGAGTGTCGCCCCAGGGCTCGAAAGATCGCACCGAGGTCGGGCGTGCGATGTAATAACCCTGCGCGAACTCAATGCCAATGGCGCCAAGCTTTTCAAGGACTTGTTTGGTTTCCACGCGCTCGGCGATCGTTTCTATGCCCATCGCCTGCCCCACCTCGGAGATCGCTTTGACCATGCTCTCGTCGACGCTGTCGTCGACAACATTGCGAATAAAGTGGCCATCGATCTTCAGGTAATCGACCGGCAGGTTCTTGAGATACGTGAACGATGACAGCCCGCTGCCGAAATCGTCCAGCGAGAATTTACAACCCAGCTTTTTCAGGGTTTTCATAAAGTGCACGACGCGTGACAGATTCGATATCGCCGCGGTCTCCGTGATTTCAAAACAAACGGCACCGGCTGGCAGCTTTTGCTTTTCAAGCTCATTGATTACGTCTTCGAGGAATCGGTCCTCGCTCAGCGAAGTGCCGGAAAGGTTGATTGCGATCGTATAGCGTGCCTCGCCTATTGCCTCGCGATCCGCCAGTTTCGAAAGCGCCTCGCGGATTACCCAACGATCGAGTGTTGACATCAGATTGTATCGCTCTGCGGCAGGAATGAACTGATCGGGGCTGACGATCTTTCCGTCTACATCGCGCATGCGCAGCAGCAATTCATAATGTCCACGTGTCGGGCCGCTTTGCTTGCCGATACCGATAATGGGCTGGAAGAAAAGCTCGAGACGTTCTTCTTCGACTGCGCTACTGATGCGTGATACCCACTTCATCTCCTCATGCCGCATCGAGGCATCACTGTCTTTATACAAGTGAATCTGATTTCGGCCCATGTCCTTGGCTGAGTAACACGCAACGTCGGCCGAACTCATCACGCCCGCCACATCCGCATTCTCACTGCCCACCATGACTACGCCGATGGAGCAACGAATCGTCGTGAACGAATCCTGCCACTCGAAGCGGTAGCCCTCGATGGAACAGCGAATAGCCTCGGCAACCTCCAGCGCCCGTTTCTCGTCGCAGCGTTCCAGCAATATGCCGAACTCGTCGCCACCGAGCCTTGCGAGAACGTCGGTCGAACGAATGTTCGCCTGAATTCGCTCGGATAACTGTTTCAACAACGCGTCCCCGGCCGAATGCCCGAACGTGTCATTGACGACCTTGAACTGATCGAGGTCGACGTATAGCAATGCATGCGTCCTGTCCGGGTTGCCACGAATGCTGTCCAGCGCGGTAATGAGGCGGTTCTCGAATTCGCGGCGATTGATCAGATCGGTCAGGGAATCGTGGGATGCCTGGTAACTGAGTTGGCGAAACAGGCGACTCTCTTTGCTGACATCATGAAAGACCATGACAGCGCCGATAATGTTGCCGATACGGTCCCGAATCGGCGCGGCCGAATCCTGAATCGGAATTTCTTCACCGTTTTTCGAGATCAGAATGGAATTCTCTTCGAGCGTGATGACACGGCCTTCCTTGAGACAGCGCGTCACCGGATTGTCGACGGTCGCGCGGGTATGCTCATTGATTATCGTCATGGTTTCGCCGATGAGCTTGTCGCGAGCGCTGCGCATGTCCCAGCCCGTCAGGTTCTGGGCGACCGGATTGATGTAATCGATACAGCCGTCCGCGTCAGTTGTGATCACTCCGTCACCGATTGACTGCAACGTTATCTGCGCGCGTTCCTTCTCCTCGAAAACACGTGTCTCGGCTCGCTTGCGATCAGTGATATCGGTGATCGTACCCTCGTGTGCGACGACATTGCCGTCATCGTCGAGAACCGCCCGGGCATTTTCGAGTACGACGATTTCGCGACCATCCTTGCGTCGCAGGCGGTATTCGAAATTTTTGACGATGCCCTCAGCTTCGAGGCGTGCGAAGACTCGCTCACGGTCGATCGGATTGACGTACAGCATCGGTGTGCGGCCGGCTGACTTGAGGTCTTCGGCGCTGTCGAAACCGAGCATCTCCACCAGTGCCGGATTGGCAGCGATCAGGTCGCCGTCCCGCGATGCGATGTAAACGCCGTCGACCACGTTCTCGAACAGACCTCGATAACGCATTTCGGAACTGCGCAATCTGTCTTCATCCAACTGACGCTTGATCGCAATACCGGCCAGACGTGCCAGACGCGCGATCTGGTCGAGTTCATCGGTACTCGGTGCACGCGCTTCGTTCACATACACATCCAGTGTGCCGACGATGCGGCCGGCTGCACCGTGGACCAGGAATGACCAGGCAGCCGCGATCCCGTTATCTCTTGCCAGGTTCTTATGCGGTTGCCAGGCCTTGTCATTGGCAAGATCTGTTGAAATGCGGTCCTCAGCGGAGTGAACCGCAGCGCCACATGTGATGCCGTCTTCGGTGACATTAACGAAATTGAGAATTAATTTGAACGGCTCGGGCACACTGGGCGCCTGCGCAACACTGAGCGTCTTCTCGCTCGCATCGAGTTGCATGACGGCGGCGCGAAAACCGCCACTGATTTTCTCGACGCTGCGGCACAGTGCTCGCAGCGTGCGGTCGTGTGGTGTGCTCGCCGCAATCATCTCGAGAATCTTGTTCTGCGCAAACGTCAGTGTCTCGTTTCGCTTGCGGTCCGAGATATCGGTTATCGACGCACGAATGAGCTTCTTCTCACCCGACGGCAAGCGGCTGAGCCGCACCTCGCACGGTATTGGGGTTGCCGAAGAATCCTGATGCATCCATTCGAACGTCAGGTGCTCGCCGTTCAGCGCTTTGTCAATGTAGCCACGGCTGACACCAAATGATGGCGTGCCGTCAGGCTGCGATTCGGGGCTGATTGCCTCGGGGCCCACAGACAACAAACGCTGTCGTGAAAGATTGAACAGCTGACAGGCCTGGTCGTTGGCGTCGACGAAACGATTTTCGTCGATATCGAGTACCACAATCGCCTCGGGCGCATTCTCGATCAGCGCGCGAAAACGCTCTTCGTTTTCTCTGAGAGCAACCTCGGCCTTCTGCCTGCCCGTCACATCACGCAAACTGATGACGAAGATATGTCCGCCGCCTGCTTGCAGGCGGCTGGCGCTGATTTCGGCGACAAATTCGTCACCGTTTGTACGGATCGCATCGACCTGCCCACCCTCGACCTTGAGCTGCGTATCGTCGAGGTTCGACATAAACGGCGTCAGAAACCGCTCAACAGACTGGTTCTTTACCGCCGGCAGGATGTGCTCGATCTTGGAGCCGATGAGTTGGTCTTTTGTCAATCCGAAGTAGTACGAGCAGACCTTGTTACAGTTGCAGACGATGCCACTTTCACTGACCGAGAGCAGCGCCTCGGTGACGCTGTCGAAAATGGCTTCAATCGGCGTGGTGTTGGTCAGCGACTGCGTTATGGTCGCTTCCATCTTGTCGTAGTGCTGGTCAATCAGGTGCAGCAGCTCGAGGAAATCGGGCTTCTCTATCCCCGATGCCTCAGTGGCATGCCTGATCTTGTCGCGAAGCTCCTTGTGCATCGTTCGACCAACTCACTCGTTGCAAACGTCTACGTCCCTGTACCAGACCGATCCACCGGGACCACTGGCAGCCTGGGTTTACTTTAAGCAGAGTCTGCACCGGCGTCTGTGATGCAAAGCAAATTTTGAATTTTTTTTTGGGAAAATTTTCCCTTTATTGATCAATGGCTTATGACAAAATGCCCGTGTCTGCTGAGGCAGCTGCCGATGCGGCGCTGTGATTTACCATAAGGAGCACAGCACGGGCAGGCCGGGCGACGCTCAGTGTGTCTCGTTGCGGCGCGGCGCAAATCACTCCGTTTGCGGATCGTTTTCTCTTGCCGGCAAAGAGTGGATCAACTCTCCGCTCTCATCGCGCAGCAATTCGCCGTTTTCCTGAAGCACGCGTGGCGCTGCGCCGACCTGAATTGGAATTGCCGTCACGCTCGACAGTAAACCGCTCTCGGTGTCGATGCTGGCAGAGACGTTGAGGAACAGGCGTCCCTCGCGCATGGGAATGACGCGCACCTGTTGCTGACTCGGGGCCTGGTCTTTGCTGGCGGCGATCGACACGCTCGCCGGCTGCGCTTCGGTGAATTGCATGGCCGTTGAATCGTTGACGCGATAACTCAAGGTGATGGGTTGTGGGCCCAGTGTCGATTTGACTTGCAGTTCGATCGCCACGGGTTGACCGACGACGGGCGTGCCGATGATCTTGTAATCAATCATCACGGGACCCTGCGGCTTAAAGGTGTGCTGATCCTTTGCCCCCGGCGAACGATCAACGCCATCCGTATCGACACTGCCGTTGCCGCAGCCAGCCAATGCGATTGCGGTCATCGAAAGTACGGTAAGAATCAGCCGAATCATGCTTGTCATATGCTGCTCGTCCTTATGGGGTCGGCGTCAATGATACGTCGAAACAGATCGACTGTGGATAGCCGAGCGACGCGCCGGGATCATCGAATCGCCAGTCCTCGACGATCGCAGAATACGTTTCGTTGGCAAACATCACTGGCGTTCGGTACGTCTCCGAATTTTCCACGGCGCTTATACCCTCGTTTTCCTCGTCCGGATTTGCGCCCCGAATGATGTAAATATCCGGGTCGCTTTGGTCGCGATCGTCGGGATCCGCTGACGGTGGTGTTGCCGTTGTCGTAACCATACTGACGTCGTATTCGTCGTCGGCCGGCACCGTGATCCGCAGGTAGCGGTCTTCGCCGATGTTGTTGCCGTGTCGATCGAGCCCGTCGAGACTGTTGTTGACGCAGATATTCTGCACCGAACCATCGGCCGTAATCGGAATATACAACGGCAGCACATCCTGTATGCCATTGGCGTCGTTCGTCTCATTCGTCGCCCAGATATCGAGCGCGGTTCCCGAGATGACATTCTCGCGCGAAAGCTGTGAGTCCAGCAGCGCCACACCCTGCGCGCCGAGGGACGAGCGCAATTCGCTGGCGAACGAGAACAGGGTCGTGACGGCTTCCGTACTGGCCTGCGGCCCGGTCATGACGTTGTAGATCGGCCCGAATCCGATCGAACCATTGTCGCTGCCGTCGTTATCGGAATCCCAAAGATCGTAAAGCAGTGTGATGACCGATAGCTCGTTGAACCAACCCTGCACGCCGGCGCTGACAGTCTCGATATCGAAGCCAAAACCGCCCGAGGTGCCCGGAATCTGAGTGTCGCAATACATCGAATCACCAAGCGCCATCTTGGCAAAAGCCGTGCCCCAACCCTCGCTGAAGGCCAGACTGGCATCGAGACTTTCACCGAACGAATGCGTGCCGCCCGGCGATTCCGAGCGCGACAATACGTCTTCGAAGTAATGGCCCCATTCATGGAGAACGACCGTATCGTCGAATTCGTCGGTATCATAGGCGACGTCGCCGAGGATGAACATCATGCTGATGCCGGGGAAATAGGACGTTGTCGACACTTGACCCGCGGTCAGATCGAAATTATTCGTCGCACCCGTATTGTTGACGCTCCAGAATACGTCGAGCGCCGGGAAGCTCGCGTTCGGATCGACGCCGCGCACGAACTGCATACCGGTGTAGATCGCATCGAGAATCGCGAACGGCGCCGCCGAGCGAGGTGCCGTGTAACTACTGCCGCCCCACCCGGTTGTCGCGGTCAGGTTGCGGGTGGCGTCAATTATTCCGGTATTGAAATTACTACCGTCGAGAACGTAAAGCGCGCGCGTCGTAAGCGCGGGAGGCGCAGGATTATCGAGGTCGCTCGCGCCGGCGATATAATTGTCGCGTACATCGACATCCCAGCCAGCCGAACCGCCGTCTTTGAGTTCGGCGCGTACACGCAGTCGCACCGACGTATTTCGCGGCACATTGTTGA
>Ga0224512_10003193_pt1 | contig 14559 bp, 11 predicted proteins | sample SF_May12_sed_USG_4_FD_169103 | JGI IMG/M metagenome (GOLD analysis project Ga0224512, IMG submission 169103) | Sediment microbial communities from San Francisco Bay, California, United States - SF_May12_sed_USGS_13 | ecosystem: Environmental > Aquatic > Marine > Sediment | place: USA...
AGGGCATTGATATGACCGACCCGGAAACGGATGTTGACGCGGTTCGGGCCCGGATCGGCATGGTGTTCCAGCAGTTCAACCTCTTCCCACATCTCACCGTGTTGCGCAATCTGACCATCGCCCAGCAGAAAGTCCTCAAACGCTCCGAGGACGAAGCGAACGAAGTAGCCCGCAAGGTCCTTGAGCGCGTCGGTCTGTCCGACAAGGTCGACGAGTTCCCGATCCGCCTTTCCGGCGGCCAACAGCAGAGAGTGGCCATCGCTCGGTCATTGTCGATGAACCCCGACATGATGCTGTTCGACGAACCGACCAGCGCTCTTGATCCTGAGCTGGTCGGTGAAGTTCTGGACGTCATGCGCGGACTGGCCCAAGAAGGCATGACCATGATGGTGGTCACCCATGAGATGGGCTTTGCGCGACAGGTCGGTGACCGGGTTGTGTTCATGGACGAGGGCATCATTGTGGAGGAAGGACCACCCGACGACGTGCTGCTCAATCCCCAACACGAACGAACCCAGCGATTCCTCCAGGCGGTATTGCGCCAATAGGAACGTACAGAAGTGGAATGGATCGTCGGCAGTGGGGTCGCCGCCATCGTGGTTACAGCCGGTTGGTGGCTCTCCAAATATGTCCGATCTGTCCTCCGCGGTGACTACCGGCACCCCCAGGACATGAAACAAACTTGGTGGACTCCCGGCGGCGGTACCCACGGCGGAGCGGGCGGACAGGTCCCGCCATTGATCCCGGATCGCGATCCCGAAGACGAGATCAGGTAAGCGGCAACCCGCCGCCCTTTCCAGCGCCCAGATATTCCCACGGCTTTGTCGGCCCAACCGTACGCCAGCTTTCGTGCATCAGGCCGGGGGTCGAGTAGCATGCATCCTTGAAGGTGGGTCGTCGGAAACGGCCCGCTTCTTGATGTTTGCTCAACCCCTACACGGCCTGGACCGACCTTCCCACCAGCCGTGTCAATCAGTAGGAGGAACCATTATGGGATCGGTGATCACCTGGATCGCGGGTGCCGCAATCTTTGCAGGGGCAAGTTGGCTCGGCATATACGCTTCATCAATCCGGCGCGGCTATCGCCATGACCCACAGGCCAAATCGGTGTGGTGGACGCCTGGACAAATCCCCACTCCGCATGTCGACGGAAATAGCCGGGTGAATAGCGGGTAACCATCAGCCGGCAACCACGGGAGCCTTGTTGGTGGGAACGGACCCCCCTCCGTTTCGCTGCGCTCGACACCTAACCCCACCCGACTCGCTTCGCTCGCCCGGGGGACGAAACTAAGTGCTCGCAATCAGCGCGCTCGCCAGAGTCTCGGCCAGAATCTCGAAATGGGGACGTCGCACAAGGATGTCGGGTCCGTGACCATGCCGGCGCAACGCTGCGGCAGTCGCCGGAGCGATGGCCGCGGCAATGATCCCCGCCAGGTCACGAGCCTCCATCCATCCCTCCACTGCCAGCGAAGACTCGAAGACAACGGCCTCGACCGGGTCAAGCGCCGGCGCTAGGGGAATCCACCCGTATACGGCCACCGCCACCAGCTCTGCGGCCGTGTCGGCCAGCGAAACGATTATGCGCGGATCGACCCCTTCCCCGTGTGGATAGGCCACCTTATTCCCGGCGGCCTTGCGGATGAGATAGGCGGTGAAATCCGACGGGTTTCCGGTACCGACGTGGGCGACCCGTCCGCCCCGCTCCTCGACCCGCGCCGCCCCGGCCGGTGTCAGCATGGCGATCGGAGTAGCCGGGATCGGCCCGCTTGGCCACAGGACATCGAGAGCGCGGGACGAAGTCAGCACCACCAGATCAGCCTCTTCGACCGAGGCGCGAGCACGCGCCAGGTCGGCGTCGGCAGCCTGTTGAATGCGAACACAGGGAAGTGCAAGCGGACGAAGACCGACTGCGACCAGCTCGGCGGCCATCCCTGCCGAGGCTTCAACACTGGCGGTCACCGCCACCCTGGGTACAGCGTTCTCCACCCCTCAAAGCGTACGCATCCGCACCGACTGATGCGCCTGCCCGGACAACTATGCTGCTCTCCTGAGAAGGCGGGTACAGCTAGGGCTGTGCAGGTGCGACCATGACGGACGAGGCCACAACCAGGCGCAACATCCCGGTGCGAGTCCGGGTGATCCTGGTCCTGTTCTTGCTCTACCTATTCTTGGTCGGCGTCAAAGCACTCGAGAGCGGCATCAAGGGTTTTGGAGAGGATTTCACCGACTCGCTCTTCTCGGGAGTCTCCAACCCTATCGCCGGCCTATTCGTCGGCATTCTGGCGACGGTCCTAGTGCAATCCTCCTCGGTCTCGACCGCCACGATTGTCGGTTTGGTGGGAGCGGGAACACTGTCGGTTCCTCTCGCCGTGCCGATGATCATGGGCGCCAACATTGGCACCACCGTGACCAACACGCTCGCCTCGCTCGGTTATCTGCGCCGCAGCTCCGAATTCCGAAAAGCATTCGCAGGCGCAACGATGCACGACTTCTTCAACTTGATGGCCGTTGCAGTACTCCTTCCTCTGGAGCTCGCCACGAAGTTCCTCTCGAAATCTGCAGAAGCGCTGGCGGGTTTCCTGGGTAGGTCGAGCAACGTCGGGTTTGAGGCTCCGGACAGCCCGATCAAGGCTGCCGTCAAAGCTCCGGTCAAGCTGCTCGAAAACATCTTTGAGAGCCTTGGTGCCGGCGACACCCTGATGGGGATTCTGCTACTTGTGATGGGACTTGCCTTCATCTTCCTGGCCCTGGCCTACATCACCCGCAACATGAAACTGGTCGTCGCCGGCAACATCGAACGGTCCATGAACGCGGTGCTGGCCAAAGGCGGTGGCGTGACCGCTATGGCCATTGGTCTGATCATGACGGTGTCGGTCCAGTCGTCGAGCATCACCACCTCGGTGCTGATCCCCATGATCGCGGCCGGGGTTCTCACCCTCAGCAACGCCTACCCGATCACGCTCGGAGCCAACGTTGGCACCACGGTCACGGCGCTCCTGGCCTCCCTTGCCACCGAACGGCCCGAAGGTCTGGTCATCGCCCTGGTCCACACGTTGTTCAACATCAGCGGCATCCTGCTGTTCTATCCGATACCGCAGCTCAGGAGAATCCCTCTGTTCCTGGCTCAGAAGCTGGCCGCAGTTGCGGAAGTCAGAAAATCGCTCGTCATCGTTTATGTGATCGGGGCCTTCGTTTTGGTCCCCGTCATTGGGATACTGATACTGCAATGAGATTGGAGTGAACCATGGTGCTTGATTTCTTCCGGGGAGGTGGCGACGCGCAACTCGAGCGGATCGAATCGCAGATCCGCCAGATGATCCTCGACGACCGGCACACGTTCGACACGGCCATCAACGCCCTGGTCGGCGGGACCGACCCGTCATTGGTCGGCAAGGACATCAAGAAGACCGACAAGGGCGTGAACAAGGCCGAGCGTGCCGTACGGCGGGAGTTGGTCGTCCACGTCAGCGTGCGGGGCACCTCCGCCGATATCCCTCTGGTGCTGGCCTCGATGAGCGTCGTCAAGGACGCCGAACGGATCGGCGACTATTCGAAGAACATCTGGGATATTGCCAACAGCGGGATCGATCTCTCCGGTGCCGAGGACATCAACGTTCTCACGCGGTACCGGGATCGAATCTCAAAGCTCATCGGTGAGACCGCCCGGGTGTTCGGCGAGAAGGATACCGAGGCGGCCCACGCCCTCCTCCAGGGCGGCGACGACCTGCAAGATGAATTCGACGACCTCATCGACGAGCAACTCCAAACCGACAAGCCGGCCCGCGAAGCGGTACCGAGGGCGTTGCTCTACCGGTACTTCAAGCGGATCACCGCACACTTGATGAACATCCTGACGTCGCTGGTCATGCCGATCGATCGCCTCGACTACTACGACGAGGCGAAGGCGGACCGCGAATAGGGCCCGGGGCAGACTCCGGTCGGTATGCAGAACGACGTCTGCCGTCGTGGCAGCTCACTTCGATCGTCCTCATATTCGCCGGTTTCGGGTGGCTCACCATTCGCGCCGGGATCATTGAGCATGGCCCGGACCGCACCACCTTTCCAATCGTTGCTTTTGAATTGGCAGGCAATGGCGAAGCAGCCGAGCGGATTCTCACATCCACCGTTGAGCTTCTCGACTCGACGAGCACCAACGCCCCTGGCATCAGACAACAGGTAGAGTCGGCCGTACGGACATCACTCTGGTGGGATTTCGGCTTCATCCTCGGATACAGCCTGCTCATCTTCGCCCTGGCTCCGATACTCTCCGCAGCAGTCGGGGGGACGAACTGGATGCGTGTGGGGAACCTGGTGGGATGGGGCGGCCCGGTGGCCGGATTCCTCGACATCATCGAGAACGTTTCGCTGTTTCAGGTCCTCGAAGACACGGCGGGCGGTTCATGGGCTGAGACGGCGGCCGTGGTCTCGTGGAGCAAGTGGGCCTTGGTAGCGATGAGCGTTGTCTTTGGTCTGCTCGGTCTCATCGTGATCGGGACCAGGGCACTCAAGCAGTTGATGGCCCGGAGCCGGTAGTCAAACCCGGGGACGCCGTCGAGGTCCGCGCCGGCGAGCAGCGGCAAACGGGAGGTTGATCCGACCCCTGGTTCGCTTTCCGGTTCTCCCCGTGGCGCTCGAGTACACGCTTGACGATCGCCAACCCCAGACCGGCCACCAAGCGCGAGGAGCCAGCGGCGCTCTACCAGACGAGCACCCAGCGAGCCAGCCGAGGAATCTCTCGCCGGGAACCGTGGACACCACTCTGTGCGTCGGAAGGGCAACAGCGAGGGAGACACCCATGCGAAAGACTTTCGGATTACTGATCACCATGGCACTGCTCATTGCCGCCTGTACCACCGGGACGGTCAATCCGGGTACCGACCCGGCGACCACGACCACCCGCCGGATCGGGACGCCGGCGACGATGGCGTTTGCCTTACAACCCTTCGACGCCTGCGAGCCTTTGCTGGACTACGTCCAAGGGCATGCGCTGGAGATGGTCGGGCCTTACGGACTCGGGAACGGGTACTGGGGCGGAGGGCCCTGGCCGATGATGGCTATGGAGGATGAAGCCTCCGCCACGACCGCCGCACCAGCAGGAGAAGGTCGAGACACAGTGTCGCAACCCGGGGTGGACTACTCGACGACCAACGTCCAAGAGGCTGGCGTCGACGAACCTGACATCGTCAAAACCGACGGCACCAGGATCCTGGCCATCGCCCAGGGTGTTCTGTATTACGTGGATGTGAGCGGCAGCAACCCCGAACTACTCGGTTCGCAGCGAATAGAAGACGGCTGGGCGCAGGAGATGCTGCTGTCCGGGGACACCCTGCTGGTCATGTCCCGCACCAACCACTGGGATGTCCCGGTGAGACTCGCTCCAGAAATCTGGAATCCCGACTATCCCCAGTACGGCTCCGGGATCTCCGTCATCAGCGAAATCGACATCTCCGACCCCGAGGACATGCGGGTCGTCAAAACCCTCTTCGTCGACGGCTCCTACCTCAGTGCCCGGATGGTCGGCGACACCGCCCGGGTGGTCGTTGATGCCTACCCGACCGGCCTGGAGTTCGTCTACCCAACCGGTTCGGGCTTGCGAGCCGAGCGCGATGCCGAACGCTCCAACCGGAAGGTGATCGAAGAGTCGACCATCGACAACTGGCTGCCCTATTTCGTACTGGAGGAAAAGCGCGGCAACCGGACCATCACTACCGAAGGACTCCTGTTGGAGTGTGACCAGACCTTCGCACCGCAAGAATTCTCGGGACTCGGGACACTGTCGGTGTTGACCATCGATCTGTCGAAAGGCCTCGAACCGGTCGACGCGGTGGGCATCTTTGCCGACGGCGATACTGTCTACGCCTCGCAGGATTCGTTGTACGTGGCCACCCAGCGCTGGCAAGACTGGAGCCTCCTGGAAGATGGCGACGCAGCGAATGAATTCGACGGTGTGACCACCGAGATCCACCAGTTCAACATCGCCGGCAGTTCACCCGCCTCCTATGTCGCCTCGGGTGAGGTCGAGGGCTTCCTCCTCAACCAGTGGGCCATGTCCGAGTACGAAGGCGATCTGCGGGTGGCGACAACCAGCGAACCGGAATGGTGGGGATGGCGGGACGATTCGGTTTCCGAGAGTTTCGTCAAGGTGCTTCGCGCCGATGATGGCGTCCTCGAGCAGATCGGTGAGGTCGGCGAATTGGGTCGCGGCGAACGCATCTACAGCGTCCGCTACATGGGCGACACCGCCTACGTGGTCACCTTCCGCCAGACCGACCCGCTCTACACCATCGATCTGTCCAATCCGAAGTCTCCCAGGGTGCTGGGCGAGTTGAAGATTCTGGGCTACTCCGCCTACCTGCACCCGATGGGCGACGGTCTCCTGCTGGGGATCGGCCAGGATGCCGACGAAAACGGCCGCACCAAAGGAACCCAGGTGGCGGTGTTCGATGTGAGCGACCCTGCCAACCCCAAGCGGATTCACAAGATGACGTTCGAGGACGGGTGGTCCGAGGTCGAGTACGACCACCGGGCGTTCCTGTACTGGGCGGCCACGGGCCTGACAATGCTGCCCGTGCAGGCGTGGTCCTGGGAGGACGGTCGTGAAGACTGGTTCGCCGGGGCGATCGGCGTCATCGTCGACCGGGACGGGATCGAGGATGTTGGCACCGTCACGCACATCGAGCAGAAGAACGGGATCGCTGAAGGCGAACCCTGGTACGACGGGCAAGCGCAGATTCGCCGCTCGATCGTCATCGGCGAATTGGTCTACACCATGTCGGAGCGGGGCTTGAAGGCCAGCAACCTCGATGATCTCAGCGACGTGGCCTGGGTCCCGTTCGGGTAAGGAGTACTCAGTACTCAGTACCAGACGGAAGTGAGAACTGAACTCGCCGGGCTCATCAGCGCCCGGCGAGTTCCTTCGGTGTCACCATCCAGCGGAGTTCGCCCAGACCGAAATCGAGGTCCGCCCATCGGGCGGAATCGACATCGATGCGGGCCATGGCCGCAGTGGGAAATCGGAACCGGCCACCCCCGACCAGCAGAGAAAGGGTCTCCGACCAGGCCGGCTCATGGCCGACCAGCATCACCGAGGCAAGCTCATCGGACTGTTGCCGGAGCACATCCAGCAGCCCGTACGGCGATGGGAGATATAGATCATCGAGTTGTTCCACCCGGCACGACCAATCACCGGAGCGAACAGCCCTCGCGAGGGTGTCGCGAGCCCTGACCGCGGTCGAGGAGATCGCCAGGTCGGGGACCTCGCCCTTCTCCGTCAGATACCTGCCCATCCGGTCTGCCGCCCGGCGGCCCCGCGCCGCCAGCGGGCGCTCATGATCGGATGCGGCGGAGGAATCCCAGTCGGATTTTCCGTGGCGAAACAGAATGACGGTCTTCACGCCGGGCCTTTCCCAGTTCGGGTGCCGGTCATGCTACCGGTCGATGAATTCGAGGAATCTGTATATTGAAGCCTGAGGCCCGCCGATAACCCTGGGATGAGGCCCTCCCACCCATTCATGATGGTTGCCGAAAACCAACCCACAACTCCGCCGGTCACCGACCTCGACGACCCCTCCCTGTTCATCAACCGGGAGCTCAGCTGGTTGCAGTTCAACGAGCGGGTCCTCGAGGAAGCTCTGGATCATCGGCACCCGCTCCTGGAGCGGGTTCGGTTCCTGTCGATTTTCGCCAACAACCTCGACGAGTTCTTCATGATCAGAGTGTCCGGTCTGCGCCGCCAGCTCCAATCGGGCGTGCTGGCAGGCCCTCCCGACGGCATGACACCCTCCGAGCAGCTGGCCGCCATCCGCAGAGAGCTCCTACCGCAATTGGCAGCTCAGATGGACTGCTGGCAATCGGACCTCAACAAAGCATTGCACGAAGCCGACCTTTCCGTTCTCTCCTACGACGAGCTCAAAGGGAAACAGAAGAAACTGCTGCGCCGCCACTACAAGCGCGAGATTTTTCCAGCCTTGACGCCCCTCGCTTTCGACCCGGGTCGACCCTTCCCCCACATCGGAAACCTCAGCATGAACCTGGCGGTGCTAGTCAACGACCCGGTCCGCGGGGAGCGGTTCGCCCGCCTCAAGGTACCGCCGGCCTTCCCGCGCTTGCTCAAGGTGCCGAGTGAGGAAAGCGCCGATAGCTACGAGAGCCTTGGCCTGGTCGAAACCTCCAACACCTTCGTATGGATTGAAGAGGTGATCGGCGCCAATCTCGACCTGTTGTTCCCCGGCGTCGAAGTAAAGGCCTCCTACCCGTTCCGCCTCACCCGGGACGCCGATGTCGAGATCGAAGAAGATGAGGCGGCAGATCTGTCCGTTGCGGTCGAGCAGGGAGTCGGCATGCGCAGGTTTGGATCTGCCGATCGGCTCGAGATCGATCATGAAATGCCGGAATGGGTGCGGAATGTTCTCGCCCAGAACCTCCGGCTGGCGCCGTATCAGGTGTTCACCGTCGAAGGCCCGCTCGGACTCGCCGACCTGAAGGAACTGACCGATGTGGATCGGCCAGACCTCAAATTCGAACCGTTCCTCCCCGCGGTGCCACCCCCATTTCGCGGAGCCCGCGACCTGATGGCGGTGATGCGCCAGCAGGATGTTCTCACGTACCACCCCTACGACAGCTTCTCTCCGGTCGTCGAACTCGTCCGCCAGGCAGCCCGTGATCCCAAAGTACTGACGATCAAAATGACTCTCTACCGGGTTGGTCCGAACTCGCCAATCGTCGACGCGCTACTCGAGGCGCGCGAGAACGGACGGCAGGTCTCGGTTCTCGTAGAGCTGAAGGCACGTTTCGATGAGGAAAACAACCTCGGGTGGGCCCGGCAGTTGGAAAAGGCCGGTGTGCACGTGGTGTACGGCCTGGTCGGGCTCAAAACCCACTCCAAACTGCTGTTGATCGTCCGCCGCGAATCCTCTGGTATCCGCCGCTATGTGCACATGGCGACGGGGAATTACAACCCGGTCACGGCTCGCGTCTATACCGATATCGGGTTCTTCACGTGTGACGAGGAAATCGCCTCCGATGTTTCAGAGTTGTTCAACGTTCTGACCGGTTACGCCCACCAGACTGAGTACCGCAAACTTCTCGTCGCCCCGACCACGATGCGAGAGCAACTGGCCAGCCGGATCGAACGAGAGGTCGAACAACACAGGCAACACGGGAATGGGTATCTCGCGTTCAAGATGAATGCCCTCGTCGACAAGAGGGCGATCCAGTCCCTTTACTCGGCATCCCAGGCCGGCGTCAGAATCGACCTTCAAGTTCGGGGGATTTGCGCGCTCCGGCCGGGGATCCCCGGTCTGAGTGACAACATACGGGTCACCTCCATCGTCGGTCGTTTCCTCGAGCACGCCCGCATTTTCTATTTCCGCAATGGTGGCGAAGAAGAGATCCTGTTGGGCAGCGCCGACCTGATGCCGCGCAACCTGAACCGCCGGGTCGAAGTGCTCTTCCCGGTGAGCCGGCCGTTGTTGGATCTGATTCGTGATTCCGTGTTGTTCGTCCACCTTCAGGACAACGTACAGGCCAGGCAGCTACAGGCGGACAACACCTATGTCCGGCTTCAGCCCGGACCGGGTGAGGACCCCCTCGAATCCCAGGCCTGGATGCTCCAGAACTTCGCGGCCCGGACGGAGGACGGCATCGGTGTTGCGTTGCCTTACGATCCGGACCCGTCCGCTGCCACCGAGCCGGGCAACGGTTTTCGGGACTGACCCTGATCGCTTGTCGCCAAACCGGCGAGAAGGTCACGATCATGCTGATAGGTCAACAGGGTTTCTGCTTCTTCGGTCGGCACCCACCGCAAGTCGTCGATCTCATCGTTGAGGACATAATCGCCAATTTCGCCATTGACGGGAGTCATCCTCCAATATCGGACAATCTTCGGCCTACCCCCGGTATCGACGTATCGGATAGGTGCCAGTTCACCATCCAGGCGACAGACCAGGCCGGTCTCTTCGGCGACCTCTCGCAGCGCGGCATCCTCGGAGCTTTCCCCCTCGTCGAGCTTGCCCTTGGGAAAGCTCCAGTCGTTGTAACGAGCCCGATGGACAACGACAACCTCGAGATCCCCTTCTTCGTCGAACCGGGTGATCAGTCCGCCCGCCGCCCGCACCGGGGTCACATCCAGCTCCGCAGCTTGTCACGCGAGAGTTCCTGCCATGGTGTGCCCCATCCGCTCCGCGCCGCGTCTGCTCTGACCAGTTCCAATCCAGCGAGCTGACCTGCCGCAAAAGCAGCCGCCGGATGGTCTTGGGCTGCTTGATCCAGCCAGGCGTGAGCGACGGCCGCGTCCTGCAATTCACCGAGCGTGTCCTGCAAGGCGGCCGCAGCTGCCGCAAACCGAAGGGCTTTCTTCCCCACCATGGGGGCGACTGCTTCGGCTGCGTATCGGACCCGTTTGGCCCGGATCCGGATCCGGTGCAGGTCAGCATCGGCAGGCTGGCCGGGCAGCTCCAGCACCGTTTGCCGGAGCCACTCGAAAGGAGCCCTGACCAGCTCCAGCAGTTCTTCCCTTGGGGCGTGCTCGGATGGGGGCAACAAGCGGGGAGCGTTGGCCGCCTCGACCATCCGGTCGAGCAGGTCAAGATACCTTTCCTGATCAGTGGCTTCCAACAGTGCCCTGCGGCGCCGTTTCCGGGCAGCCTCCAACATCGTCATGATGACGTGCAGCGGATACCGATCCGTCTTCGGCAGCTGCTCCGACGTTGTTTCGAGCCGCAGGGTGAGAACGTCGATGTCCCGGACGGTTCCGAGCGAACCACCCAGCCAGCGCAGCTCGTCCCGCAACGACGAAACCCACTGATCGTCGAGCAGAGGGCCAAAGGTGCGAAGGTCGGAACGAAGCCGCCGGGTGGCGACTCGCGCCTGATGCAAAGCCTCCGGGTCTCGGCCAAGCTGCACGGCCGGCATATGAACCATGAATCGGCGCACCGAGCGGGCGAAGGCGGCCTCGACGATCTCACCGACGCCGGCGTTTTCTCCCGGCTCGGCGATCACGACATCGGCATCTTGAAGTACGGCTCTTCCGAGCGCTCTGGCCAGCTTGCTCATGCGGGTTACGGGACCGGCCCCGGCCGCCCGAAGACCCGAGACGATCTCCTCCAGAATCCGGAGATCAGCCTCTTCGGCCGGCTCAATTCCAATCTCGCGGAATCGGCCGGCGGGGCCAACACCGCGGTAGGTCGATACATCGTCGTCGACGATTTCGGCTACGGAGCGTCCGGATGCATCGATCACGGACCAGGGCTTGCGGACCGTTCTCAGTCTGGCGATCTGCTGGAGAGACGCATGGCGAGCGTAACTGCGCACGAGGGCTTGGGCGCCTGCGGGTATCTGATCCCATCGTCCCTCGAACGTGACTTCCCGACAGTCCTGGGGGCCTTCAGCTTCGGCTGATGGCAGCGTGACGGACCACCCTTCGTCGGTCCGATGCCGGAGACTGCACCCCCACCTGGCCAGACGCAGATCCGTCGTGTCGTAATACACGGCATCGAGGTAGCGCCACGAACCGGCGACCACGGTGCGGCCGCCCACCCAGACATTGGGCAGGCGGAGATCAACGGGCGCACTGAGCTTCAGTTCGCGTTCCGGCATCAGACCTCCGCGCCCCCGCTGTACACAGTCCGTTTTGCGTGTGTCCCTACCTAGTTATCGGCCGAGCCGGCGGGAACGTTCACGGGTTCTTCTTCTCAAAACTAGCGGGGCCCTGGCCCGGGGATTGCTGCGGAAAGTCCGCCTGACGGGCTGACCCGCCAGAAAGCCGGCAAGTATGGGCCTTTGGTCCCTAGCCGTTGGCCCGCTCAACGGGCAACCTGTCCGAGAGGGAGGCGCCGGCTCATCCATGCGAGGAATGCGTGAGGGCAAAGATCGTCGCGGTCCTGTTGGTGGCGGGCGGACTGGCCTGCCTCCCGGTCCCCCTTTCAGGCGTGGAACCAACCCAGAACCCCTTCCCCGACGAGGTGAAGGCGACCGGCAGGCTGGTTTTCGACCGATCCGAGCATGATCCTTGCCTCGTGGCAGCGCCGCCGATACTCAAGGCCGACATCGAGGTAACCCTCAACACCGTCACCGGTACGGTCACCGGAACCATCGGCAACGGCCAGGGAGCCGGGGACGACCTCCTGGTCTGTCCCGGGGACGACAGCGACGAGCGATATATCGCCACCATCAGTTTCACCGGGATCATCAGCGGGAGAATCGACGCCGAGTCAGGTGGGATTGTCCCTGCTGGAAAAGAGGGCAATGTCACGATGACCGTCAGCGGGTCCGGAGAACGCGGGTACTACCCCGACATGCCGGAGTGGAGCATCGTTGGCTACGGAGGAGGCTTCGTCTGCGGTGAGTCAAACGCCATCGTCCCGACGTGCTCGTTGGGTGAATTCGAGGCAGTCACCTTTCCCGCTCAGCTCGGTGGTGTGCTGACACCAATGGGTGAGCTGATCATTGAACTCGACTGGATTGCACCATTCTGCGTCGCGATCAAGACCAGCCCGGACAATCCCAGTGTCAAGCAACCCGACTACTCGCCGGAGAATTGTCCGAGCAAAGGAAGAATCACCTGGACCAATGTCGTGCTCTCGAATGAGCGACCCGTCATCGAAGCATTGAGCGCCGTCCCGGCGAAACCCGTCACCACCGACGTGGTCCACATCACCGTCAAAGCCTCTGACCCGGAACGTGAACAACTCACGTATCAATGGACGGTCGACGGAGAGCGTCAGCAGATCGTCAACAGCCCCACGACCAAGTGGACCAACCCGTCTCGCGGGAATCATGCCATTGAAGTTCGAGTCATCGACCCGGGCGGTTTGTACGACGAAGCCGCCATCGACATATGGGTTGAGGATCCCAGCGAAGGGGGTATTGAGGGCGCCGCGGGTGACGATGGAACCGGCACGACCGGTGCGACATCGACCACCACGACCAAGCCAGCAACGTCCGGCGCGACCTCAGCGGAGAGCAAAGATAAGCCCTCCAAGGGAAAGGCCGCCGGTGGATCAGCGGTACTGGTCGCTGTCGTCGCCCTGGCCGGAGATGCCTTGAGAAAAGGCAAGATCCGCGGAAAAGCCGGTGAGCTCTATCGGTGGGGTGAGAAGAAGGCCGGCCGGGGACGGGAGCTGGCCGGAAAGGTAGAGCGAGCTGAAGCCGTCATCACGGATCCCGCCATTCTGTTGAAAGAAGGCCTGGACAAAGCGACCAAACGAGCAAAGGAGTCGTCACGAGGGCGGCGAGCCAAACGCCGGTTTGATGAAACACAACAGAGGTACAAAGAGGCGGAGCGCAAGCTCGAAAAAGTCGGACACTACGCCAGAGACCCAATTGGTGCGGCCGCCGAAGAATTTCGCAAATCCGACAAGGGGAAACGCCTGGTACGGCAAGCAAAGAAAGCGGAGCGCAAGCTCGAAAAAGTCGGACGCTTCGCCACCGACCCAATCGGCTCGGCCGCCGAAGAATTCCGCAAATCCGACCGGGGGAAACGCACTGAGCGACGCTTCAGGAAGCTGGAAGCAGCCCTGGAACGGGTTCGCCGGGCACGCCGCGACCCGCTGGGCACCATCAATAGAGCTGCCCGCGAGAAACTCAAAGAAGCCGCCTCACGGTTGAAGGTCAGAGTGAGAAAACGCGCTCTCGACTCTCGTGCCACTCGAAGCTATGAGCGTTTCGCCAAACGGCTCAGCAGGCAGACCAAAGGAATCCTCGATCCCAAATCTGCTGTACGCCTGGCGAGAGCGATGGGTGACTCGCGGCGATTCGGTCGCGAGGTTCGCCGCAACCCGGCACTAGCGCGGCATGTGATCCGGCGGGCGGGACTATCGCCGCTGGCCGTCGAGGCGCTCGGCGGACCTCGGGCGATAGGCCGGATGCTTGGCCGGATCGCCCAAGACTTCCCCAAGGAACTGCGCAGGGCTGGTCGCTTCATCACACGCCCCAGGGGGTGGCCAGCCGAATTTCGGCGAGGGGCCAGAAGATTTGGTCGCGCGTTAGGTTTTTGATGATGAACACGATCTGGATAGCGCTGATAATCTCGGCGGCGGTCTGGCTAACTGCGGTGGCAATCGCAGCTCTCGTCAAGGGAATCCAGTCACGCACCGTCCGGCTGAGGAGAGACGGAATCGCTGCCGGATTGCCAATCCTCGGGCTCGTCGCCTATGTTCTCATCGCCGGCGTCGCCCTTTCGCCTGTTGCGGCGGTCACCGCCTTTCTGGTCGGAAGCGGTCTGGGGTTCTTCGCGACGTGGCGGAATGGGTCGCTCCCCGCATTGGGGTTACCGGTGGTTTGGGCATCGCCATGGCAGATGGCCCTGCTGGCGTTGTCGGGAGTGGTGGCCAGTGTCGGTGCTTTGGGTGCCTGGGAAACTGTGCTCAACGCTGGATTGCTCGCCCTGTGTGCCGCCGTCGGGTTTGGTGCAGGTGCTTATGGATATGGCGTTGGGGCCACTCTCGACGCGCGGAAAGCCTTTGATGTGGAGCTGCGCCCCACCGTGACATGTCCCGGCTGCAGGCAGGTGGTGCGGGCCGGCATGCGCCTTTGCGCGCAGTGCGGGCAAACCCTCCCCGA
>Ga0224512_10003194_pt1 | contig 14556 bp, 17 predicted proteins | sample SF_May12_sed_USG_4_FD_169103 | JGI IMG/M metagenome (GOLD analysis project Ga0224512, IMG submission 169103) | Sediment microbial communities from San Francisco Bay, California, United States - SF_May12_sed_USGS_13 | ecosystem: Environmental > Aquatic > Marine > Sediment | place: USA...
GGCTCGCGGTGCGCGCGTCCTCCACGGCCTTTATGCTTAGCTTGACGATCGCTTCGTGCGACTCGAGCGGGACAGCGCCGGGCGCTGCGTTAATGTGCACCGCGCGCCAGGTGGATATCGCGGCGGTAATGAAGGAAACCGGCACGGTAGCGTAGATTAGATGTGAAATTCGTTGATCGTGATATGCACGCTGCGCTTACCGTCCCCGCGCTTCGCCCTCCCTAACTCGCTGTGGCGTGGGCCTCGCCTCCGATTGTCACCGCAAGCCGTATCAGCAAAACTCCAGCCCCGGGGCATGGCGCCGGCGGGTTGGGAGCCGGGCGTAAACGATCGCTCACATCCTAACCTTCCTCAACACCCGGGGGAAGGGACCCTCAGCCAGCACCGCCCAAACACGGTTGAGATAACCTTTTTTTGACTGCTCACTGCTCAATGAACCGCATCGTAGCGCACGTCCGTGATTTCGATCTCTTCCTCGCCCGACGGCGTCGTGAACTTGATCGCGTCGCCCAGCGTTCGTCCAAGCATCGCGCGCGCGATGGGCGAGATCCAGCTCACGTGCCCCCGGCCGGCATCCGCCTCGTCGATGCCGACAATCGTGACCGCGCCCTCTTGCGCGTTACCGCTGCGATAGGTGACCGTGGCACCGAAGTAGACGCGGTCCGTCGCTTCGCGCGCTGCCGGATCGACGACTTCGACGACGTCGAGGCGCTTGGTGAGATAGTGAATGCGGCGGTCGATCTCGCGCAGCCGCCGCTTGCCGTAGATGTAATCGCCGTTCTCCGAGCGGTCGCCGTTGGACGCCGCCCATGCGATCACTTTCACGAGCTCGGGCCGTTCGTGGTCAAGGAGTTGCGCGAGTTCCGCCTTTAGTCGTCCGTAACCCCGCGGCGTCATGTAGTTGCGAGCGCCCGGCGCGCCGGCAGCGGAACGCACCCCGCCGCGGCCCTTCGTCCTCGTTGCCATATCCTCCGGGTCCTCTCCAAGCGCGAAGTCATAGTTTAACGAAAACAAAGCGCTACGGGCTCCTGCCCGAGGCCACCAGCGAAATTCTGTGGTTGTCCCGCAAAATTTCATCATATAAAATCGGCTCGCACATTCCTATAGCCTTCAACATGCCCGCAAGAGAAGCCAAATCATCGATCCAAGTCATCGAACGCATGATGGGCCTGCTCGCAGCCCTTGCCCGCCACCCGGCGCCGGTCAACTTGAAACAGCTCGCGAACGAGACCGAGCTGCATCCGTCGACCGCGCATCGCATCCTTGGGGTCATGGTGGACAACCGGCTTGTTGACCGCATCGAGCCCGGCACCTACCGCCTCGGCATCCGGCTCCTGGAGCTCGGCAGCCTCGTGAAGTCGCGCATCAGCGTGCGCCAGGAGGCGCTGCCGCACATGCAGCAGCTGCATCAGGAGCTGAAGGAAACGATCAATCTGTCGGTGCGCCACGACGACGAGGTCGTCTATATCGAGCGCACAGCCGGGAGGCATTCGATGATGCGCGTGGTGCAGATCATCGGCACACGCGCGCCGCTGCATATCACCGCAGTCGGCAAGATCTTCCTCGCCGCCGACGACGCCGAGACATCGACCGACTACATCCGGCGCACCGGCCTGCCCCGCTTCACCGATCACACGCTAACCGATCCCGAGCGGCTGACGCGTGAGCTCGAGCAGATCCGCCGCGAAGGTTACGCATTCGACAACGAGGAGGCCGAGAGGGGCGTCTCGTGCATCGGCGCCGGGATTCTCAACGACGAAGGCCGGCTTGTGGCCGGTCTATCGGTCTCGGCGCCGTCCGACCGCCTCAACCGTGCCTGGGCCTCGCAGGTGCGGCAGACAGCGGAGCGGATCTCGCGTGCGATCGGCTATCATCCTGCGTAATGCGTGACGAGTGACCCGTGACGAGTGAGGCGCGTGCGCCAAGCCGTTGCTGGGCTCGCCCCGTTCACGTATTCGTCACTCGTCACCTGTCATGGCCTCTACATGCTCGATGAGCCCCTAGTCTTTCTCGACCTGGAGACGACCGGCGCGACGGCGCACTACGACCGCATCACGGAAGTTGGGCTGATCGAAGTCGAGCGCGGCCGCCTGGTCGGCGAGTGGTCCACGCTCGTCAATCCCGGCGTGAGCATCCCGCCGGCGATCCAGTCGCTCACCGGCATCACCAACGACATGGTCGCGCTCGCGCCGGGCTTCGACGAGATTGCGCGCGAGCTCTATCGCCGGCTCGAGGGCAAGCTGCTCGTTGCGCACAACGCGCGCTTCGATTACGGCTTCCTGCGCAACGAGTTCAAGCGCGCCGGGATGCGTTACTCCGCGGGCGTTCTATGCACGGTCAAGCTCTCGCGCCGGCTCTATCCGCAGCATGCGCGGCACAACCTTGATGCGCTGCTCGCGCGGCACGGCGTGGCCTGCGACGTCCGCCACCGCGCGCTCGGCGATGCACGAGTGTTGTGGAACCTGCTGCAGATCTGGCAGCGCGAGATCGGCGCGGAGCGGGTCGCCTCGACAGTCGAGACCCTGACCCGCGCGCCGACCGTTCCCGCGGGGCTGCCCGACAACGTATTCGACGGTATCCCGGAATCACCGGGTGTGTATCTCTTCTACGGCGAAAACGACGTCCCGCTCTACGTCGGCAAGAGTATCAATCTGCGCTCCCGGGTAATGTCACACTTCTCGGGCGACCACCGCGTCGGCAAGGACATGAAAATCGCGCGCGAAGTGCGGCGCGTCGACTGGGTCGAGTGCGGCGGAGAACTTGGCGCGCTGATCGAGGAATCGCGCCGAGTGAAGAGCCTCGCACCGGTTTACAACCGGCGATTACGGCGCGTGACCGATCTTTGCGCCTGGCACTGGCGGCCCGACGGGTCCACCGGCGCGCCGCGGCTCATCTCAGCGCGCGAGCTCGAGATCGCGCATTTCGGCGACCTGCACGGGCTGTTCCGCTCCCGCGCGTCTGCGATCGAGGCCCTGCGCGAGATCGTCGCCGAACATGGGCTCTGCCCGATCGTGACCGGAATCGAGAAGGGCAAGGGGCCGTGCTTCGCCCACCAGATCAAGCGCTGTCGCGGGACCTGCGTCGGCAAGGAGAGCCTCCCGAGTCACGCGCTGCGGCTTGCGCAGGCGCTCGCCGGGCTGCGCATGCGGCCGTGGCCGTTCAGGGGCCGTATCGGCGTGCGCGAGACGAGCGGCAGCAGGGAAGAACTCATTGTGCTCGATCGCTGGTGCTACCTCGGTACTGCGCGCAGCGAGCAGGAGCTCTACGATATCCAGGACACACGTCCGAATCCGGTATTCGACCTCGACACTTACAAGATTCTGTCGCGCTTCTTCGAACGCCCGCGGCGCGACTGCGAAATCGTCGAGCTTGCGGCGTAATGCGTGATGGCCAGGGATGCTTTGAACACAAGATCGCCAGATCGCGTTCGCCGTGCGTCGTTTTAGACCTGCAAGTCCTGCCCGATTTGATGTTTTCGCAAACCGCGTCAAGGTAGATTCAGGTTGTCTAATCCGCTCCGGTCCACACCTTCCGATGGCGCCCCCGAGCTGCCGGCACGGATCGTGCAGCTCACGCGCACGACGCAGGGCATCGAGCTCTATTTTCCGCCGCTGCGCTCGGTGGCCGCATCGGCCGGGCTCGGCGCCTTCGGTGTCATTTGCACCGCGCTTCCGACCATGGCCGGAGCAGCACTGGTTTCAGCTCTCGGTTTCGACACACACGCGCTGTTGGTGATCGCGCTCCTCGCCGGATTCGTATTGCCGCTCTTTGTCTTCGGGCTGACGTTTGTCGCGCTCGCTGTGTGCCAAGTCGCCAATTCGCTCTTCGTGCGGGTGGAGCACGCCGGTATCGCGACTGCGCGTCGCGCCTTCGGCTTCACGTTCCGGCGACGCGTCATCGGCAGAGCCGATATTGCCGCGATCGTGCCGCAGATCCCGTCGCGCTTCCAGACCCCGCTCGCGGCCGAGCCGAGCTACCGACTGATTGCCTTGAGCCGCGCACCCGGCCAGGCCCGTATGGTGGTCGCCGAAAGCCTCGGCGGCGAAGCGCTCATGGAGCGCGTGAGATCCCTCATCGAGGAGGCGGCCGGCGTGAGCCGCAGCAAGGAGACATCATGAAGGCGAAACAGTCGGGAGCGGCGACGCGTACCGACGTCACGGCCGAGCCGCGTTGGGTAGCGCCCCTTGGAATCTCCGAAGCCATACGCAACCATACCAGCCTCGCGATAGCGGGAGCACGCGGGACGTTTCCTGATCAACCCCGCAGGCGTTGAGCTGGTGCGACTCGACGCCCAACGATCTTGGGTTCGTCGACGCGCGGGCACGGCAAGTGGCCGGCGGACATCCGATCAAGCGCATGCTCGATCGCGACAATCCCGGCTCGTGGCGGCCGGAATGAAACGTGGCGGCGGATTGCCGATTCGTGACCTCGGCAGCGGGCCGCCGCCGGCCGTTTCCGGCTGCTCGAGACCAGCGAGTCAGTGCATTGTGAGCGGCGTGCTCATCAACACGTCGTAGCCGCCCAGGAACTCGTCGACGTGCTCGATCGACGCATCCTCGTTGACCGCGATCTGCATTGACTCAAGAAACCGCTCTGCAACGTCTCCCTGGTAGAAGGTGCTGCGCGCCGCGTGCTTGTCGACCAGCTCGTAGCCGTGCTGCGCCGGATACTCGAGCACGTAGTAGTTCTCGCTGTTGTAGATGATGTTCATGGCTCTTTTGCGCCTCGCGCGTATCCATTCAATAAGACCCACTGCGCGAACCGCAGTTCAAACCGACAGCCGCGCAACGTGACTTCTTACACGTTGTTACGTATGGCCAGATCGGCCGGATTTCAAGGGCTTAGAGCCCGCGATCGGGGGCGTTGTGTCGCGCCGCTTCGTACGCGGGGCCGGAGAAGAATTTGCCGATAGGTGATTTTTCGAGCGGATCTCGCGACTCCTCCCCCCAGCAGTACCTTTTTAGAGGTTGCTCAGCGGTGACGCAGCTGCGAGAGAGCGATTCCCGCAAGTATGAGAACCAGTCCCGCGTACGCGTTCGGCCCCGGTTCCTCGCTCATCAGCCACACTCCCGCGAACAAGGCCACACAGGGCGCGAGGTAATTGACGAGCGACATGAACGTTGCGCCCGCCGAGCTGATTAGCCGGAAGTAGCAAATGGTCGCGACAGCCGTAGGGCCAATTCCCAGCCAGACGATTGCGGCGACAGACGAGAAGCTTGGGGTGAGCGTCCATGGGCGGTCGAGCGCGAGCGCGAACGGCACCGCCACCGCGCTGGCGGCAAGCAGGACCGCCGCCGATGAGACGAGAAAATTGCCCTTCACCAGCAGCCGCGCAAGCACGGTGTTCAGCGCGTAGCACAGCGCGCCGCCGAGAATGGCAAGCTCGGAGACCACCTGCAGGAGCGAGCCGCCGATGCCGCTCAACGCCGCCGGCCCCATCAGCACGACGATCCCTGCGAAACCGAGGACGAATCCTGCGACACGGTTGCGTGTCATCGGCTCGGTCGCGATCAGGAAATGGGCGAGCACCAGCGTCGCCAGTGGCATCCCGGCCATCAGAATGCCGGCAAGCGCGCTGTCGACGACCTTCTGGCCCCATGAGATGAGATAGAAGGGCAGCGCGTTGCCGATTACCGCCAGCGCGACGAACGACCACCATACGCGTCCCAGGCGCGGCAATCGCGAGCCCCGCGCGTAAACGACCGCGAGCAGGATTGCCGCCCCGATCACCAGCCGGCCGGCGGCCAACGTCGCCGGCGGCACGGTCGCGATTCCCAGCTTGTTGAACATGAATGACGAGCCCCACATGAGCACCAGCGCCATGAGCAGCGTCCAGTCTCTTACAGTGTGCGGTTGCAATGCGGGATCGCCTTCACGAGTTGCGCAAGGATACACGAACCGCGCACCGTACCGGCCGGCGCGTAGGCAGCCGGCCGCGCACCGTGGGCAACCGCGGACGGGTTGCCCCAGCGGCGGATTTTGGCGATCATGGGGTCGAGAGTCGGGTTGCGAATCGCCTCCGCTCGCGGCGGACAATTTCGCGCCCGGCAATAAGCACTTAACAAATGCCACATCCGGAGGAAGCCAAGCCATGGAGACCGGGAGTCCGCCCGTAACCAGCCGCACGCAGGCTTTGCTGGAAGTCGCGGCCGCCGCGCTCATCATCTTGATCGCGGGGGGGCTCGCGCTGAGCATGCCGTGGCTCATCTCCGAGAGCGGATTCAATCCGATACAGGACTTCATCCAGCTGTCGTCGGCGTTTTTCCCGCGCCTGACGTTTGGCGTTCTCGCCGTGCTGGGGGCGATCTACTTGGCGCGCGCAGCATTGGTCCTGCGCGCGAGCCCCGTCGCCGGCTTCGTATGGTGGGACCCGCGGTATCGCAATGTCGTGCTGCTGGTCGTGCTCGCATCACTCTACTTCTACTCCATGCCGTGGCTCGGGTTTAGCGTTGCGACCGGGTTCTCGACCTTGGCGCTGGCGCTGCTCGTCGGAGGCGGCATCTGGTGGGTCGTCGCCTGCCTCGCGCTGATTGCGCCGGTGACCATCCGTTTCGTGTTCGAGCGCCTGCTGCTCATCTCGCTTCCCCGCTCCGAGTTCGACGCCATCGCGGTGCCAGAGGAAGCGCTGATGCAGTGGCTCGTGCGCACGCTGACGTAAGGGGCAGGGAAGGCGATGCTCGATCTCATGCTGCAGGCCTTTCACCTGCTCGCGCGCTGGGACACCTATTTCTACATCACGGCCGGCCTGATCGTGGGCATTTTCGTCGGCGCAATGCCCGGCCTCACCACCGTGCTGGCCATGGCGGTGCTGCTGCCGATCTCGTTCAAGCTCGAGCCGATGCTCGGCATCCCGTTCCTGATCGGCGTCTACAAAGGCGGAATCTACGGCGGCAGCATCTCGGCGATCCTGGTCGGCATCCCCGGCACCGGCGCCTCCATCGCCACCACTTTCGACGGCCCGCCGCTCACCCGCAAGGGTCAGGCGCGTAAGGCGCTCGAGATGGCGCTTTATGCCTCCGCCATCGGCGACATCATCTCCGACATCCTGACGGTGTTCCTGGTCAGCCTGATCGCGCTGGTAATTTTGCTGATCGGCCCGCCGGAGATCTTTGCCATCATCGTTTTCTCGCTGGTGCTGATCGCCAGCGTTTCGAGCGAGTCGGGGTTGAAGGGCGGGATTGCCGCATGCATCGGGCTGGGGCTGGGGTTCGTCGGCACCGACGCGACCACCGGCGCCACCCGCATGACCTTCGGCCTCGAGATATTGAGCGGCGGCATCCCGCTCATCCCGCTCATCATCGGCGTCTTCGCGCTGCCCGAGATTCTGGAGGCGCTGGAATCGCGGGCGCCGCGCTTCGTCGCGCAGAACGTCGACCTGAAGATCACGGGCGAGCGGCTGCTCTGGAGCGAGCTGCGCGCCTCCGCCCGCACCATACTGCGCTCGACGGCCATCGGCACCGGGATCGGTGTCGTGCCGGGGCTGGGACAAGTGGTCGCGGCGTTCATCGGCTACAGCGCCGCGAAGCGCGCGTCCCCTCACCCCGAGCGGTTCGGCAAGGGCGAGCTCGACGGCATCGCCGCGCCCGAAGCGGCGAACAACGCAGTCAACGGACCGACGCTGGTGCCGCTGCTCACCATGGGCATTCCCGGCGACAACGTCACGGCCATACTGCTCGGCGCCTTCATGGCGCACGGGCTTCGCCCCGGGCCACAAATCTTCCAGGAGCAGGGCGCGCTCATCTACGCGCTCCTGTTCGCCATCGTGCTGGCGAACATTATCTTCCTCGCAGTGGGCTACATCATGCTCAAGCCGTTCGTCGCCGCGATCCAGGCGCGCAAGGCGTACCTGATCCCGTTAATCCTCGCCCTCGCCTTCGTAGGCACGCTTTCGACGGGCAGTTTCTCCGACATCGGGCTGATGATCGTGATCGGGGTTTGCGCCTACATTCTGCGCAAGCTGGGCTTCGATCTCGCGCCTTTAGTGATTGCGTTCGTGCTCGCGCACCCGATCGAATACTCGCTCTCCCAGACGCTGCTCTACGCGCAAGGGTCGATCTTCACCTATCTCTTCATCGACCGCCCGATCGCCGCCGTTTTCCTGGTCGGCATGCTGGTCTGGGTGGGCTGGACGGCGTACCGGACCTGGGTCCGGCCCGCAAAACCGCGCCCAAAGCAGTGAACTAAGACGCGGCGGCATGCTCTATATTCTATGGAGCCCGGCCCCGGCCGCGGCGCCAGCTTCACGCAAGCCACCACCCGTTCACTAATGAAAAACAAAGGAGGACCGCCATGAGACGCTTTTCTCTGACTACGCTCCTTCTCGCGCTGGCCGCTGTTGCCCTGCCGTTCCAGGCGCCCGCGCAGGAGAAGTTTCCCGACCGGCCCATCACATTGGTCATTCCGCTCGGCGCCGGCGGCAGCCACGACCTCCATGCCCGTGGCATCACCGGCATCATCAGCGACATCCTGGAGCAGCCCATGGTGGTGAAGCTCCTGCCCGGCGGCGCGGGCATGCGCGGCACGACCTTCGCCGCGCAGGCGAAGCCGGACGGCTACACCGTGCTCTTCACCCACAACGGCCTCGACCAGCTCGTGCCGCAGACGCAGAAGGTGCCGTTCGATTCGCTGAAGGACTTTAAGACAATCGCGCGCATCAATTACGCGGAACCGATCTTCATGACGCACGATGGCGCGCCGTTCAAGACGCTGCAGGGCTTCATCGACCACGCGAAGGCGAATCCGGGCAAAGTGAACTTCGGTCACAGCGGGGTGTGGGGCGCGCTGCACACGCCGACTGCCCAGCTGCTCAAGGCGACCGGCATCCGCGTCAATCTCATCCCGCACCAGGGCGGCGGCCCCTCGCTGCAGGCGCTGCTCGCGAAGCAGGATGACATCGGCGGGCTGTTCGCCACCCAGGCGCGCCCGCACGTCAAGGCGGGCAAGCTGATCCCGCTCGCGGTCGCCGGCGATACACGGCTCAGCAAGGACGCGGACTTCAAGAACGTACCGACCACCGCGGAGCTCGGGTATCCGCAAGTCTCGTTCACCATGGACCGCATCTTCATGGCGCCCGCGGGCGTTCCCGAGGAGCGGCTCAAGGTGCTGCGCGATGCCTTCGAGAAGCTCACCGAGAACCGCTCGTTCAAGAAATTCATGAGCAGCATCGGCGAGGATGTGGAATTCATGCGTGGCGAGGAGTACGACAAGCAGCGCGTGAAGCGCTACGCCGAGTTCGGCGACCTCATCAAGGCGATGACCGAGAAGAAATAGCCGTGAAACCAGCACAGCGCGCCGCAACGGCGCGCTGTGCATGTTTCGGGGGTCGACATGGAGCGGCCCCCGATTTTTTCTGGCCCGTTGATGGGGGCTCGCGGCGGCTTCGCGGTCTACCGGCAACCCTTGACCGCGCAAATCACGCGGTTCGTCCACCACCAGCCGGCAATCGCGGTCTGCTTCCATGCGGGCAAGGACCCGTACCACTCGGCGTCGGCGTGGCAGCGCGCGCACGCTTCCGAAGGCGGCGCGGCCGGCCAGCCGGCCTCCCGGTTGTAGAAGAACCTGCCAAGCGCGTACGAAAAGCCCACAACGCCCGCGCTCATCGCCACTGTGACGCCGACTATCACCACAAAAACCATCAGATGTTCCATCGCCGCCTCCTGCGAAGATCACACCACGATGCGTTCGCATGGTAGCGCCGGACGGACCGCATGAGTCGCCGCCGACCGGCTTTTTTGCCATGTTGAGAACAATGTCACAGTTGGCCTGCACGCCGGTGTGGAAAATTTCACACGTTGCGCACAATACTCATCCGGCCACCAGGTATAAGATCGCCGCGACGCTCAACAGGATTCCGGCGATAGCCCGCGCTGGGAGCGGCTCCGCACGCAGGAAGATCGCGCTCAGCAGCACGGTCACAAGCGGATAGGTCGCGACCACCGGCGCCACCGTTGACACCGGTGCACGGGTAAGCGCCGAGTACATCAGCAATACCGCGGCCCCGTTGATCAGCCCGGTCAACGCGAACCAGGCGACCGCGGCCCTCGTGCGCGCAAGCCTGGCTGCGCGCGGAACCCGGTCGACCGTGAGCACTGTGGCGGACGAAACCAGGTAGCCGATGAGGCTCGCCGCGAACGGGTTCGGCCAAATGAGAAGGCCGGCTTTCGCCATGACCTGGGCAAGACCGCGCAGGGCAGCGCCCCAAACGGGCAGGAGCAGCGCCCAGCCTGAGGCGCCCGTTCCCACGCGCGCGCGGCGCCATGAGAGCATCGCAACACCAGCCGCGACGCCGCACGCGGCGACGATCGCCCTCGGCGGCACGTCCTCCTGCAGCAACACGGCGGCCGCGAGCAGCGCAAACAGGGGCGCAGTGCTCGAAATCGCACCGGTCACCGAGGGGCCGAGCTGGTCGTTGGCGCGAAACGTCACCAATGTCACCAGCGCCGGGAAGAAAAGCCCCACCACGGCGAAGATGAGCGCGGCATCCCAGCTGAAACCGCCTAGGTCTAGCATGAACGGCATGGCAACGACGAACAACAGAGTCGCGCTGGGAATGCTGATTGCCGCGCCCGAGCGGGCATCGAGCGAGCGCAGCCCGAGCGCAGCGGTAATCAGCGCCGCGCCGAAGCACAGCGTGCTGAGCAATGCAAGGGTCAGCGCCAAACGTGCAACCCGGGCACCGGGATGCGCGGGGAATCGAGTCCCGTCACCTCGGTTCCGCAGCCGCCTTGCCGGTGAGCCAAACGTACTCGATTTGCGGCAGCGCCTGCGCGATGCGCCCCGCGATCTCGTCCTCGGTTAGCGAGCTCAATGGATGATTGATGACCACCGGATCCAGCGCAGCCATGCCGAGCGCATCGCGCTGGGTGTGGGCCTCAAGCACGAATTCGGTGGTGACGATTACCGCCGTGGGGCGGCCCTTCGCCTCCAGCATCACGGAGTCGTGCATACAGCACGACGTACATGACCCTCAATCGGCGATGGCGGTCATTACGATGTCGTTGTTGGCGGCGATCTCGTCGATCAGCTCCGGCGCCGCGCTCAGCGAAAAGCTCTCTTTTCGATAATAGTTGACCGCCTCAAAGCCGTGCTTCTTCGCGAGGCGGTCGCGCAGCCCGCGCAGCAGCTTATTGGCGTTCCACTTGGTGTTGTCGAGGATGCCGAGGCGAAGCCCCTTCAGGCTCTTCGCGCGCGGCGCGCTCGCCAGCGGCGAAGCTTCAACCACCCCGCGCGGGTCGTAGACTTGCAGCGTTCTCATGAGTGTCTCCAGTGACTGCTACAGATAACAGGTGCCATCGACGCACTGTGGTCCGCCGGCCGAGGGCGCCGCGCCGCTCACGGCGCGCAGGACTGGCGTCGACATGTGCCCCCAACCGGGGATGAAAGCGGAAAAGCGCCCCGCTTCGCCGCCGGCGACGAACAGATGGATGTTGTCCGCGCTCGGCACGATCGGCGTGCGCGCATCGGGCTCGCGCTTGTACCACACCGGCAAGTTGCGGTTGTAGACCTTGCCATAACGCCCATTGCCGTAGAGATCGCCCCAGCGGTTGCCGGAATGCGCCCACAGGTAGTGGCGGATGTCGTGCCGCTTCCAGCCGTGCTTGGCGATGGTCGCGGCGTGCTCCATGCCGAGAACCACCGCGCAATGCCCGGCCGAAACCGCGTTGTTGTTGCAGATCGTGCTCATCGCCGAGCAGATGCTGTCGAGGATCCCCTCGGGATCGTTGGCAAAGTGATTGGTGACGCTGTGCGGCGGCTCGGCCGCGAGCACGAAGATGGTCGAGTCTTCAGGCTTGTAGCCCTTCTCGACGTGGTACGGCGCAAGCGGGCTACTCTCCTCGTTCTCCGCGATGCAGTAGGTGTACTTGCCGGGGTGGCCGAGCGTGCTCTTGTCCAAGAGCCCCGGCCAGCCGCCGCCCACGTTGAGCAGCATCAACCGCAGCGCGCGGCCAATGGTGGCGTTGGCGCGGTTGCCTGAGCCGAACACATTATGCCCCGCGTTCATGCCGATCTCGCGGCGGACCGGCCCGTTGACCACCAGCAGCGGGCTTGCCATGTGAGTCGTCGCCTGCACGCCGTTGAGATTGAACGGCGGCGCGCAGAGCGCGAGCATTGCCGCCTCCACCACCGGTGCGTACTCGGGCCGGCAGCCGGCCATCACCGTATTGATAGCGAGCACTTCGCGGGTGAGGCTACCCCAGCGCGGCGGCACGCGCGCTACGCGCCTGGCCGGCTCACCGCCGAGCGCGGTGAGCATCGCCTTAACCTTTTCCGGTGTGGGCGGCACGAGCGGCAATCCGTCGGAATACCCGCGTTCGTAATACCACTCGATGAGATCGGTACCTTCGGGGACCTGCGAGGCTGCCGCCTCGGGCGGCACCTTCAGAACAGCATCTTGGGCCATGTTGCGCTTCCGTGGAAGGTATTGAGCGACCGCGGTCCGCGGGTCGATTGATCCATCTTACTCAAGGACGCGGCGCGCGCAAAGCAGGTGGCGATCCGGCAACGTTTTCGCGAGGTCAAAGGCACGATATTCATGCCCGCGACTCAGCGGCCATCACGAGTGATGCGCGGACTCCGCGGGAAGCTCGGCAAGTTCGATCAGGCAGTTCTCGGTCGCCGACGGATCAAGGAAGGCGATGCGGCAGCCGGCGTGGCCGATGCGCGGCACCTCATCCAGCAGCGGGATGCCTTTCGCCTTCAGTTCCGCCAGCGCTTCATCGATATTCTCGACCTCGAAGCAGATGTGGTTGAGCCCGCCACGCCCCTCCGCGATCATCCGCGCGTGCTTGCTGTCGGGCGTAGTCCCGGCGATCAACTCGACCATGGACTCGCCGACGGGATAGAGCGCGAGCCTCACGGGGCGCGTGGGATTGTCCTCGACGCCGCCCAGCTTGATGCCGAAGCAGTCTTCCCACAGCTTGCGGCTCGCCTCGACATCCCGCACCACCACGCCCACGTGTTCTATTCGCTTGATTTTCATTGCCCTGCACCCCGAAATGAAAGGGGGCAGCCGCCGCTGCCCCCGTTGATCGACCGGTTATGCGTTCAGCAGCCCGACTGGCACTTGCCGTCGCCATCAAACTCCATGGTCTTGCCGGAGAGCGGGACGTGCGCCGGGACCTTGACCGCCTTCATGAAAGTCTCCGTGCGGGTGCCAGGCAATACTTTGCCCCCCTTGGTCGCCACCTCGTTGGCATGAGACAGGATGACCTCGGCGGGCTTGACCAGGTCGTTGATCACATAGGCCGCTTCCGTCGGGCCGGTGGTGAAAGTGTCGCCGATATTCATGACGGCGAGGTTGGCCTTGTAGTGACCGCGCACGACCTTGTCCTGCTCGGCCGTGATGCCGGTATCGCCGGAGAGATAGACGACGAGCCCATTGCTGAACTTCAGCACATAGCCGGTAGGCGGACCAACATACCCCGCGATTCCCGCCTCTTTCATGTGCTTGCCCAGATCACCGCCGATGTAGTCGGGATCGAGGCCGTTGCTGTGAACCGCGGGCACCGTCGCAATGGTCACGCCGCCGATGGTCCTGCTGGCACCGAAGCGCACGAGGAGCGAATCCTGCGGGTTGCCGCCGTTCGCCTTCAGCTTGTTGGCAAAGAAGGGCGGCATTTCGCTGCCCGTCACGATCTTCGCCTTCTTCGCCAGCGCGATGTTCACGGTGTTCGAGTTCGGCACCGCCGACACCGAGGTATCCGGCTTGGCGCAACTGCCAGAATTGGGCGCCTTGTTGTGTGCGTTGCCTACGTGGTCCCCGTGCATGTGGCTGACGAGGATGATGTCGATCTTGCCCAAACGGGGATCGTCTGATCCCGCGACCGTTCGACCGGCGTCGTAGAGGACGCGCGTTCCGGTCGGATCCTCGAAGACGAGGGCCCGGTCTTGCGGGCAAAACTCGCCTTCTTGGCCGCCAAGGGGCGTGATCTTGACGTTCGCTGCCCCCGCGGTCTGCGCGACCAGGCCGGCAAGGCCGAAAAAAAACAGTGCCAGAATTACAGACGGTCTTTTCATATTTTCTCCTCCGAAGTGATGGAACCAGCGAATGAACCTTAAAAAACACGAGGCATGAATTATGTGGGAAGAGGCGCGCCCACGCCAGTCGGATGATTTTGGGCTGTGGATAATTTACCTGACTCGTTGCCGGCCGCGCGTATAGTTGGCATGAATTTACCGCTATCCGAAACAGAGAGGGCGAATCATGAAGTCCGCGATGTTGATTTCAGTTTTTGTTGTCCTCGCCGGGTGTGCCACCGCGCGGGTCCATTCCGATGCCGCACGCGATTCCTGGCGCGGAGCGACATACGACGAGGTCGTGGCGCGCTGGGGCGCCCCGTCTCGGAGCACGACGCTGACCGACGGCCGCCCGGCCCATACCTGGATTTCCGAGAGCACGTCCTCGCGGGGAAGCTTTTATCCGTCAATCGGGATTTTCGGGGGCAGCGGCGGCGTGGGCGTCGGCACGGGCGTGAGCGTCGGCCCCGGCGGCTACGAGCAGGTGCGCTGCGAACGCACCCTCATCTTCAGCGCCGGGCGCGTCGTGGAGCAGCACTG
>Ga0224512_10003195_pt1 | contig 14554 bp, 13 predicted proteins | sample SF_May12_sed_USG_4_FD_169103 | JGI IMG/M metagenome (GOLD analysis project Ga0224512, IMG submission 169103) | Sediment microbial communities from San Francisco Bay, California, United States - SF_May12_sed_USGS_13 | ecosystem: Environmental > Aquatic > Marine > Sediment | place: USA...
AACCAGCGAGGGGGTATATGATGAACCGAGCCTACCAGTACTATCTGCGGGCGTGCTCTGCGCCACTGTTGCTTGTTTCCTCCCTGGGACCGCTTTCCGCATCGGAGTTGCCGACGGAAGCGGACATGCTGGCCGACATCCCGCTGGTCAGTTCGGCATCACGGCTCCCTCAGCGTCCGGAGGACTCTCCCGCGACCGTGACTGTGATCGATCGCGAAATGATCCGGGCATCCGGTGCCATCAACCTGGCCGACTTGTTTCGGCTGGTGCCAGGTTTTCAGGTTGGCCATGTAACAGGTAATCGTTTCGCGGTGACATCGCACGGCCTGGCGGATGAGTTCGCACGTCGCTTGCTGATTATTGTCGATGGACGCTCCCTTCATACCGCCTTCAATTCCAGTGTTGACTGGACTAATACCCCGCTGGAAATTGAGGATATCGAGCGCATTGAAGTTATCAGTGGGCCCAATGTGGCTAGTTATGGCGCAAACGCCTTCAATGGTGTTGTAAACATCACCACCCGGCAGCCTTTTCAAGATCAGGGGGGGTATGTGAGCGTGACCGGTGGAAGTAATGATACCGGTGTCGGCATGTTTCGTTTCGGTGGGCGGAGTGAGTACCTTGACTATCGCATCAGTGGTAGTTATCGCGAGGATGACGGGTTCGATAATGTGAACGATGACACAGAGCAGGCCAAGCTGTCGTTCCGAGGTGTCTATCAACAAGATACTCGTGATCAGTGGGATATTCAGCTGGGTGTGGCGCAGGGCAAGTATGGCATCGGTCAACCGAATGACCGGTTTACACCTGAACGGACTGGCGACAGAACCTCGCATCATGAATACCTGCGTTGGACACGAACCCTGAATCCAACAGACTCGGTTTACGTTCAGCTCTATCACAACGGTTATGAAATGGATGATGACTTTACGATTGGCCCATTGTCGGAAGTCGTTTCCGAGGAGCTTGGTGTTCCGATATCACCGGAGGTATTCGAGACGATACCATGGGGAATTCCACCGGATACCTTCACCCTGAAAGATCAGACCATCCGCTATGGGCTGGATGATATAAAGACCGATCGTTACGATCTTGAATTTCAGCATACGCTGCAACCGTGGGATAACTTTCGCCTGGTGTGGGGAGCAGGCTTGCGTTACGAAACCATCGAGGGTGAGTACTGGCTTGATGGAGAGGAAGATGACCTCGTATCACGCTTGTTTATGATTGCTGAGAGGAGCTTGGGGGACCGCACGATCCTTAACCTGGGTGCGAACCTGGAGGACAACGACATTATCGGGACTGAAATCTCGCCCAGGCTAGCCGTTAATTACCATCTGACAGACAGGCACACCCTGCGCCTGAGTGCGGCCCGAGCCCACCGTACTCCCTCGCTTCTGGAAGATCATTGGTCAAGTTATTTCCGTTTCGACGGCGGACCACCGCTAGCCAGACATATTAGTTTCGGTCTCGACGATCCTGAAGAGATTACTGCTTACGAGATCGGCTATATCGCAAAGTGGCCGGAACACGCGTTGACGCTGGATATGAAACTCTACCGTGAGCGTATTGACCCGGTTATTAACCATGTCGACGACAAGCGTGATGTGACTCTTGATCCTTACAAGATCGCAAAATGGGTACAAATTCAGAATAACAATGTCGGTTCGATTGATATCGACGGATTTGAAGCACGACTTGTTTACCGACCGCGCCCGGCAGCCTTTCTGATGCTGACCTATGCCTATGCGAATCCGGAAGGAAGGTATCTTGATGAGTACCATGTATTCACAGATGAAGAGTTGGCTATTTTCGGCACAGGAGGTCCGGGTTTCTGTCCTGCGCCGCCAGATGCCGCGGGATATTCCCCTGTCTGCAGGTCATTCTCGAGTCGTGCACCTGAACATTCCTACAGCCTGCTGGCTGGCTATCGATTCGCATCAGGATGGGAATCGAGTATGTCCGTAGTTGGTGCAAGTAATTTTACATGGTTTGGCGACGGAGACGACTTGCCAAGCTATACGCGCGTGGATGCGAGGCTCGCAAAAACATTCAAGATCGGGAGTTCGGTTGCTGATATCGCGCTGATTGGGCAGAACCTGGGTGGGGATTACCTCGAATTTCGTGATGACAATGTCTTTGACACTCGCGCCTATCTTCAGTTCAGCCTGTCATTCCCGTGAGACAAGTAGCGGATGTGGCCAGAGCGTAAGACAGGATTGCCAGTGCGTATGGGAAGATGAAGCCGATTTTGACAATAAGGTTTCTGTTGCTGCTGCTCGCCTTTCCGGTGACAGTGTTGCCTGTCCATGCGGCAGAGCTGACTCCGCGTATTACGCTGCTGCTGAGCGGCAGCATGGACATCCATTTGCAGACCCTGCGCGGTTTCAAAGCACGCCTTGACGAATATGGAAACATCACGGCGGTGCTCGGTATCAAGAATCTGGATGATGACAGCCACGCAGATAGTGTTAATTTAGGTGAGTCCGATCCTGAACTGATAATCGCGATCGGCAGCCGCGCTACCCGCAAGCTGATTGAAGCAGACCTGGATACTCCGGCACTGAGTATTGTAACGCCGAAAGTGACCTTCAATACCCTGCTGAGTGCTTCTGAAACTGCAAGCAAGAGGCAGCATTCCGGGAAGCTTGCTGGTATCGTACTTGACCAGCCACCCTCACGTCGCATGCGTCTGGCCAGGAGTCTGCTTCCTGGTCCTCTCAGCGTAGGCGTCCTTTGGGGGCCGACTTCGAAGCAGGAATCTGCGGAATACCACGCAGCGGCCGAAATGGCCGGCCTGGAGTTGAACACGGCCGTGGTCGATGATGAAATGAACCCGATACCGATGATCGAAAGACTGATCAGGGATAATAATGCCTTGCTGGCGGTGTACGACAGTATTGCCCTCAACCCGGGTACCGCCAAGTGGTTGCTGTACCTGGCCTATCAGAACCGAATACCGGTCATCGGATTCTCCAGGGCCTATGTGGATGCCGGTGCATTGGCGGCTGTCTACTCTACCCCGGAACAAATCGGCAGGCAGGCGGCGGAGGTGGTCCACGACTACATCAAGGGCAATTCAGGCAGGTTACCTGCACAGATTTATCCCAAATATTTCAGTCTGGGCCTGAACAAATCGGTTGCGCGTTCGATCGGCTTGTCATTACCCGACGAGGACCGGTTACTGCTGCAACTGATGCAGGCCGAGGAAGGCAGTCAAGCGAAATGATCCACTGGTTTGACAACCGAAGTATCAAGACGCGTGTACTGATCAGCGCTCTTGTGCCATTGGTGGTCGTGACTGTAACACTGGGTTATTACATGACAACGGCCCGGTTGCGTGATGTCGATCAGCAACTGGAACAGCGCGGAACCGTGCTCGTCAATTACCTGGCACCCTTGAGTGAATTCGGGCTGTTTGCGAATAATCGCGACATGCTCGAGCCGGTATTGCGGCATGCACTGGCCGAGCCGGACGTAGAATCTGTAGTCATTCTCGATACAGAAAAGAAGGTGGTGTTGCGCGGAGATAACAGCGAGCCATCTAAAGTCGCCGCTACTGCCGTCCCCCTGCAGGCCCAGGACACAACACTCGTCTTCACGGCACCGATTCGATCCAGCCAGGTGCCGGTTTCTGATTATCCGCCGGTGGAGGAGCAGGGACACGACAAGGAGAGCGGCAAGGTTCTTGGCTGGGTCGAAGTGCGGTTGTCCACGACGGCCAACCAGGGCAGACAAGCCCAGATTCTGCGTAACAGTATCCTGATGATTCTTGCCGGTATTGTTCTGAGCGCCTTGCTGGCATTGATGATCGGTCGCAGTGTCACCGGGCCGGTAGGAGAAATCATTGAAACAGTCAGGCGCTTACGCAAAGGGCGGCTTGAGGCCAGGGTCCCGATTGATTTCGGAGGCGAACTCGCCACGCTTTCCGAGGGCATCAACACGATGGCGGAGACCCTCGGACAGGCGCAGGACAGGCTTGCGGCAGAGGTCAGTCAGGCCACATCCAACCTGAGGAGTACTGTAAAAAGCCTTGAAAAAAGAAACCGGGAACTCGACGAGGCGCGCAAGGCGGCCATGCAGGCGGGTGAAGCTAAATCGGAGTTTCTGGCGAAAATGAGCCATGAGATCCGCACCCCCCTGAATGCCGTTATCGGTTTTTCAGGCCTGCTCGAGAAGACGCCGCAGACCGAACAGCAGCGCGAGTATACCGCCACTGTGTCACAGGCCGCGTCATCGTTGCTTTCTGTGATCGATGACATTCTCAATATATCCCGGCTGGAATCCGGTGCGCTGACCCTGAAGCCGGCATACTTCGATCTGCGTGATTCCCTTGAGACCGTCGTCACGATGTTGAGTGCGGCTGCCCATGAAAAAGGCCTCGAACTCGTATTACTCATGCATTCGGATGTCCCGGAAAGGATTTATGCGGACGGTAGCCGTATCAAGCAGATCGTGATCAACCTGTTGAACAACGCGATCAAATTCACCGAGAATGGGCACGTGGTTGTGGAAGTCTCAGTGGCCGGGGTAGACGGGCAGCAGATTACCACTCGTATCGATGTGACTGATACGGGGATTGGGCTTAGTGGTGAGGCGGAAGCGTATGTCTTTGAGCCGTTTTTGCAGGCAAGCTCAACGACAAGTCGCCAGTATGGCGGTACGGGTCTGGGTCTCTCAATCAGCAAGCAACTGGTTAATTTGCTGGGTGGTGAGATCGGTGTAAAGAGCACACCGGGGCAAGGCTCTACCTTCTGGTTCACACTGCCCGCAAGGATATATGAAGAACACGATCGGGGAAGACGACTGCAGCTGCACGGCATCAAGGTGCTTGTTTACGACCAGAATGACTACGCACGCCGGTCACTGCGGAACCGTTTCATCTCCTGGGGTGCCAATGTATTCAATACAGGTGAGTGGAACAGAGTGCTCGACTTGCTGCGATCCGCGGAGGTCGGCAATGAGCCCTACCGCTTGCTGATACTCGGGCTGTCAGCGCAGGAACGTGATGATGCGGTAATCATCGATCTCCTTAATGCCACGGCGCACTGGGCAGAGATACCGGTCCTGCTTCTGGTTGGGGATGATCACTATGAACTGCCGATTCCGATCCCGGATGAACGCAACATTCGTGCGATATTAAAGCCCGCACCAAGTCGTGCCTTGTTGAGAAACGTCACTGGTTTGCTTGAAAAACAGAATGTTCCTGAGGTCGTACTTGATGTGTCTGCGCCTGCCAGCATCATCGTCGGGAATGAATTCGAAGGTATGCGGGTTCTGGTCGCCGAGGACAACCGATTCAATCGTGAGCTGATAATCAAGCTGCTGAATGGCCTTGGTGTGTCTGTGCAGATGGCAGTGGATGGCCGGGAAGCCGAGCAGTGCGCAGCGAAGCAGGTGTTTGATCTCATCCTCATGGATATCCATATGCCGGTAATGGGCGGGGTGAGTGCGGCACAGACGATACGTCGTGGACTGAACCAGCAGACCCCGATCGTTGCCCTGACGGCAGACGTCTTTGCTGATCGTGATCAGCGCCTGGGCGCAATCGGTATTGATGACTGCATGTACAAGCCGGTAAGCGATGACAAGCTGATAGACGTTCTGTACAAGTGGGGCGACAAGCGCAGCAGTGTGGCCCGGCTCAGCGGTCTGGCCAAAAAGAAGCCATCCGGGGCGAATGGCGACGGCAGTGAAGGTCGGGATGGCAGGATACCAGGCGAGTTGCTGCACTTGCTGCATGATGAGTTGAACGTGCAGTTGCAAGGCCTGCGCAATGCCTTTCGTGACCAGGACGTGGATAGAATGCGCAACCATGCGCATCAATTAAAGGGCCTGACGGGATATTTTGGCCTGATGGATTTCCACAAAAAGACTGGCGTGTTGCAGCAGGCGATTATTGCCGGCAAGCAGGCAGAGATTGATGACCTGCTTGCCCGGTTGGAAACCACAGCAGGCCAATTTATCGACTCACCAACCCGGGTTGAAAAATAGATTCCTGCCACTGTATCAGCGCCTGTACCAGGCGTGCTCTATAAGATACTGATTTATCATTCCGGGCAATGACGCATGAGTATCCGGCCGACGCCCATCCCTGTCTCAACACCATAATATCTTATGGTATTATCCGTCTCCGGTCGTCATCACGGATAAAGGCCGGAAAGCGAAGTTTATACAGTTGACTGGCGTGCGCCAGCGGGTGGCGTGTTCGATTTTTCCCAACCGAAGCTTATCAGGGGAAGTGTCAGTATAATCCGCAAGTCAACATGATATTTTGTTCTCTGTAACTGTTTGTGGCGGCTTGTGCCGGTCCCCTCGCGACGATAAGCTGTGAACCCCGTCAGGCCCGGAAGGGAGCAGCGGCAGCAGTGGACTCGGGCGCCGGGGTGTGGCTGGTACAGGTCGCCTCCCGTACTGCTCATTACCACGACAACCGTGGGTGATATACTAACCGGTAGGAACGTATCCCGACTTTCTGGCTTGGAACCCCGCCCCATATGAAGGGGGCGGGACAGGGTGGGGGTAGTGTTATTAAACTTCTACTAATGGGGAACTAAGTAAGCGATGTCGGCTTGCTTCGTTTCCATTGGTAACAAGGCACATCCGTCAATGAGTTATCAGGTCCTCGCGCGCAAATGGCGCCCGCGCAATTTCAGTGAGTTGGTCGGGCAGGAACATGTCCGGCGGGCACTGGTCAACGCCCTGGACCACGACCGCCTGCACCATGCCTACCTGTTTACCGGCACGCGCGGTGTCGGCAAGACGACCATCGCCAGGATCTTTGCCAAGTCCCTCAACTGCGAGGAAGGCGTCAGCTCCACGCCGTGCGGCAAATGCAGCGCCTGCGAGGAAATCGATAGCGGCCGTTTTATCGACCTCGTGGAGGTGGACGCGGCTTCCCGCACCAAGGTCGAGGACACCCGTGAGCTGCTCGAGAATGTGCAGTACGCACCGACCCGGGGGCGTTACAAGGTTTACCTCATCGACGAGGTGCACATGCTTTCGGGCCACAGCTTCAATGCACTGTTGAAGACCCTCGAAGAGCCTCCGCCCCATGTGAAATTCCTGCTGGCAACGACCGACCCGCAGAAACTGCCGGTCACGATCCTCTCGCGCTGCCTGCAATTCAATCTCAAGTGCCTGACCGTGCCGCAAATTACCGGGCAGCTCGAGTCCATTCTCAAGCAGGAGAAGATCAAGGCGGAAGAAAGCGCCATTCGGCAGCTGGCATTTGCCGCGGACGGCAGCCTGCGTGATGCATTGAGCCTGCTGGACCAGGCCATCGCCTACGGCGGCGGCGCACTTGTGGAGGACGAGGTGCGCGCCATGCTCGGTACCATTGACCGGGATGCCGTCTACCGCATCCTGGATCGCCTGGCAGGCAGTGATGCCGCAGGTCTGCTGGATGAAATCCGTGGCGTCGACGAATTCGCCCCGGACTACGCGGCCCTGCTGGCCGATATGCTCTCCATTCTGCAGCGTGTCGCCCTGGCCCAGGCCCTCCCGGATGCCATTGACGATGCCTTCGGGGACCGGGACGCCATACTCGTGCTGGCCGAACGGTTTCCTCCCGAGGATGTGCAGCTTTACTACCAGATCGGCCTGATCGGCCGACGCGACCTTTCCCTTTCCCCCGAGCCGCGCGCAGGCTTCGAAATGGTGATGCTGCGCATGCTGGCCTTCCGTCCCGGGGACACGGCCAATTCAGGACACAGCGTCACACGCAGGGTGCCAGAAACAGCAGGGCAGGCGGGCCGCGCCAAACCGGAGAAGCCGGTAGCACCTGCTGCGCCCGTGAATACCACCCGCGAGAGCGGGGCTGAATCGGGGGGATGGGCGCACATCGTTGAAAAACTGGTCCTCAAGGGCCTGACGCAACAACTGGCAGTGAACTGTGTCGTGCAGGAGATCACCGACACCGGGGTGACCCTGACGGTGGACCCGACACACGCGCGCCTGCTCAGCAAGACACGCAGTGAGCAGATCGGGAAGGCCCTGTGCAAGTTTTACGGCCGCAACATCAAGTTGAAGATTCTCGAGGATGGGCCGCTGCAAAATGAGACGCCGGCACGCAGGCAGGCGCGGGAACAGGAAAACCGCCAGCAACAGGCCATCACGTCGATCGAGAACGACGAGAACATAAAGGCGTTGCAGGACACCTTCGGGGCGACGGTGAATTACGATTCCATTCGCCCGCGTGACTAGCCAAAATGAATAACAGCACGATTCGAAAATTAAGGATACAGAGGTAAGGACAATGAAAGGCGGACTAGGTAACTTGATGAAGCAGGCCCAGGAGATGCAGGCCAACATGCAGAAGGCCCAGGATGAACTGGCCAAACTGGAAGTCAGCGGTGAATCCGGGGGCGGTCTGGTCAGTGTGATCATGACCGGCAAGCACGAGGTCCGGCGTGTCACCATCGATGACAGTCTGCTGGGTGATGACAAGGACATGCTCGAGGACCTGGTGGCGGCGGCCATCAACGATGCTGTGCACAAGGTTGAATCAACGACCCAGGAGCGTTTTGCCGGTCTCGCCGGCGGTCTCAATCTCCCGCCCGGTATGAAGCTGCCTTTCTGATATCCATGAGCAGCTCTCGCCTGATCGGGCAGTTGATTGAATCCCTGCGCTGCCTGCCCGGTGTGGGCCCGAAATCCGCACAACGCATGGCCTATCACCTGCTGGAACGCGATCGCGAGGGTGGCCGGCGGTTGGCCGAGGCGCTGAACCAGTCGATGGAGCGGGTCGGCCATTGTCGTGACTGCGGCACCCTGAGTGAGGACGACCACTGTACCCTGTGTTCCAGCACTCGCAGGGACCGCGGTTTGCTGTGCGTGGTGGAGACACCGGTGGATGTGCTGGCGCTGGAGCAGTCTACCGGTTACCAGGGGCTGTATTTCGTGTTGATGGGGCACTTGTCGCCACTGGACGGCATCGGGCCGGAAGAACTGGGCCTGGACCGGCTGGAGTCGCGACTGCGGACCGGCGAGGTCCAGGAGCTGATTCTGGCCACGAACCCCACTGTGGAAGGAGAGGCGACTGCACATTATATTGGCGAAATGGCCCATACCCGGGGGGTTCGCGTCACCCGGATCGCGCACGGCGTCCCCATGGGGGGCGAACTGGAATATATCGATGGCAATACCCTGTTGCATGCCTTCGCCGGCCGCACCGAGCTTTAATGCCGCGTTAAACGACGCAAATTTCACCGCAAAGACGCAAAGGACGCAAAGGGTTCAAAGAATAATAAATGCAAAAATATTCACCGCAGAGACGCCGAGAACGCAGAGTAAATACTTAAAAATAATATTAGATCAACAACAATTATCCGTGTAATTACTTGTAAACAGGTTCGGAGTTTTTTGAAATTATTTCTTTTTTCTCCGCGATCTCTGCGACTCTGCGGTGAGATTATTTTTTAAATATTGTTACTCTTTGCGCCCTTTGCGTCTTTGCGGTGAACGATTTTTCTCAGACACAGGAGTGACCGATGGCGGACTGTATTTTCTGCAAGATGGCCCGGGGTGAAATCCAGCCGGATATCGTCTATGAGGACGATGAGGTCCTTGCATTCCGGGACATGAATCCCCAGGCCCCGACGCATTTTCTGGTGATCCCCAGGCGGCACATCGCCACCACCAACGACCTGGAAGCCGGCGATACCGAACTGGTGGGCAAGTTATACCTGGCGGCCCGGCAGGTGGCCACTGCCGAAGGTATCGCCGAGCGCGGCTACCGCATGGTGATGAACTGCAACCCCGAGGCGGGCCAGTCGGTGTACCACATCCACCTGCACGTGCTCGGCGGACGGCCGATGAACTGGCCGCCGGGCTAACGGATTGAATCAGGGCGTCGCTTCAGTCATCCACTGCAGCAGGTTCCGGTAGTTTTCCAGGCGCCGCTTGCTGATTTCCCCGCGGCTCGCTGCCGCACTCAGCGCGCACTCGGGTTCATTCACATGCCGGCAGTTATGGAACTTGCATTGTCCAAGGAAAGGGCGGAATTCACGAAACCCATGCGCAAGCTCGGCGGCCTGTGTCGGCTCCAGCCTGAAATCGCGCACACCCGGTGAGTCGATCAGGTTACCGCCGTGCGGCAGGTGATAGAGTGTAGTGGCGGTCGTGGTGTGCCGGCCCTGGCCCGATGCAGCCGAGAGTCTGCCAATCGCAATATCCAGGTCTGGTAACAGCCGCTTGATGAGAGATGATTTGCCCACGCCAGACTGTCCGACCAGTATGCTGGTCTTGCCGGCCAGCACCTCCGCCAGAGAGTCGATACCGTCGTCGGCGAGTACGCTGGTAAAGAGGACGCGATAGCCGATGTCGGCATAGTTGCTGACCCGCGCATCCAGTGCCTCGCGTGCGTCCGTATCAAGCAGGTCGGACTTGTTGATCACCAGGACAGGGTTCGTGCCAATGAGTTCGGCGGCGATCAGATACTTGTCGATAAGGAACTCGTCGAGTGCAGGCTGCGGTGCACTGACAACGACGATCTGATCGATGTTGGCGGCCAGGGGGCGTGCCTTGCGGGTGATGTCCAGGCGCCTCAGGACCGCGCTGCGTGGTGCGACCGCGCTGATGACGCCTTCCCCGGTGCCGGTGGGTTCCCAGCTGACACGGTCGCCGCTGACGATCTGCCCCAGGTTGCGGCGTGCCACGCAGCGCTGCAGGTCCCCGTCACTGTCCTCGACCAGCAGTGCCTTGCCGTAATTGACAATTACCAGTCCGTTCGCTTGCTGCGCTGGCCGGTTGTTGTGTGAGGTTTCGATAGGGTCCGGGTCAGGAGAGGTGTGCTTGGCTGGCATGCCGTGGTGTCGGGGGAAGACCCGTGACAGTTCTAAACGCTACCCGGGAGCAGGGCACCGATCCAGGCGGCGCTGATGAATTCATTACCGGAAAGGCCGCCGACCGAGTGGGTGCTGTAGCGCATCCGGCAGCGTTTATCGCCGACCTCAAGATCCGGGTGATAGTCTTCCGTGTACGTGACCCAGACCAGTGCCCGGTCGGTGTTCAGATCAGGCAGGTGTTTCGCAGCCTGATCCGCGTCCTGTGGAGGATCGCCCTTTTTGCAGGGTTGGCAGTGCTTGTTCCTCAGGCCCTGGGTCGACATGCCGGGTTACTTGAAATGGTAGTAGGTCTTGTTCAGGTAAGAGGTCACGGCATCGATATCATCATCGAACCACTTCAGGCCCAGTGACTGGTCACAGCGCATGACCTGCGCATTCAGGCCATCCAGGGTCGTGACGCGGCGGTTTTCTCTGGTATACACAGCATCACCATGACAACTCGTGCAGTTGCTCTCGAGCAGGGACTTGCCGGTGTCGGCATCGGCCGCCTGTAGTGTCTGTGTTGCCGCCAGTAACGGAAAGAGGGCAGTGGCCCTGATAAATCTGTTCATGCGTAGCCTCCTGATGAGATCTGTTTCATGTTACCGGATATCTGTGATATTCGCACCGGGGCGGGCGGGTGCGAGTCATGGAATGCCGAGTACAGCGGGTCCGGTGTCAGGGTGCTGGCATTTTCCCTGTACATCTTGACCAGGGCCTTGACCAGGTCACTGCCGCTGGATTGCTGCACTGCGTAGGCATCCGCCTCGAATTCATGCTTGCGAGAGAGCCGTGCCATTACCGGCTGCAGGAAAAAGGTGAACGCCGGGGTGATCATCATGAACAGCATCAGGGCCATGTAGGAGGAAGGCCGGCTGACCCCGAGGCCGTTATAGAACCAGTGCTGGCCGGCCAGCCAGCCGAGCACGGCAAGACCGGCGAGGCTGAGTGCCGCGGTCGTCACCAGGCGCTTCTGGATATGCCTGAGTTTGAAATGGCCCAGTTCGTGGGCCAGCACTGCTTCGATCTCTTGCGGATCCAGGCTATCCAGCAGCGTATCGAAAAAGACAATCCGCTTGTTGCGCCCGAAGCCGGTGAAATAGGCATTGCCGTGGCCGGAACGCCGTGAGCCGTCCATGACATAGATGCCCTGGCTCTTGAAGCCGCATTTGTCGAGCAGCGCCTGGATGCGGATCTTGAGGGATTCGTTTTCCAGCGGAGTGAACTTGTTGAATAACGGTGCAATCACCGCCGGGTAGGCCCAGAACATGATCAGCGAAAAAGCCATCCACACCAGCCAGACATACAGCCACCAGAGACCGCCGGAAGAATCCATGATCCACAGGGCCAGGGCGATCATCGGTGCGCCGATGGCAATTAGCAGGGTGGCCTGCTTGAACAGGTCGCCGACAAACACGCCCAGGCTGGAACGGTTGAAACCGAAGCGTTGCTCTATGACGAAGGTGTGGTAGAGGCTGAACGGGAGGTCCAGCAGGGACATGATGATTACGGCGCTCAGCATGAAACAGACGCCGGTCATTAGCGCTCCGAGACCAGCGCTGCGCCAGATATTGTCGAACCACTCCAGCCCGCCGCCGAGTGTCCAGGCGAGCAGCAGCAGGCTGCCATAGAGCAGCTCGATCATGCCGAGGCTGGTCCTGGTGACGGTGTAGTCGGCGGCCTTGTGATGGTCGTCGAGGGCGATGCGCTCGGAAAACTCACCCGGGACGGCCCCGCGATTGGCTCGTACATGTGACCGCTGCCGGTTGGCCAGCCAGAGTTGTAGCAGTGTTGAGCCGGCCAGCGCGGCAACAAACAGGGCGGTAAACAGGTTCATCGACTTCTTCCGGTTATCACAAGGACATTGTGGGAGATTAGCCTCTGGTACAATACGAGGCAACCATACTAATTGGAAGGGAAGACAGCACATGACGCAAGATGCCGGCAACCTCATCTGGATCGATCTCGAAATGACCGGTCTGGATACCACGAAGGATTACATCATTGAGATTGCGACCATAATTACTGACAGCAAGCTCAATATGGTGGCGGAAGGGCCGGTGCTGGCGATCCATCAGGCGGATGAGATAATGAACAGCATGGACGAGTGGAACACCCGGCAGCACGGGAAGTCCGGTCTGACCGAACGGGTCCGCAACAGCACGCTGGACGAACGTATGGCTGAGCGCCAGACGCTGGAATTTCTGGCGCAGCATGTCCCGGAGAACGCCTCGCCGATGTGCGGCAACAGTATTTGCCAGGACCGGCGCTTCCTGGCGCGCTGCATGCCCGAACTGGAACGCTTCTTTCATTACCGCAACCTGGATGTCAGCAGCATCAAGGAACTTGCGAGCCGCTGGTCGCCGGACGTCGCCAGGGGATTCAGCAAGGGCAGCACCCATCTGGCGATGGACGACGTGAAGGATTCAATCCGCGAACTGCAGTACTACCGCGAGCAGCTGTTCAAGTTCTAGCCCGCATTTCTCGCTGGAGAAACGAGGAGAAAAAAAGTAAAAAACTGATTCACCGCAAAGCCGCAAAGGATGCCAAGGACGCAAAGAATCAACAATTCAAAAAACTGATTCACCGCAGAGTCGCAGAGGACGCAGAGAAAAAATGATAATTTTCAAAACACCGGTCCCTTACTCTTTAAAGACAGAAAATTATTGTTGACCAGACCATTATTTTAAAGAATTCCTCAGCGTTCTCTGCGACTCTGCGGTGAATATGTATTTATTTATTCTCCGTGTACTCCGCGGTGAGATTTTGTGTGTTTGACGAGTCAATCCGGTTCGGCCCGGTACCTGGCTTCCCGGGCTGCTACTCGATCGGCAGGTTGGGATTGTTGCCCCAGTCCGACCAGGAACCTGCATAGCCCTTCACCCTCGGGAAGCCCAGGTGCTTCAGCACAATATACGTATGGGCCGAGCGGTGATGGGTCTGGCAGTAAACGATGATTTCCCTGTCGGGCATGATGCCGATGTCCGCGAGCATGTGGTTCAGCTCGACATCGGGCTTGAAGCGCAGGTTGAGATTCCGTGCCATGGCGTTGGTCCATTCGAAATTGACGGCACCCGGGATATGACCGGCGCGCTCTGCGAATTTCCTGGCGCCGTTGTACTCGGCCGGGCTGCGCACATCCAGCAGGCGGGTATCCGCCGAGTCCAGCCGTTCCAGGATGTAGTCGCTGTTGGCAGTGGGTGCATCGTTGTGTGCCACCTGGAACTCGCCTGGGGTTGGGGTGATTGGCGTGTCCTCACAGGGGTGACCTTCATTGGCCCAGGCATGCAGTCCGCCGTTCACCAGTGAGTAGTGCCGGTGACCGGCAACCTCGAGAGTCCACAGGAAGCGCGCGGCCCGGCCCCCGCCTTCATCGTCATAGGCGAACACATGGGTATCGGCGTTGATGCCCAGCGCGGAAAACACGCGCTGCAGGGTGTCATCGTCCGGCAGCAGGCCCATGGTGGGTTTGCTGCTCGCCACGATCTGGGTGTAGTCGAGAAACACGGCGCCCGGGACATGCAGTTTCCGGTAGGTATCGGCCTTGCTCAGGTCAACAATCAGGACATTATCGTAACCCATTGTTACTTCAAGCGTATCAGCTTCGATAAGCAGGGGGAGTTGGAGTTCGTTCATGGTGCCTCAGTGAAGAGTGGTTCCAGGAGTTCGATCCAGTGCCGGACCGGGACCCGGGCGTGACCGGCCATGTGTGTCAGGCAGCCGATATT
>Ga0224512_10003196_pt1 | contig 14554 bp, 14 predicted proteins | sample SF_May12_sed_USG_4_FD_169103 | JGI IMG/M metagenome (GOLD analysis project Ga0224512, IMG submission 169103) | Sediment microbial communities from San Francisco Bay, California, United States - SF_May12_sed_USGS_13 | ecosystem: Environmental > Aquatic > Marine > Sediment | place: USA...
ACTCTTTGAGCGGAATCGAGCGATCCGTGTTAAAGACGAGTTCCGCATCAAGCGCCAGAAACCAGATTGTCATATCGCCGATAGGTGAGGCGTTTACAAAATTGCCGCCGAGGGTCGCCATATTCCTGATCGGTGTAGAAGATACGAGTTTCAGGTGGTCATAGAGCCGCGGAAAAATATCGCTCATCAACTCCGACTCGAGTAGGTCCGTGACAGTCGCCGAAGCTCCTATTTCAATATACCCAGCGGACTCCCAAATCCCCCTAAACTCCTCGGAATAAAAGACATGGGTCGCCTTTTCAATGACCATTTGATCGGGTTTTTGAACATAGAGGTCTGTCCCGCCCGCGACGACAGGAGCACTCGGCTCCCAGCCAGGCATTTCCGCCTCCCTGTATAACTTCAGTTTATCGGCAACATCTGCAAAATACTCCGGGACTATGCCGGCCTGGATGGCGTCGATCGTTTGGTCCCCGTTGCTCGCGGACTTGTATTGGCACAAATCCGCCGCCGCCGTTTCCAGCGATTTGTAACCCGTACAGCGGCAAATATTACCGTCGATTGCTGAAACCGCGGCGTCTTTCGTTCCGGCGCTGCCGTCGATGCAAAAAGCTGTAAGAGACATCACAAAACCGACGGTACAGAATCCGCACTGCGTTCCTCCGTTTTCAACTATCGCCGACTGCACCGGTGTCAGGCCAACGCCCTTCGGATTGATGCCCTCCACAGTGACTATGTGTTTGCCTGAAGCATTTGCGAGCGGCATAAGGCACGAGGTCATGGTGCGGTACCGGACCTCTTTTCCGACGAGCTCTCCCGTGATCACCGTGCAGGCTCCGCAATCACCCTCGCGACAACCGATCTTGGTGCCCTTCAGGTTCTTCCGGTACCGGACAAAGTCAAGCACGGTCGTCCCCGCCGGGAGATCGGTTTCGATCGATTCATTATTCAGCAGAAATCGGATCATCAGAACTTTCTTATGAGAACAACGCCGGATACGATCAATGCAACACCGGCAAGCCTGTAGAGGCTTATCTCCTTGACCGGTACCCCCAGGAACCCATAGTGGTCGAGCACAAGCGTGATCACCATCTGACCGGCGACAATAAGGCTGAACGTCAACGCGACTCCCAGACGCGGAACCAGAATCACAGCCGACGCGACAAAAAAAGCACCGAGGACGCCTCCGGTCCATGAAATCAAAGTGGCCTGTCTCAAGGAAGCCAGATTTCCGAGCGGTATTCCCGCCATCAGGATGTAGACAAACAGCGCGATCGTTCCGATAACAAACGAAACAAAAGCTGCCAGGACAGGATTATCGACAAATGTCGACAGCCGATTATTTATCGCCGCCTGGGTCGGCATCATCATTCCCGCCAGCAAGGCGAGGACGATAAAAAAATATGTACCAAACGCAACTTTCATCAATCAATACGCGATCTTATCTTCTTTTTCGATCCAAAGCTGAAATACCTCGGTGGCTTCACTGCTCATGATCATCTTCGTTTTGATAGTTCTTGAGTCTATGCTCTTGCCGATTTCGTCGTAGATGAACTGGTCGTCGAAACCCGCGCGGGCAGCATCTTCCCTCCGCCCTGCAAAAACCAACATCGAAGGGCGCGCCCAATAAATCGCGCCAAGGCACATCGGACAGGGTTCGCAGGAACTGTAAACAACGCATTCTTCGAGCTGAAAAGACCCGAGTGCTTTGCAGGCGGCCCTGATCGCAATTATTTCTGCATGCGCGGTCGGATCGTTAGTCGAGGTCACCCGATTCCAGCCTTCGCCCAATACCTCCCCGTTTTTTACGACCAGGGCACCGAATGGACCGCCGTGATTTGACTCGACGCCATTTCTGGCGAGTTCGATTGCTCGGCGCATGAATTTTTCGTGATTATCGGTCATAAGGGGTTAATGACTGCTTTGGAAGGTCCGCTTTTGACCTTTCGCGGCGAGTGATTCCAAAATTCCAGCACCCTCCGCTCGCCCGCAGCTCACCGCTCTTTATTCCTTTTGAAGAGGTGTTTTCCGCGTTCGTTGTAGTCATACTTTTCGACGATCTCCTTTCGCGCTGTATTGAGGGCGATTTCCCAAGTGATGTCCATTTCAATATTCGTCGTAAATGTGGCCATCCGGGATTCACGCATCATCTGGATACAGCCGTAGAAGAGTCTGAAATACTAACAAAATCATAGGTACACCTTCTCTGAAAGCCAAAAGCCGGAAAAAGTCGGAAGCATAAGAATATCAGAACTTAAAACAAATAACCTCGATTCCATTACCGCCGAAAAACACTCAACAAAGAGCCCGCCAGGCATTTTTTCAGGAGGTGATTACTGAAAACCCTGGCCGACGGGATCTAACGGCCCGCAAAAATTACCAGAAAATCAAATTGTTCAGGCCGGAAAGTCTAGTCGAGAGGCCTATCCATCAGCAACTCGTTCAACCTCGGAATTCATCTTCCCGGTCAGCATAAAAAACATCATCTTGTAGTCCGAGGCAAACGACCAAAGAGGATACGTAAAGGAGGCCGGCCTGTTCTTTTCGACAAAGAAATGCGAGGCCCAGGAGAATCCATACCCAACTACAAAACAGAGAGGAATAAGGAAATAGGAGCCGCTCCAGAGAAACCATGCCAGCATCACAAGACCAAGCGCCGTGCCGAAGAAATGCAGGTACCGTGTCAGGGGCTTTGAGTGTTCGGTTACATAGAAATCCCAAAACTCGGAATAGTTGTCGATGCTGTTGTTTTCCATACCAATAAACCTCCTTTGTCAGGACACTAAAACTGTCTCAAGCGCTTTGCCTGCCTGAAAACAAATCGCCGAACACATCCGGCGATGCGATCCGCTTCCGAGCCAGCGCCATGTTCTCAACGACGTGTTCCCGCGAACTCATACCGACCAACGCTGTCGTAACCCCCGGCGTCGACCTGACAAATTGAAGGCTGGTCATTGCATCGGTCGTCAATGCTCCCAGTGCCTGCCTGATATTGAGCGGTACATTCATAGCCAATTGACCCTGCAAAAGCGGCGCGCTGATCATTACCGAGATCCCAAGGTCTTCAGCGGCTTGGATCGTCGGCAACGCCTTTCCCTTAACCGCTTGATTCGGTACGAGAAACGCCTCGGGCATCGCGAGGTTGTATGGCAACTGGACAAACTTGAAACCGTTGGCCTCCCCGCCAACCTGGCGGGCAATGTTCGCGAAACGTTCGAGTGAATGGTACACGGATTCATCAGGCGCGATTCTAAAACCGTTCCATGTGGCAACTCCGTAGAAGTTAATCTTCGCCTCGCTTCTCGCTGTTTCAAGCGCCTCAAAGGCCTTCGCAATACGCGCTTCGAAAGTATATCTATCCACTTCCGCGAGCTGCGACTCCGGGTTGTGTATATAAAATAGATCGAGGCCGTCTATTTTCATGTTCCGCAACGACTGTTCTATCTGGGAAGTCAGATAACCGGGGGTCATGCAATGACTGCCGCCGACCAGGTCTTCAAACTTCGCTACTCCCGTTTTAACAAAGTTTTCTTCAAAGTAGTTGGCGACATCCGACGGCGGTTCGCTGTCAAAGGGCAGATAACCCCCCTTTGAACAGACAAAGATCGAATCACGTGTCAGCTCAGCTTTGGTTTCCCTCAGCGCTTCGCCAATGCAACGTTCGCTGCGTTGAAAGCGATAGTTCGGGGCCGTATCAATCACATTTCCGCCCAACCGCAAGTATTCGACGATGGCTTCCGTATATTTTTTGTCGGTGTCTGAGTCCCAGTTTCCGAGATATGTCCCGATACCGATTGACGAAAGGCTCAGGGAATTCGATTGACGGAAGTTGTCTGGAGACAACTTCTCCCGGTTGCCGGTGACTGCGGCAAACCGATCGCGAAAGGCGGCCGTTGCCTTGGAAGTAGCAAACCTGATTTCCATGGTGATAATACTAAACCCTCGGGCTTTTAAAACGAAGCGGTTTGGGTGCGGGTCGTAACAGTATCCGAATTGGCCGGCCGGCCTGCATCCGGTTATCCGCCCGATTAAAAGGTTGACATAAAAATGCGGCGGTCTTACCCTAAGGCTGACATGGATAGACTTAGCTTACGGGCGGTTGAGGAAATGGCGTCGGGCGAGGGCTTTAAGATGACCCCGCAAAGGCGCGTTATCGTCAACTATCTCGAGAAAGCGACCAATCACCCGACGGCCGACGACGTTTTTTATGCCGTCAACAAAAAATTTCCGATGACCTCGCGGGCGACAGTATACAATACCCTGAACTGGCTAAAGACAGTTGGTATGCTGCGGGAGCGTTTCGAAGGCGAGAAGATGCGCTACGATCCCAATTGTGAGCGGCATCATCATTTTATATGTCATGCATGCGGATTGGTGGAGGATATCAACTCGGAATTGATCGAAGAGCTTGATGCATTCAAGCTGCCCGGTAAACACAAGGTTGAATCTTACGAGGTAACGGTGCGAGGCGTTTGCAGAAATTGCCGAAAGTGACTACAAGACTTTTGTCTCGATTATCGCCACGATCCGTTCCAGCCCGGTCTTGTCCTTCTCGGAAAAGTCATTCAATTGGCGGCTGTCGACGTCCAGTACGCCGAAGACCTCTCCGTCTTTTCTCCTGATAGGCAAAACTATCTCTGACCGCGATTCCGAACTGCAGGCGATGTGACCCGGAAAATCATCGACGTTCGGCACGATCACGGTCTCTTTTGTTGTATAGCTATAACCGCAAACTCCCTCATCGAATCCGATGCGCGTACATGCCACGGTCCCCTGAAACGGCCCCAGCACCAACATATCTTCTTTGCGAACGTAAAACCCGACCCAGTAAAATCCAAGCGTTTCCTTCACAACAGCAGCGATATTCGCCAGGTTGGCGATGATATCGCTTTCACCCTCGACCAAAGCCGCGATCTGAGGCGCAATTTCCTTATAAATAAGACTCCGTTCGGCGTTCTCTGTAAATGCCACTGATTCAGCCATTTTTTGAGTCTAAGATTCGCGGGTCTAAAACTCAACGGCGGCGGCCGCATTTTTATGGGCCGCGCGAAAGTGATAGATTCACTGAATGTTCGAAAACGAAATGCGAACCGCCGAGGCACTGGCGCGAAAGGCGGGAGCAACAATTCTCAGGTACTTTGATGAGGGATTCGAGGTTATTGAAAAACCGCTGAATTCCCATTACTCCGAACCGGTTACAATTGCCGATACGACATCAAGCCGGATTATCGTCGAAGGAATAGCTGCAGAGTTTCCATCCGATGCCGTGCTGTCCGAAGAGGAAGATGACGATACCGAACGGCGGCTCGCCTCCAGCCGTGTATGGATAATCGACCCGCTTGACGGAACCAAGGGATTTACCGAGAAAAAAGGAGATTTTGCCGTTCAGATCGCACTGGCCGTGGATGGCGAACCGGTCCTTGGAGTTGTCTTTCAGCCGATCGGTGACCTGCTTTACAGCGCGGTCAAGGACGAAGGATGCTACCTCCAAACGGGCGGTGCGGAAGCCGCGCCTCTTCGTGTTTCCAAAAAAACCGATTTTCAATCCATGACAATGGCGGTCAGCCGTTCCCACAGGAGCAGTAAGATGCAGCGTATTTTTGAGCATTTTGGTTTCCGCGACGAGTTTGCTCACGGATCCGTCGGCCTCAAGGTCGGATTTCTCGCTCAGCAAACAGCCGACATCTACATCCACATGTCGCCGCATACAAAATTCTGGGACACCGCTGCACCGCAGGTAATACTTTCCGAGGCGGGAGGCCGTTTAACCGATATATTCGGAGACCCGATCGACTATACGAGGGCCGACGTCAGGAATCACAACGGCATCTTTGCTTCCAACGGCATTGTTCACGACGTGGCCGTAGCCCATCTGCATACGCTACTGACCGAATTCGGAAGGCTAAAAGTAACCGCAGCAAACTAAAAAGGCCCCGTCCCTTTCAGAAACGGGGCATCCAAGAAAATTTAAAACTTAGCGGATCGAAGACCGGCCCTTTTGCGATAACATCGCCCGTCAAACCGGAGCGAGGGCCCGCATCAGGGCCTGACCTGACAATTAAAACTCCAGCCGTATCGAAAGCTGAACTTGTCGCGGGTCGCCTATACCCTGCCGCAAGAAGCCGTCGAAGTTGAACAGGCTCGGAGCGGTCACAGAATTCTGATTCCCCGCTCCAGAAAGAGAGTTAATAAGGTTATCCGAATTAAATGTGTTGAACATTTCAATTTGCGGGACAATGTTCACGGTCTCGGTCACCCTGATCGGACGCGACAATCGCCAGTCAAACGAGGAAAACTTGTTATCTTTCCGCAATGTGTTGCGATTGGTCGCAGTACGCATCGCCGGCGTGGCGGGTTGAGCCGACCGGGCCTGGAACCGGGGTGTAAACTCAAATTTCCAGGGCAGTTCGAAGAAAGCAAAAAGGTTGAACTTGTGGGTGATGTCTCGATCTGACAATGCGTAATCAAGGCTTAGATCATTGATATCAAACGAACGATCCGTAAACGGGTCGCGCTCATTCGAGTCGTCATCATAATCCTTTGAGTAAACATAGTTCCATTCGAGCTGGTACTTGTCGGAAAGGCGCTTCCTCATTCCAACCGTGAAACCTCGGTAGAGGCTCTGCCCGACAGAGCTTGTAACCATCGTTTCGTCGAGGTATGGAAAGAAGAATGCGTTACGGTTTACATTCAGAAACCGGGTCAGGAAGATCCCTTTCGCATAAGTAAAGTCAAAATAAAGCGCCCAATCAGGAGCAATCTCCTGCTCAAATGCCACGTTCGCCGAGTAAACACGAGGATTTCGATAGTCCCGGCTAAAGACCCGAACGCCGCTAAAACACGGGAACGGGGTCATTGGCAGACCTCCCGGACCATCGTCGCAGGATTGAGCGACCGGTGTCACTACACCGGGCCACGCCGGACGAACATTATTGAACGGACCCGCAGCAATGGTCTGCTGCTGAACTCCGTTAGTGGTAATCGAGCCGACCTGGGACAGCATGTTCTGCCGAGCATTGTATATTCCATAACTCCCACGCAAAACCGATTTCCCGTTGCTATTTATGTCCCACGCAAAACCGAGACGCGGTTGCCACATCGACTTGTCGCTCGGCAAAGTGCCGTCGGACGGGAACCTTGGATCGTTCAGGAATATTCCGTAGGCGGTATCTGACGGCGGAACTACCGGATCGGGAAAGATCTGCGCTTCCCATCGAAGTCCATAACTAAATAGAAAATTCGGCCGAATCTGCCATTTATCTTGCGCAAAGAGGGCAAAATCCTCATTCGTTATGTTGGATGCACCAGCGGCGTCGGTCGCCGGGCCGTTCGGCCCTGCACCCTGCAGGTACAGCAAGAGCGAAGTCGACGACGTTTCCATTCCCGGACATGTTTGATTAAATGGAGCGCCGACGGTTATCCACGTGCCACCGCTGCATAGCTCGGCAGTCGGTCCAAATCCATTTGCGGCGGGAGCCGATGCATACCTCAAAAACCCGTTGACGCTGTCAAAAATATAACGTCCCTGGAAAAACCCTCTAAACACTTGGTCGTTAAGGCTGTGAATCCATTCCCCACCGAACTTTACGGTGTGATCGCCTTTTACGACCGACAGGTGGTCGCGGATCTGTGTCCGCCAAAACAACTCGTCGATGTCAGGACCCAGGAAGAACGGGTTGCCAAAACGGAACGTCGTGGCGAATCCCATCGCAGTGTCTGCGGAGAGTAACCCATTGGCCGAGCGCGGCCTGTTTTCCCTGGAATAGGTGAAATGAGCCTCATTCAGCATCGTCGGCGACAACGTGGTGTAGAGATTGAAGTTAAAGACGTTTATCTTTGAAGGCCCCTCGGTTCCGTTTGCCGAAGTGCCGTAGGTCGGAACATCGAAGGTCTGGTTTTCATTCTTCGAGTAATCGAAGTTGTAAGACACGCCGAGTTTATTGTCCTTGTTCAGATCGGCATCCAATTTTCCGAGCAGCGCAACGTTCCTTATGCTGCGGTCAATTGGCAATCCCTCGTTGACTCCCTGGCTTGCCTGGATAAAGTTTATCAAGGCCAGACGCTGGCAATCGGGACTAGCGACGATCGCGGCTTCGTCGGTTTGAATTGTTGGTGCCTGGACAGCACACTGAGTACCGATCGGCTCGCTTAAATTGGGCCGCGTCAGATTCTCCCGAATCCCCTCGACCGCAAAGAAGTAAAACGCTTTGTCACGTTTGATGGGGCCGCCGATCGTTCCGCCGAACTGCTGGCGCAGAAAATCCTGCAGCGGCTTGCCGTCGGATGTGTTCGACGCCAGACCCTCGCTTCGGTAGTTATAAAACAGACTTCCGTGGACCTCGTTGGTCCCGGATTTTGTGATGACGTTGATGATTCCGCCCGCGGTACGCCCGTATTCAGCGGATGCACCCGTTGCAATCACCTGAAATTCTTTAACAGCGTCGAGCGAAATATCGATCGCCGCACGCTGTCCGCCGGCCTGTTCGCCAAAAAACCCGTTGTTGTAGTCCCCGCCATCGAGGCTGACATTGTTAAAAATCCCCCGCTGACCGGCAAAGTTGATCTCATCTCCGTCGGGCCCCTGGGTGATGCTTACTCCGGGAGTCAAAGTGAGAAGGTCTTCAAACTTTCTGCCCAGAATCGGAGTATTACTGATAGTTGTTTCGTTTAGCGTCGAGCTCGATTCCGTCTTAACGGTGTCTACCGTCGGCGTAGTCGAAACCGTCACTTCTCCACTAACACCCGAGACAGTCAGCTTTAGATTCAAAGAAATAGAACGGCCTACGGTGAGCTCCACATTTTGTTGTATTAACTTTGCGAACCCCTCTTTGGTAACAGTAATTTCATAGCGTCCCGGGGGCATTGACAAAAAAGTAAATCGCCCGCCGCCATCAGTTGAGAAACTCCTTGTGAAATTGGTTCCTACATTTCTCGCCACGACCGTAGCACCCGGTATCACGGCATCCTGCTCATCCGAGATGGTGCCCTGGATTGAACCCGAAGTTATATCTTGAGCAAACGCGGTCACCGAGCATAGTGTCAAAAGAATCAAGAAATAGCCTACCCTAAACCGCCACGATTTTTGCTGATCATGTTTCCTGTTGGACATTAGGATTCTCCTCCGATTAGTTTTTAAAAAAGGTGAATGTAGAATCTGCGCGAATCACACATCCGTTTTGAAGTTTCGGGCTAAACTTGAATGAAAGTTAGCTCGGACATATTTTGAATCTGGGGAATTATAGTCCCGATTTTGCTCTTTTGCCTAATCGTTTCGAGTCGGCATAAATAAATCGCACAAAGTTAAAGCAGATAATGGGGTCAGAGTTAGTCAAGAAATGTATTGCAAACTTCGATCTTCTGCAGCGGATCGTGGGCGGTCTTCAACCGAGATGCGCAAGCATATACCCTCACAAAAACAAAGTTGCCATGAAACCGCACGAAACCGGCTTGATTTTCATCACAAACATTGTTCGGTTGCTTCAGCAAAACGGATGAATGCGTCCGGATATCAGAAAGACGCCGGATTCGAAGCGTGACTTTATGTTTCTCACCTTGAAACGGCTTGGCGGACAACCCAGAAAAAGACCGGATCCGGAAGAATTCTCCGGAGAGCCAGGATCATTCGTGAATTTGCCGAATATCTCATTTTCCAACTGCCGTCCGAAACCGCGTTATAGATGACTTCCGCGACCAACCCGCCGTCGGGAGCCTTTGCGCCCGCCTTTTGCATATTGGGCAGGATCCGGGCCACATACTGCGCGTAGCTACCGGCCTTGTCTGCCGTTACACGATCCATTGAACGCTCGTAAAAGTCGGTTTTTATCGGCCCCGGTTCGATTATTTTTATCTTAATGTTGAATTGCCGAAGCTCGTGTTGGAGAGACTCGCTAAACCCCTCGACGGCCCATTTTGTGGCATGGTAAAGACTGTAGAGCGGAAAGGTAATCCGGCCGCCCATCGAAGCGACGTTTACGATGGTGCCTCTTTTATTTTCGCGAAAATAGGGCAGAATTTCGCGGCACACGTTCATCAGCCCGAACACGTTTGTCGCAAACTGTTTTTCGATCTGTTTTCTTGTCAGAGATTCAAACGGACCGACGACGGCATACCCGGCATTGTTTACGACAACATCGATACGGCCGAATTTTTCCAGTGTCGCGGCAATCGCCAATTTTATCGAGTCCGTTTCGGTAACATCGAGACGAAGACATTCAACATCGACTATTCTTTGCAGATCTTCCGAGTTATCCGGCGAACGCATAGTCGCAGCGACTTTCCAACCCTTTGACTGGAAGAGCTTTACAGTCTCATTTCCAATTCCGGTGGAGGCACCTGTGATCAGTATTACTTTATCCATGAGCTAGCTTCCCGCTGTCAGATTTTCATTTTCGTCGAGTTTCGCGGCGACAAAATCCGCGATTTTCGCCGGCGGCTCATCCGTCAGCGCCATTCGCTTCGAACCGATCACCGCCTCCGTAATGTTGTCCAGATTTTTTCTGAATCGCTTGTCCTGTGCGACCGAACGCTCGATCACTTTTCGTTCGAGGTCTTCACGCGACTCGCCCGGCTGCTCGACCGGTCCGTACTCGATCGGGATGCTGTGGTTCTTAATGCGGACGTGCAGTGCGTCCGCAAGCGCACGTGCCTCTTTGCGGATCTTGTCAAGTTCGAGATTCGAATTCGGAAAACCCAATTGCCCGCGGAGTGTGACTTCGATGATTCGCTTCGGTCCGGTTTCTGCGGTTTGGTTCTCCAATTCTGAGACTCTTGCAAGCACGTGCCCGGTTATCTCGGCAGGTTCGGAAAACGGAGTCACGTCAATTGAAATTCGTGTGAACGGCCGTTGTACGTAGTCCCTGACGTGCCTGGCGTCTACAGACAAATCATCGCCGACCCTGACGAGCCAGGCGCCGCGGATCTCCTCATATTCGCTGATACTGGTAATCTCAAGCGATCCCGGATTAAATGCCCAGTTGTCGATCGCGTAGCATTTGTGAGTATGCCCAAGACCTACGTAATTCGTAACGTCCTTTAATTTCTTCAGGTTTTCGACGGTCAATGCCGGTATCGGATGGGTCTGGTGTCCTTCAACATCGGTATGGAGCATCAAAATGTGGAACGCGCCGTTTCTTTGATTTGCCGCGATCGCTTCAGTCAGTGCCGGTATCGCCTTGTTTGCCGATGCGCCGTACCAATCGGAGCCAAAGATCCGCGCGTTGCCGATGTCGATATACCCGCCCTCTTTAATGTCATCGTCCCATGGGAGATAGGTCATCGTGCCCTCCGTTTTGTCAGGCTCAAGCAAATAAAGCAGGTTCCACTGCGCCAGAGATCTGAGCCAGGAATAGTCGCTGTCGCTGTGTTTCTGATCGTGATTGCCTTCAATCGAGACGACCGGAATGCATTTATCCCGTAACAAGCTCAAACCGGCAACCGCATAGTTCATAGTCTCGGGCGGAATAGAGCGCTTGTGAAAGAAGTCGCCGCACATCAGTACAAAATCCACTTCTTCATCGATCGCGTACTTTTGCAGGACATCGATCCAGGCGTCAAAGAAGTCGCGCTGACTTTCATCAAGGTGGTACCTGGTGCAACCCAGATGGACATCCGAGATATGGAGAAATTTCATACCCAGAATTCTATCATCCGGGCGCGAGGATCGCTTAGGCTGCTATCAAAGGCCCGAAGACGAAGTTAGCTTGACTCTTGGATACGCCCAAAATACTCTTTACGGAAGATGTCAGAAGAATCCGACAAGATCCTCGGGATAGACCGGTTGCCGATCTTTCCCTTGCCACTGGTGCTTTTGCCACACGAGATTTTACCGCTCCATATTTTCGAGCCGAAGTACCGCGATCTGCTCTCCGACGTTTCCGTAAGCAAGAATTTGTTTGGCGTATCGCTTTTCGAACCGGAAAGTGAATTCGACGACCGTCCGAAGGTTGGAAGCTGCGGCTGTGTTGCCGAATTACGCGAAAAGGAAACACTCGATGACGGGCGTTCGAACATCCTGACAGTCGGGATTATCAGATACAGGGTGACGGAATTTGTTGAAACGGATGCCGACTATTTGACAGCGAAATTGGATTTCTTCGAGGATCAAGCGGAAGACCCCTCGCAAACGGAGAAGCTCGCCGACGAGGTTTTTGAACTGTTCAAGCGCGTCGCCAAGGCTGCACACAAGATGAGCGGACGCCGTGGCGACTTCCCCGAGATACCAAAGGCTCCGGCCGAACAGCTTTCGTTTTTGGTTTCAGCCTCTTTTAACCTGCCTACCGCCGACAAATACGAATTGCTCGAAATGGTTTCGACTATCAAGCGGCTCGAACGGGTGCGCTCGATACTTCTCGACTCGGTCAAACGCGTCGAGGAATCCGCGATGATCGACCAGATCTCAAGGACCAACGGTCATGCCAATAAAAAAATCGATCTCGGATCTTAACGACCCGGGACCGATTTCAAAGAGCTAAAAAGCCCTTCTTCCAAAATAATCGAACTTTATTTGTTTCCGCTCTCGGGATCCTCGTCGAGGGCGGATTTAAAGAAATAGATCACTTTTTGTTCGTATGAGTCCGCCTGGTCAAGTGTCGCGCTGGTGAGTTTGATGCCCGACGGTGTCATATCGGTAAATGTGGTTACGTGGGAGGATCCCGGGAAACAACCGCTGATCTGTGATGTAGAACTGCGAAGCGTCGGCGAATCCATGCCCGCCAGCAACAGTACCTCTTTTTCGTTTACGGTTTTCGCGATATCGCATACCGAGGCTCTTTCGTAACATCCGGTTGCAAAATAAATATATGAACCGCCCTTGGCCAGTTCAGCCGTCAGGAAACTCGCAAAAGGATACTTTTCGTCAACGGCGGCCGCCAATATGTCGTTCGAAAACAAGGGCACGGAATCCAGCGCGAGCGCCTTTACATCGGAAAGTCTCGAGGCGGCCGAAAGGCCGACCAACCCTCCCATTTCGACGCCGTAGATTCCGATCGCGTTCCCAATACGAGGCTTGCCGTCCGAAGTTTTTACACCCTTTAAGAAATCAATGGCCGCGAGTACGTCCTCTATTTCGCAACCGCCAAATGAAGTTTTTTCTATAAGCGGCTGTGGTCCGTGCCCCCTTTGGTCGGGCATCAATACGGTATAGTCGGTGGCTTCATTCAGTTTGACGCCTAAATTGAGAACGTGCGATCGATCGGCCCCGTATTTGTGAAGCAGTATCACCGCCGGCGATTTCTCGTTTCCTTTTAGCAGCCACCCTCTGGCCGGTGAACCGTCCCGGTTCTGCCAGGTTTCGTCTGTTACCTGGGCTCCTCTTGAACTTAGCCTCCCGTATTTTTCGGGCGTCAAGAGATAGTTTGTTCGCGGCGGTTCAGCGGCTGAATGAACGAACCAGACGGATGCAACGATCCCGGCCAATGCGATCAAAACGAATACTGGCAGAAATAATCCGAAGAAACTCTTGAAAAGTCGTGTAGTTTTAGCCATATGAACTGATTAATAAGCAGAACTGCTTCGAAAGAGACAGGCTCGAACGGCGTTACAACCTTGGCCTAAATTCCGGAGTCAAATAGTGAAAGCCCCAGAACAAGGAACTTTCGGCATGTTATGTAAAATGTTAACATAAACGCCGGAGTAAAAGGAAGCGATTTTGATCATATGAGATTATCTATTTTGAACATTGTTTTTCTCTTGCTTGCATTGTTTGTGCCTATTTCCGGCCAATCCGACGCGGCGAAATCATCCGTTTATCAGGTTTCCGGTAATTCGAAAACCCGGTTCTTTCCGTTGGAAAGTGTAAAGGCCGGATTGACCGGTACCGCACGGACCGTTTTCAGCGGTTCCAAATCGGAATCGTTTGATGTAAAGATCCTTGGCGTTTTACCCAACGGTATCGGTCCTCGTCAAGATCTAATAGTCGGGACGATTTCAGGCGGCGGCGCCGACCGCACGAAGGTCTTTGCCGGGATGAGCGGCTCTCCCGTGTATATCGACGGCAAACTCGTCGGCGCCATATCCTATGCGTTTCCTTTTTCGACTGAAGCGATCTGCGGCATCACTCCGATCGGCCAGATGATCTCGATCTTCGAACGGACCGGAATTGAGAATCCGGAAAGCAGGAGTCCGCGCACCTACTCATTTTCGGAATTGGCTTCGAACCATTGGAGTCCGAAATATTCCGGTATGACCGTTAATGAAGGAATCGTGGCGGCGTCAGGACCCACCGGTTCCGAGTTAAACGCACTCTATGGCCAGAGTTTCAAACCCATAGCGACTCCCCTGAGTTTTAGCGGTTTTTCAAGGAAGACGCTCGACCGGTTTTCACCCGAATTGATCAAAATGGGACTGCTTCCGGTGACCGGTGTGGCGAGCGGTTCAAAGCTTTCAGAATTAAAAAAGGCGGATGACGATACGCTCATCGGCGGCGATTCCGTCGCCGTCGAGCTCGCTCGTGGAGACATGTCGATCGCGGCCAACGGAACAGTTACTCTGCGTGACGGCGACCGGGTTTATGCGTTCGGACACCCGTTTCTCAGTCTCGGGGTCTCATCGCTTCCGA
>Ga0224512_10003197_pt1 | contig 14548 bp, 12 predicted proteins | sample SF_May12_sed_USG_4_FD_169103 | JGI IMG/M metagenome (GOLD analysis project Ga0224512, IMG submission 169103) | Sediment microbial communities from San Francisco Bay, California, United States - SF_May12_sed_USGS_13 | ecosystem: Environmental > Aquatic > Marine > Sediment | place: USA...
TCTCCGACATCGATCACCTTGACTCCGGTGGCGTCACGCTGCTGCCGGCTGATCGTCTTGACCTTGGTGCGAATACCGACGCCGGAGGTCGAGATCAAGAAGACCTCCATGTCGGGTTCGACCGCCTTCGCTCCGATCAGGGTTCCCCGCACACGTGTGAGCTTGAACGCCTTCACCCCGATCCCGCCACGGCCCTGGCGTGGGAAGTTCTCCGTCGCCGTCCGCTTGCCGTATCCACCCGAAGAGAGGAGCAGCACCTCGTCGCCGTCGGAGCTGGTGGCAGCAGCCACCACCTCGTCGCCCGCGCGCAGCTTGATGCCCCTCACACCTTTCGTCGCCCGCCCCATCGGACGGAGGTCCGATTCGGCAAACCGGATGCCCTGCCCATTCTGTGTGAAGATCAACATGTCGTCGTCTCCGTTGGTGGTGCGAACCGCAACCAGCTCGTCCTCGTCGTCGAGGTTGATCGCCACCAAGGTGGAGTTCCGTGAGTCATACTCCTTGAACTCGGTCTTCTTCGCCTGACCCAGCTTGGTGACCATCACGAGGTACCGGTTGGTCTCGTAGTCGCGGGTGTCGATCACTGCCTCGATCCGCTCCTCCGGCTCGAGAGGCAGCACCGACTGCGCAAGCACACCTTTCGACGTCCGAGCTTGACGTGGAATCTGATGTGCGCGCACCCGATGCACCCGTCCGGTGTTCGTGAAGAACAACAGGTACGCATGAGCCGTCGTGTGGAGCAGATGTGCGATCACGTCGTCCTCGCCGACCTCCGCGGCGCGGATGCCGCGGCCGCCCCGACCCTGGGTCTTGTAGGTCGTGGCGACGACCGACTTGACGTAGCCCGACTGGCTGACAGTGACGATGAGCTCATCGTCTGCGATGAGGTCCTCGAGCGACAGATCCCCTTCGTCGGGAACGATCCGACTGCGACGAGGCTCGGAGAACTTGTCGCGGATCTCCTCGAGATCCTCCTTGATGATCGCCCGGCGCTTGCCGGGATCCGCCAGGATGCTCTGCAGCTCGGCGATCAGGTCACGCAACTCGGCGAGCTCGGCTCGCAACTCGTCGACGGCCAGAGCCGTCAGACGACGGAGCGGCATGTCGAGGATCGCCTTCGTCTGGATCTCCGACAGCTCGAACCGATCCTGCAGTGCCTGCGCGGCAGCGGCCGTGTTCTCGGACGCCCGGATGATCTGGATCACCTCGTCGATGTTGTCGACGGCGATGACCAGGCCCTCCAACACGTGCGCCTTCCGCTCTGCCTGGTCGAGGCGGTATTGGGTTCGCCGCTCGATGACCTCCATCTGATGATCGAGGTAGTGACCGATCATCTCGGCGACGCCGAGCGTCAGCGGGACCCCGTCCACCAACGACACCATGTTGTACCCGAAGCTGTCCTGAAGCGGTGTGTTCTTGTAGAGCTGGTTCAACACGACCTGCGGGATGGCGTCACGCTTCAGTTCGATGATCAGTGACATGCCCTTGCGAGAGTCGGATTCGTCACGAACGTCGGCGATCCCGGTGATCTTCTTGGAGTCGACGAGCGTCTTGATCTTCGAGATCACCCGCTCCGTCGAGACCTGATACGGCAGCTCGGTGACCACGATCGCCGTGCGACCCTTGCGAATCTCGCGGACGTCACAGGAGGCGCGGATCTTCACCGAACCACGACCGGAGACGAGTGCGTCCTTGATCCCGGCGGTACCCACGAGAAAGCCACCTGTCGGGAAGTCCGGGCCCTTGACGATCTGGAGGTATTCCTCGGCGGTCGCATCGGGTTTCGCGAGCCCGAAGAGGCAGGCCTCGATGATCTCACCGAGATTGTGGGGCGGGATGTTCGTCGCCATGCCCACGGCGATCCCCTGCGACCCGTTGACGAGGAGGTTCGGGTAGCGGGCGGGCAGCACACTCGGCTCGGTCATCTCACCCGAGTAGTTCTCATCGAAATCGACCGTGTTCTCGCCGATGCCCTCGAGCAGCCGCATCGAGAGCTGAGACAGCCGGCACTCGGTGTAGCGGGAGGCGCCCGGCGGGTCGTCGATCGTTCCGAAGTTGCCCTGGGGGTCGATGAGCGGGTGCCGCATCGAGAAGTCCTGACCCAGCCGGACCAGGGCGTCGTAGATGGCGCTGTCGCCGTGCGGGTGGTAGTTGCCCATGACGTCGCCGACGACCTTCGCGCACTTGCGGTGAGGCGTGGTCGGCCCGATGTTCGACTCCGACATCGACCAGATGATGCGGCGCTGCACGGGCTTCAAGCCGTCCCGTACGTCGGGCAGGGCGCGGGAGACGATGACGGACATGGCGTAGTCGATGAACGCCTGCTCCATCTCGGAGTTGATGTCGATCCCGCGGATCGCCGCCAGATTGTCGTTCGGCTCGTTCATGTCGTCATCGGCCATTGCTGACTCCAGTGTTGGTTGCAGAAGGGGGTGAACAGTTGACAGTCGACGGTCGACAGGTCCCATGCGGTGGCATCATGCGTGGAACCGAGAATCGGCCTTCACGTCGGCTCGAGTGCCTCCCTTGGCGACGGTCCGCGCAGAACTGTGAACTGTGAACCGTGAACTGTGAACTCATATGTCGAGGAAGCGGACGTCGTCGGCGTTTTGTTGGATGAAACTCTTGCGCTCGGAGACGTCGTCGCCCATCAGGGTCGAGAACACCTGGTCGGAGCGGAAGGCGTCCTCCATCTCGACGCGGACCAGACTCCGGGTCTCGGGATTCATCGAGGTGTCCCACAGCTCGTTGGGGTTCATCTCGCCCAGACCCTTGAATCGCGACGGCTTGACCTTCGGGTGATCCTTGCGGAACTCTGTGAGAGCGGCATCGTCCTTGAGGTAGTACACCTTCGAACCCACCTTGACGCGGTAGAGCGGCGGCTCGGCGATGTAGACCATCCCGTTCTCGATCAGCCCTCGCAGATGACGGAACAGCAGCGTGAGGAGCAGCGTGCGGATGTGGGCGCCGTCGACGTCCGCGTCGGCCAGCAGCACGATCTTGTGATAGCGGGTCTTGGTGATGTCGAACTCCTCACCGATCCCGGTTCCCATCGCCGTGATGATGTCCTGTACCTCGTTGTTCTGGAGCGCCTTGGCCAGCCGGGCCTTCTCCACGTTGATGATCTTGCCCCGGATCGGCAGCACCGCCTGGAACTCGGAGTTCCGAGCCTGCTTGGCCGGGCCGGCGGCCGAGTTCCCTTCGACGATGAACAACTCCGAGAGATGCGGTTCCCGGGAGGAGCAGTCGGCGAGCTTGTCGGGCAGACCACCCGACTCGAGCCCCGACTTGCGTCGTGTGAGATCTCGAGCCTTGCGAGCAGCCTCACGGGCACGGGCGGCGGTCAATGCCTTGTCGACGATCCGGCGGGCGTCGGCCGAATAGCGCTCCAGCCATTCGGGGACCTTGGCGTTGAGCGTGCGCTCGACATAGGAGCGGATCTCGGTGTTGCCTAGCTTCGTCTTCGTCTGACCCTCGAACTGCGGCTCACGGACCTTGACCGAGACGATGGCGGTGAGGCCCTCACGGATGTCGTCGCCGGAGAGGTTCGGGTCCTTCTCCTTGAGCAGGTTCTTGTCACGGGCGAACTGGTTGACGGCCTTGGTCAGCGCCTTCCGGAAGCCCTCCTCGTGCGTTCCGCCCTCGTGCGTGTTGATGTTGTTGGCGAACGACAACACGGTCTCGCTGTAGGCCATGGTCCACTGCATCGCCACTTCCAACTCGGCCTCGTCCGACACGTCGCCGAACTCGACGATGCGCGCGTGGAGCGGTTCCTTCTTCTCGTTGAGGAATTTGACGAAGTCGACGAGGCCACCCCTGTAGAGGAAGGTCTCCTCGATCGGCTCGTCGGGCCGCTCGTCGCGCAAGCGGATCTCGATGCCCCGGTTCAGGAAGGCCAGCTCCCTGATGCGCGACTGGACGATGTCGTACTCGAACTCGGTCGTCTCCTTGAAGATCTCGATGTCGGGCCAGAACGTGACCGTCGAACCGGTCCGCTTCGCCGGCTTCCCCTTGGCCACCTTGCCGAGCGGGTGTCCCCGCTCGAACTCCTGGGTCCAGACGTGGCCGTCTCGCCGGATCTCGGCTTCCAGCCTGCTCGACAGGGCGTTCACGACCGACACACCGACACCGTGGAGGCCACCCGACACCGTGTAGGCGCCCTGTTCGAACTTGCCGCCGGCATGGAGTTTCGTCAACACCGTCGTCAACGCCGATTCCTTCGTTTCGGCATGACGGGCCACGGGGATGCCACGGCCGTTGTCCGTGACTCTGACACCGCCGGACTCGAGGAGGGTGACCTCGATGCGATCACAGAACCCGGCCATCGCCTCGTCGACGGCGTTGTCCACCACCTCCCAGATGAGATGGTGCAGCCCTCGCGGGCCGGTGGAACCGATGTACATGCCCGGCCGCTTCCGGACGGGCTCGAGATCCTTGAGGACCGTGATCTGTCCGGCGTCGTAGCTCGACGAACCATTGGTTGACATGTCAGAACCTCACTGGCTGGCGGGTCGGTCGAGGCCGACGTGAACTGGCGGTTTCCCCCTCCGTCATCGGTGCGTTGCGCTCATCGGGCCGAACGAGCATCGAGCTGGCGAGCAGCGTCGTCCGGAGCTGTCTCACAGCTCGATCTGCGTGACCGGGACGGGTCGAAATTCACTGTTGTAATTCTAGTGGTCGCACCGCCGGGCCCCAAGCTTTCAGCGCCTCCAGATCGTCGAAAACGGCTGGTCGTGAGGGTCCGGTCGACTCCAGGGTTCTACAAGCCTCGAGAAGGCCCGTCAACCGCCCTGTCGGCTCGGTGGTTTCACCACCACCTCGGAGATGACGTCGTCACCGAGCTGGGCGTTCAGACGGTGCGCCAACCCGGTCGTGCCGTAGCGCAACATGGCCACGGCCTGAGGGCTGGCCGCCTCCACGACCAACTTGCCACCGTGCATGCCCACAGGGGTCGTCTGCGTCGCCCATGGAGATCCCGACAACGCAGCCCACTCGTCTCGTATGCGGTTCCACAACGAAGTCTCGACGACACCGAGGCGATCGAGCAACCGCCGAAGGGTGTCGTCGATCGGCAGCGGTTCGCTCCTCCCTCGCCGAGGCGTGGTCACGCGGCGCTCCGCCTCGACACACGACCCTCTTCGATCCGCCAGGCTGCACCCTCGAGTGGAACATCGGCAGGATCGGCGGTCGTCACCAACGTCTGGGCCGCCGGCAGCGCTCTCGTGAGCGCAGCCGCCCGCACCGGATCGAGCTCGGAGTAAACGTCGTCGAGTAGCAGGACCGGCGGCCGGTCGATCAGGTCGGTGATCGCCCGGTGAGAGGCGACCCGCAGACTCAGCGTCAGCGTCCGCTGTTCCCCCTGGCTGGCGTGATAGCGAGAATCATGTCCTTCGAGCATCACGATCGGTTCGTCTCGATGCGGACCGACCGTCGTCACTCGCCGCTCGCGATCCCGCCCTCTCGCCTCACCCAGCGCTTCGACGAGCCGTTGGGTGAATTCAGAGGCCGACACCTTGGGATCGAGTTCTCCCTTCCATCCCGACGAATACTCGAGCCTGACCTCACCATCCGACCCCGAGATGTCAGCGTGCACCTCTGAGATGTGATCGGCGAGCAGAGCCACCGTGCGAGCACGCCGGGCCATCACCTTTCCACCGGCCTGGGCGAGACGCTCGTCCCAGACACCGAGCGTGACCTCGTCACGATCGTTCTGCTTCAAGAACGCGTTGCGCTGTCTGAGTGCACGATCGAAGTCGGCCTGATCGAGGTGAGACGCCGGCCACAGTTGAACGGCCGTGGAATCGAGGAAGTCGCGACGGTATGCAGGCCCGCGTTTGACGATGTCCAGGTCTTCGGGGAGAAACGTCACGAATCGCACGTGCCCGAGCAGATCGGCCGTGCGGGCCAGCCGCTGGGTGTTCACGCGGGCCTGTCGGCCACCCCGACGTCTCAACTCCAACTCGATGAGCGCCTCGGCCGAGCCCGACGTGACCTGGCCCCTGATGTACGCCTGCTCGGAGTCGTATCCCACCAGCGCATGATCCGGCGCTCCTCTGAACGACTTCAGCGAGCCGAGATAGCCTACGGCTTCGAGCAGGTTCGTCTTCCCCGCCCCATTGCGACCGACGATGACATTCACCCCGGGGTCGGGCTCCCACTCCAGCTGCGCATACGACCGGAATCCGGCCAGCGTCAGCCAATCCAGGCGCATTCAGATCCGGACAGGCATGAGGAGATAGAGGAACCCGGCATCATCGGCACCGTCGAGCACGCTCGGTTTCAAACCGTCGATCAGCTGCAGCCGCACCGTGGTGCCGGTGATCGCCCCCACTCCGTCCGCCAGGTACCTGGGATTGAAGGCAATCTCGAGCTCCTCGTTGCCGGAGTACTCACCTTCGAGGAACTCCTTCTCGGCGCCGACGTCCTGTCGGCTGACTGCGATCTCCACTCCCCCGGTGTTGATCTTCAGGCGAACCGGGATGTGGTCTTCGGCGACCAGGGCCACGCGACCGAGTGCCTCGAGCAGGCCCTCACGACTCACAGTCAACTGATTCGGATAGCTGTCCGGCAAGAGACTCTGGTACTTCGGGAAGGTGCCCTCGATCATCCGGAGTCGCAGCGCACCCCGATCCGACGAGAACACTCCCTCCCGGCCGTCCAGTGACACTTGCACCTTCGACGATCCGATCGTCCTCGGCAGCTCACGGAGCCCGCGGGCGGGAATCAGCCCCGAGCCCTCGATTCCGACTCCCGGCAGGTCTCGCACGGCGAGCCGGTACGAGTCGGTCGACACCAGCCGGACTCCGTCCTCGGTCGACTCGAACAGCACACCGGTGAGAATCGGCCGAGCAGCATCCGTCGATGCAGCCGTCGTCACCTGGGCGATGGCACCGGCGAGCGCCTCACCGTCGACCTCGGTGCCCGACACCGTCGACTCGGAGATCTCGGGGAAGTCGTCGAGGCCGAGCTGCTTCAGTGAGAACCGAGGTCCGCTTCCGAGGATCTCGACATCGCCGTCTTCTGCCCCGACCGTGACCAGTCCGGCCGGCATCTTGCGAACCGCCTGTTCCAGGATCTTGCCAGGGATGACTGCAGCACCCTCCTGGAGCGTCTCGACTTCGGTCTGGGTCTGCACCGTCATCTCGAGATCGGTGCCCGTGACGCGGAGCGACGACCCCGTCACCTCACACTTCAAACCCTGGAGGACCGGGAGTGCCGACCTGGTTCCGACGGCACGGTTCGCTCTGGAGAAGACATCTCCGAGGTCGTCACGCTCTGCTCTGATACGCACAGGGATTGTTCCCTTCTTCTATCTCTTGATTGTTAATTGAAACACTCAGTAGTGGTAGTAGGCGCTGTGGATTGTGGATGATTCCATCGATCCCCAACGACTACGGGCGATTCTGGTCGATCGTGGGTGTGGATGGAGTGCTTTCCCGTCCACAGGCTCAGATGGCTTGCGAGTTGGCGTGTGGATGACGCTCATCTTTTCCTCAGGCTCTGTGAGAGTTCCGAGACCCGATCGAAGACCTCGCGATCGGTCTGCATGACGGACTTCACCTTGTCGATGGCGTGCATCACCGTGGTGTGATCCCGTGACCCGAACTGCGCACCGATCTTCGGGAGTGAGAGATCGGTGTGCTCTCGGCAGAGATACATCGCCACCTGGCGGCAGCGAGCCAGCGGCTGCTTCCGAGACGGGCCTTGGAGGTCCTCGACGGTGTATCCGTAGGCGGCGGCCGTGGCGGCGATGATCTCGGGCGCGTCCACCGCCTTCGACTCGTGTCCCGGGAGCATGTCCTGCAGGACTCGTTCCGCCATCGGATGACTGATGGCTTCGCCGGTGAGCGATGCGAACGCGGTCACCCGGGTGAGGGCACCTTCGAGCTCGCGGATGTTGTCCGACACCAGGCCGGCGATGAACTCGAGCACGTCGAGAGGGATGGGCATGGCGGCGTATTCGGCGTTCCGTCGCAGGATCGCCAGCCGGGTCTCCACGTCTGGCGGCTGGATGTCGGTCAGCAGACCCCATTCGAACCGGCTGCGGAGCCGATCCTCGAGCGTGTTCAGATGTCGGGGATGGCGATCCGAGGTGATCACGATCTGTTTGCCCGACTCGTAGAGGCTGTTGAACGTGTGGAAGAACTCCTCGAGAATCTGTTCCTTGCCGTCGAAGAACTGGACATCGTCGAGCAACAGGATGTCGGTCGTCCGATAGCGGCCCTTGAACTCGTCCATCTTCTTGCGACGGATCGAGTTGATGAAGTCGGTGAAGAACGTCTCGGAGGTGACGTACCGGACCTCCATCCCCGGGTACATCTCGAGCGCCTGGTACCCGATGGCGTTCAATAGATGGGTCTTTCCCAGCCCGGCGTTGCCGTGGATGAAGAGCGGGTTGTAGTTGCGGCCCGGTTGCTCGGCAACTGCCATCGCGGCGGCGCTGGCGAAACGGTTCGACTGACCGACCACGAAGTTCTCGAATCGATACTTCCGCACCAATCTGGCGACCCGCTCGGGTGCGGGAGGCGCCGATGGCAGCGGATCGGTGCTGCGGCGGTTCTGTTCGGTCGGCAGCGGGGGCGGCTCTTGTGCGAGATCGGGTGGCTCCCCGATCGTGAACTCGAGTTCGACGTCACTCCCGTATGCGGTGAGACAGGCCTGTTCGATGTGCTGACCGTGTTTGTCGATCACCCATCTCAGGTGGAAGTCGCTCGGGGCACGCAAGGTCAGCCTCTGCCCGTCGAACGACGGCTCCAGTCGTTGGATCCAGGTCTGCCAGGCCCCGGGCGTGACCTGTGACTGGATCACTTCGGTGAACCGATGCCACTGGTCGGTCGTGACGGTGTGCCCGAGTTCGGGTAGTCCGCCGGTCGGATGTGTCTGTGTCAACGGGGTGCTCCTCCTCACTCACTCCGTACCCGCTCGCACGCGTTGTCCACAAAGCAGTCCACACATGTGGAGAATTGGGCTGAGCGCCGAGCGGCATGAAACTGTTCAATTGTCAGCTCTGCGCGAGCCTTGGACTGGGTCGGTGCGGGGAAGTCACCGGGGTCACCACTCCTGATGAGCGAATATAGGGGTGTGGACAGCTCCGCTTCAAGAGCGCGAACATCGCCCGAAAAGCCCAGGACATCGTCGGATCGGATCACCCAAAGAGGCAATGTTCATCGGATGTTTGTCGCCCCCTCACCCCTCCTCCAGGAGTGCTCCGATCACGTCGAAGTGCGAAAAACGGCTGGTCGCGAGATTTCGCGAGCTTGAAGAGAATGTCGCGACCTGGTCCGCGCTTTGACAAGGTACCTGGGTGGCCCGTAGCCTTTCTCCGTCAGTCTCCACTCGTTGGAGAGACGCCCTGACACCTCTCCATCGCGGAAGATTCATCATGAAACGAACATATCAACCGAAGGTCCGTCGTCGAAAGCGACGTCACGGGTTCCGGCACCGCATGCGCACCCGGCAGGGCCGCGCGATCATCAAGGCGCGCCGGGACAAGGGTCGCAAGCGGCTCGCAGCCTGATTCGAGCGATCGAATCCCTGAAGTCGTCCCGGGAGTTCTCCCGCGTGATGCGAGCTGGCGTTCGCACGAAGTCAGGGCCGGTCACCGTCATCCGCCTCGCCACCGATCTCGACCATCCCCGGATGGGAATCGTGTCGGGACGACGCCTGGGAAATGCCGTCACCCGCAACCGGGTGAAACGCAGGATCCGGGCGGCGGCGGCCGAAGCGAACCTCGACCCGGGATACGACTACGTGATCGTGCCGACGCCCGCCGCCGTCACCGCCTCGTTCGAGGTCCTGGTGGCTGCGATCGAGCATGCGGCACGACCCAAGGGGAGACACACGTGAACAACCAGCGAAGACTCAGCCCGGCGACTCCCGCCATCTGGCTGATTCGCGCCTACCAACGGCTCTTCAGTCCGATGCTCGGTCGCAATTGTCGTTTCTCCCCCACCTGTTCCGCCTACACCGCCGAGGCCCTCCAGGTCCACGGACTCATCCGTGGCACGTGGATGGGTCTCCGTCGTATCGGCCGGTGTCATCCAATGCACCCGGGCGGGTATGACCCGGTGCCGACCCGTATGGAGATGAGATGAGCTTCCTCGGCGATCTGTTCCGTAGCCTTCAGGAACTGCTGGCGTTCGGCCTCGAACGGTTCTACGACTTCGTACCGTCGTTCGGGATCAACATCATCATGTTGACCCTCACCATCAACTTCATCCTGTTCCCGCTGACGCTCCGTCAGACGAGGGCGACGCGGGCCTTTCAGGAGATCCAGCCGGAGATCAAGCGGATCCAGAAGGAGTACAAGGACGATCCAGAGACGATGCAGAAGGAGCTCATGCGCACTCAGCGTGAGGCTGGCGCCACTCCCGGTGGTTGCCTGCTCCCGATCCTGGTGCAGTCGCCCATCTGGTTCGCCTTGTTCCGAGTGCTGCGGAACATCTCGTGGATCGCCAACGACCAGTTGGCCGAGTTCGACGCCGAGCCGATCCTGCACGCCGGAACCGCCCTGCGGGCCGCGGTCGAGCGCAACGACATCGACTTCCTCGGTATGTCACTCGGGCTCAACATGAGCGAAGGAATCACCGCCGGCGGTCTGGCAGCCCTTCCATATATTGGAATGTTGGTGTTGATGGTCGCCTCCCAGTACTTCCAGCAGTGGCACGCCCAGCGCGGGCAGACCAAGAAGACCGATCTCACCCAACAGCAGCGGCAGCAGCAGCAGACCCAGCAGCTCATCACCCGTGGCCTCCCGCTCTTCATCGGCGTGATCTCGTGGGGCTTTCCCGCCGGCCTCGTGCTGTACTGGGCGACCTCCAACCTCTTCAGGGTGGGCCAGCAGTTTGCACTCTTTGCCATCGATGGACGACCCAGTCCCCCATCGACCGATGGTGGCGGCGGCTCGCCGAAACAACCTGACGATGGCGATGACAACGGCGACAACGGGTCGAGTGCCAAGGGCTCGAAACCGCACCCCGTGTCGCAGAAGAAGCAACGCCGCAGGAGGAGATGAACACGATGGAATGGGTCGAAGTACGGGGCAAGTCCGCCGACATCGCGATCGAAGCCGCCATGAAGGAACTAGGCGCGTCCGATCGCGAGCAGATCGACGTCGAAGTGATTCAGGAACCCGAGAAAGGGTTTCTCGGGTTTGGTGGCCAGGACGCGATCGTCAAGGTGAAACTCAGGCCGCAAGGTGGCCGTAAACGGCGCCGGCGCCGGAAGGGCAGCGGCGATCGTGGCAACGACGGCGACCGCAGCCAGGGCGGCAAACCAGACAACGGTCGGGGTGGGCGCACACAGACCCCATCGAAGGCGGCAGAGCGTCAAGGTGGTGGCCGGAGCCAGAACAAGCGGGGCGATCGCCGGGATTCGGCTCCCACCAAGCAACCCCGCCAACGTGAGGAGAAGCCAGACGTGGATATCGAAGAGCAGGCACCAGTGGTCGAGGAGTTCCTCTCCGGGTTGGTCTCGGCGTTCGGACTCGAAGGCTCGGTCTCTGTCCGGGTCGATGACGAAGTCATCATCGCCGACGTCACCGGTCCACAGACCGAGGCGATGGTCGGACCACGAGGATCGACGATCGAGGCAATTCACGAACTGTCCAAGACCGTGCTCCAGCGCCAGACCCAGTCCTCGGCGCGCCTGAGGCTGGACATCGCCGGATACGGAGAGCGACGTCGACAGGCGCTGGCGATCTACGCCAACCAGTTGATCGATCAGTTGCTCGAGGACGGTGGTGAGGTGACGCTCGAGCCGATGAGCGCCGGTGATCGCAAGGTGATCCATGATGCCGCCGCCGAGCGCACCGGTGTACGGAGCTATTCTGAGGGGCAGTCGCCCCAGCGCTACGTGGTTCTGGCTGCGGCCGGGAGCGACGAAGAGGAATGAGGTCTGGGTTGTGAGTCTTGGGTTCTGAGAACCAGAAACATCCTGCCTGATAGACGAAGGGCACCGATTCGGTCGGTGCCCTTCGTGCTGTTCGGGGGGTTGGATCCATGTTTCACGTGAAACATGAGGGTTGAGCTGCGGGAGGCGCGAGTAGCGTGTTTCACGTGGAACAGATAGAACGGCTGTCGCTGCTGAGCAGCGAATTCGGGTTCCCGCTCGACACCGGTCAGCTCGAATCGCTTGGCCGGTACCGCGACTGGCTCGAGACCGAGGCGTTCGCGGCGGGCGGGATCGGACCGAATGAGGTGCCACATCTGATGGAACGTCACATCGCAGATGCCCTCACCTGGCTCCAACCGCTCGATCGTGCGCCCTCGACGATGCTCGACATCGGTTCGGGAGTCGGGTTACCGGGAATACCGCTTGCGATTGCGCTCCCCGAGACCGCCGTCACGTTGTTGGACCGCTCTGGACGGCGTTGCGGGTTGCTTCGTCGGGCAATTCGGATGCTCGACCTCCAGAACGCCACGGTGGACGAACGGGACGTCGCCGAGGCGATCACTCAGGTAGAGGTGGTGGTTTCCCGGGCATCGCTCCCGCCGGCACAGTTGCGGCCCCACCTCGAGCGACTCGCCGGACGACTGGCGATCGTGGGCGGGAGCTCTGCCGGTCCGCGAGAAGTTCCTGGGTACTCGACGGCGAAAATCGAGTCGAGATACCTCGATTCGCCCCGATGGGTGCTTATCATGCGGCAATCGTGACTCAATCTGACGACGGCGCTCCCCTCATCGTCGCCATCGCCAACCAGAAGGGTGGCGTCGGCAAGTCGACGACGGCGATCAACCTTTCGGCCGGCCTGGCCCTGCAGGGCGAACGCGTCCTCATGATCGATCTCGATCCGCAGGGAAACGCCTCGTCCGGCCTGGGGATCGACCGAGGATCGATCGAGTTGAGCATCTATGACGTCCTCCTCAAGTCCGCCGAGATCCAGGACGCCGTCGAACCCGCCGCCATCCGGGATCTGTTCGTGGTCCCGGCGACCATCGACCTCGCCGGTGCCGAAATCGAATTGGTATCGGTGTTCAGCCGGGAGCACCGGCTCCGATCGGCGCTCGAGTCCGTATCGAACGACTTCGACTTCGTGATCATCGACTGTCCCCCGTCGCTCGGTCTGCTGACGGTGAATGCCCTGGCAGCCGCCGACGAGTTGTTGATTCCGATCCAGTGCGAGTACTACGCACTGGAGGGCCTGAGCCAACTACTGGCGAACGTCGAGATGGTTCGAAGCAACCTGAATCGTGGGCTGGAGTTGGGCGGTGTCGTCCTGACGATGTACGACGGACGGACCAATCTGGCCAAGGACGTACGACAGCAGGTCAACGACTTCTTCGGAGACAAGGCCTATCGCACCCTGATTCCCCGATCGGTGCGTCTGAGTGAGGCACCCTCCTATGGCGAGCCGATCGAGACATTCGATCCGATGAGTCGAGGTGGGATCGCCTACCGGCAACTCACTCGAGAGTTCCGGGCGCGACATGGACGGGAGGACTGAACCAATGAGTCAACGACGTGGGGGACTCGGACGAGGGCTAGAGTCGCTGATCCCGACCGAGCACACCGCCGACGACACCGGGTTCGCCATCTTGGCCGTCGACGACATCGAGGCCAACGATCAACAGCCCCGTGTGAGATTCGATCAGGCGACCCTGGACCAGCTTGCGGCCTCGATCCGCGAGGTCGGGATCCTCCAGCCGATCGCCGTCATGCGGATCGAGGACTCCGATCGCTACCGGATCATCAACGGCGAGCGGCGCTGGCGGGCCGCCCGCCAGGCCGGCCTCCACGAGGTGCCGGCCGTGATCCGGACCGTCGACGACGAGCGCATGCTCACCGAGGCGCTCATCGAGAATCTGCAGCGTGAGGATCTCACACCGCTCGAAGAAGGTGCCGCCTACAAAGCGCTCCTGGAAGAATATGGGTTGACTCACGAACAAGTCGCCGATCGGGTGGGGAAGAGCCGGTCGGCGGTCACGAATGCCATCCGGCTGCTTGGTCTCCCCGCCAAGATCCAGGCACTGCTCGAGACCGGCGAGCTTCGTCAGGGGCACGCCCGCGCCCTCCTCGGGCTCGAAGACCGTACGTACGCTGTACATATCGCTCGACGGGCAGTCGACGACGGTTGGAGCGTGCGTCAGGTCGAAGACGCAGTGCGCCAGCGTCAGGAGAACCCGTCAGAAGCCCGTAGACCGGTGGTGAAAGAAGTCAGGCCCGTGGAGATCATCGAGCTCGAGCAACGGCTCACAGAGGCCCTGGGGACGAGGGTTTCGATCGCCTACCGCAAGAAGAAGGGTCGCGTGCAGATCGACTTCGCCTCCCTCGACGAGCTCGAACGCATCTATCGCACCATCTTCGGCTAGAAGATGACAGATGACGGTCCACAGATGACAGATCCGAGGCGTTCGACCGTGCTCGTAACGGTCCTAGTACGCCCTTGGAGATGATCCGCAGGCGGCTTCGATCTTGGGGATCAGTAATTACACAGGTGTAGTTCTCCACGAACTCATCCACAAGTCCACATGAACCATCTGTCATCTGTCATCTGTCGTCCGTCATCTACAAGGAGGAGAAGAACCGGTCGATTCCGGCGACGGTCTTG
>Ga0224512_10003198_pt1 | contig 14545 bp, 11 predicted proteins | sample SF_May12_sed_USG_4_FD_169103 | JGI IMG/M metagenome (GOLD analysis project Ga0224512, IMG submission 169103) | Sediment microbial communities from San Francisco Bay, California, United States - SF_May12_sed_USGS_13 | ecosystem: Environmental > Aquatic > Marine > Sediment | place: USA...
AGGCTCGCCACGAGCGCGTGGATCTGTCGCAGTACGCACTCGTGACGGCGAAGTGGCTGACTCTGTTGTGGATCCTGCTGATCGGGACGTTATGGCTGCCGTTGCGACAGGTCAGGTTTGCCAGTGGGGCTGCGAACGATGATTGACGTGCTTACTGCGCAACGGGCAGGAATCGGCAGGCTTGCGGTATTGGTGCTGGCCTTCGCCACACTGGTCGCCGGGGCGCAGTCGCTGCTGTTCTTCAACGAGTTCGTGCCGCGCGTTACGCGCGCGAACGCGCAACTATTCGATCTGATGGTGGAGAATTCGCAGCGCACGCTGTACAGGCGCATTGCTGCGCAGATTGACACGCTGCGCGATTCCGTGCCGGAAGCCAACCCCGGCGAGAGGACACTCGCCGATGCATGGGACGATTTTCAGAATCACTTCAGCGCGGCACCGCAGGAGGCGATCGGCACGCTGATCGGGGAGCTGCCCGATCTCACCGCCACGATCGGCGGGGACGCAGGACAAGTCGGCCTGCTGGCGGCAAATCTCGAGCGCTTGCAGGCTATGTATGCGGATTCGTACAAGGACCTGCTCGCGGACTTGAGACGGCCGGCCGCCTATCTCTGGCCGACCGCAGCATCGATCGCCAGGCGCTCGGGTTACCTGCAGGCGGTAACATTGAATCGTGCGCTATACCTCGCGCAAACCGGCGACATCGGGACAGCGCGTGTAATTCTGGCAGGGCTCAGCGCGTCGAGTGACGACCCCGAAGTGCTCGGTACGATCTATTACACATTGGGGCGGCTGCAGTTAGAACTGTTTCTCGCCTCGCCCGAAGCAGAGTATTTCACGCAGGCCGTTCAATACCTGGGCCGCAGCCTGGCAGCCAATCCGGATATGCAGCTGGCCGGACATTTGCTCGACTACCTGCTGTCGCTGAGCCAGGCGGCGACCGCACCGCAATCGGCCGAGGGGCGTCCCGAGACGCCGTCCGAGGGTGAGGGCGCAGCGGTCTCCGCGGAAAAACGCGTGTTCTAGGGGGGCAGGGATCGTGTATACCGCTGCAGTGTATCTGGTCGGGCTCCTGCTCGTGACTTACTGGCTTCGGCTTCGTGTCTGGAAAGAACCGTCTTTCTCACCGATCACGTTCCCGATGCTACTGCTGATGCTCGTGCTGCTCGTTGTCCAGCAGCGCAGTGCAGATGACTTCACGGGGCCGCAGGGTCCCGTCCTGCTCGCGATCGCCGCCGACGTGTCACTGAGTATGGGAACGATTCCGGACCCCGCAACCAACAGCGACATCGGCACCCGCCTCGCGAGAGCGCAACGCGTGATGCTGCCGCTGTTGACGCAACTGAGCGCGACGGCGCGATCGACGATGATCAGCGTGACGGCGTTCACGTCGAAGTCGGAGACATTACTTGCCTGGGACGACGACCTGTCACTGGCCAGGGAGATCATAGAGTATGTACTGACCACGGGTCTGCTGACCGAAGCAGGTTCCGATGTCGGCATCGCGCTGACCGGTGTTGTGCCGCTGTTCGAGAGTCTCCCCCATGCATTTCGCGATCCTGAGCGCGCGAAGTTCCTGATCCTGGTGTCGGACGGGGAGCAGACCATGACGCGAGCCGGCAACGTCGCGATGCTCGGGAATCTGCGCGAACTCGGCGTGCAGGTGATTTCATTGCACGTGGGGCTCGAGGAAACACCCGAGGGCTTGCCCGTCTACGATGAGAACGATAGCTTCATGGGATTCGAAGAAGTCGACGGGCAAATATTTTCCGTCCCGGACGCGGAGCTCATGAGAACGATCGCGGGCGACGACCCGGCGCGGGGCCTCTTCGTTCGGGCCGAGAGTGCGGACGCCGTTACGAGCATCATGAACTTCATTGGCGTACAGGCGAATGGATCGACGACGAATACAATACATTTCGGTGCAATAATCGCCGTGTGGGCGCTGATTATTGTTACTTTGCTGCGGTATGGGTTTGAGGAGTAAACAGATGCGTACAAGACGCCCGTTTTTTTTCAGTTTGCTGGCCATGATTGCGATGCTGGGCAGCTTGCCGGACGGTGAGCTGCTTGCTCACGGTGGCGGTAACTGGACCGCTTTTACGATCGATGGCGTTGATGATAATGCGCGTGTCGAAGTGCTGAAAGTGCAGAGCCTTGTGTCCGAGGTCATTCGCGGCCGCGCGGACAGCGGCGACTGGCCGCTCGAAACATTCCGACCGGCGCGTGATGCGTTGCTCACGGTCAAGGAAGAGGTCGACGAGATTCTCGAGCACTACGCGATCGATGGCGTCAACCTGCAGCTTGCCTCGGATCTGAAAGCCGAGCCCAGGGCCGGGAGGACAGTCGCTGCGAGCCGGGCACTGGACGCGGGCATTGCATTACTGGACCGCGCTGCGTCGCTCGACAATTCCGACAGTTTCGTTAAAGAATTTTACGGTGGCGGCATGGCCGCCCGACTTTACGAACTCCTCGAGGCGCAGGTCGACCGGATGGACTTGTACGCGATTCTGTCGGCCGGGACGGAGTAATTGCGCACGGCAATTCATTACCTGCGTAACGGATTGTGCGTTATTCAATGTTCTGAGCGGTTTACGAGTCCGCACAGCGTCGCAGCGCGCACTTCGTTGCTTCATCTGCGCCTTTTCGATGTAATTGAGGTCAACTGGGTTTAATCAGAGTCGGGAGGAGTTTCATGACACATCGATGCCTCATCGCAACAACAGGAATACGACTTGCCGCTTTGCTCACGTTTCTTCTTGGCGGCAATGCCTGGGCACAGGCCTCCGTCGGAGACCTGCCGCCGGAAATTCTATTGTATGCGGATGTGGTGTATCTCAACGCCAAAATCGTAACGCTGGACGACCACGAACTGAATGCGGACCCAGGTACTATCGCCGAAGCCATGGCCGTGCGCGACGAGGTCATCATCGCGCTCGGTACAGACAGCGAGATGCTGGCAATGGCCGGACCCGACAGCAAGATAGTCGACCTCAAGGGCAAGACGGTCTTGCCCGGCATCGTCGAGAGCCACGTCCACCCGATGTCCGAATCGGAACGTTTCGCCCGCGAGCAGTACAACCTGCGCATGACGCCCGAGGGTTACGTGCTGCAGATGGATGTCGGGGCAACGCCTGATGACACGATGGCCAGAGTCGCTCGAGCGATGGACCTGCTCCTGGATCATGCGACGCCGACGCCCGACGAGTGGCTCAACATCGAATTGATGCACGCACCCGCGCTGGGCTTTGCGACACCTGCCTCGGTCTCGACGCTGATGAGCGCGCCGAAGCTGTCCGACGTCCGAATCACGCGGTCCGACATCTCCGAAATCGTGCCTAACTACCCGCTCGTATTATCGAGCGCAACCGGAATCATGGATGCGCCGGAGAAGAACATCTGGTTCCACGTGACGGCAGGGCCCAACGGCCGGCCGATTGCCAGGGAAGTTGTTGCTCTGGACAGGAGTTTCGATCAATGAAAACAGTCTACTCGAGATTATTTGCGACCATCGTCGTCGCGGCAGGCGTTCTTGCGATCGGATCGACGGCGATGGCCAGCCACCGGGTCATGCTGTTCAATGAAAAAGCGATGGAGAAAATCCTCGACGTCTGGCCGGACTTCGTCGTTTCGGTCAACAATCAGGCCCGCGGTGTCGATGATCCGGGCGGCCGCGGCATTATTCTGCAGAGCCCGCTGCGCGCCCATCTGAACCAGCTGTTGCGTGAGCAGCCGACACCGGAACAGTACGGCTTCGGATTCACCCAGCTCGTACAGGATTATTACCACCGCGCAGGAATGACAACCTTCGGGTCGCGTTTGAATACGAACGAACAGGTGACCGCTTACAACTATATGTTGCGGCGCGATGGACGGTTGCCCATTCGCTTTGCTTACAGCTTCGATCTTGCACGCCAGCCTATGGCGACCGTGTCGGCCGCCGCACTTTACGAGTCCATCGGCTCGTTGTGGCAGACGATCGATTCGAATCCGTGGCTCTGGATGCACGGCATGTCCAGCGAGGGCGACTGGGACGCGCCGAATCGGGGCTGCCAGGGCGAAGACCTGCCGGTCAAGCCGGGCGTCAACGAGCGCGAGGTCAAGGAGATTCTCGAAATATGCCCTGACTTCAACTCAGCGACGGTGCAGGCGCTGATGCGAGGTCTGCGTTCCGGATGGCGATTCGCCGGTGTGCACGGTGTCGGCAGCAAGGCCCTCAGGATATTCGTCGACAAACTCGAGGAACAGATGTCCAGGAACCCGGGATTGCTGACCATGGACTACGTGCTGGGCATGCGCAACGGATTCGCGCATGGCACGCTGACCGGCGCTCTGCCCGACGTCGTGGCCGACCTGGTCAAGTACAACCTGTACTTGCCGATCAACCTGCGGCGCGCCCTCGCGATCGAACCGACCAATATCGAACAGCATTACGGCGAACCCGGCTATGCGTTTCTTGGCCCCGTCAGGACTTTGATCGATCAGGGCGTTAACGTCGTCGGCGAGGCAGAAATCGTACTGCCGAATCCGCGCACGTACATCGGCTTGCTGGACATCTACGTCAATCGCGAGATCGGCGACGACGGACAGGTGCCTGCTGCCGCGGGTGAAGGCACCGTTTATGGACCCGACGAGGCCGTTGATCGCGTCGTTGCGCTCAAGCTGTTCACGCGCAAATCAGCCGAGTTCCTTTATGCCGAGTCGAAGGTCGGCAGCCTCGAGCCCGGCAAGTTCGCCGATTTCATCGTTGTCGAAAACGACTACCTGTCGGGTCCGGATTCAGAGATCAAGAACAACAAAGTAATCATGACCGTACTTGCGGGCGAAACTGTCTATCAGGATGACGACTACGCGCCCGAGGTACGCCAGACCCGACTGAGCGCGGACTCTCGCTGACGACGCTGATGCGGATGATCAGGCACGCTCGGTTTGCGATCGCCTTCGGTGCTTTGCTGTGCACGCCGGCACTGCCGCTGCAGGCGTTTGCCGGCGGCGGCTCATCGGTCGTCATCGAACTCGGTGACACGAAGGTGACGCGATCCGAGGTTGACGACCGATTCCGGATCGCAGTGCGGCTCCTGGCGCGTCGGCAGGGAATATCTCTGGCCGATCAGGATCCGTCCGTGATCGCGCAATTGCGGGAGCAGTATCTCGATAAATATGCGACCGAGCTCGTGATGCTGAAGGAAGCAGAACACCGGCAGCTCGAGGTCTCCAGGGAACAGGTCGATAAATCGCTCGCCGAAGTATTCGCGAGCGAGAGCGACGAGGGCGCATTCCTCGCCGATACTGAATTGGGCGAGTCAGCGCCCGTTCTGCTGAGACAGGTTCTGCGCGATGAGAAGACGATCGAGTTTTTGACCGAAGTGATGCTGAAAGAAATTAGGATTCCGCCCGGAGACGTCATTACGCTGCACCACGACGTGAAAGACCGGTTGGCGACGCCGGAGGAGGTTTGCGTCCGGCATATCCAGTCGGAATCCGTGGACGCGGCCAACGATGTACTCGCAGAACTCGAGCGCGGTGCCGATTTCGCCGAGCTTGCGCGGCTGCGCAGTTCTGATGCGGCGTCAGCCGAAAATGGCGGCGATCTCGGCTGCTTCGAACGCAGCCACTCGGCGGCGCGGTCCGAATTCGAAAAAATCGCGTTTGCGGCCGAGCAAGGTCGACTTGCTGGTCCGGTCGAATCCCGTTTCGGGCATCACGTGCTCATCGTGTACGAGCACAGGATGCCCAGAGCGCCGACGCTCAACGAGGCCTACGCACAGATCGAGCGTGACCTCGCGCTGGAGCAGCTTCCGCAGCGGCTGCAGGCGCTCGTCAGCAATAGCGGCATCAGCGTATACCCGGAAAAATTCCGGGTCTCCGCCAACTGATCAGGAGTCCCACCATGAAAATCCGAACCAGTCTGATCCCCGTGGTCGTCACATTTCTGTCGACGGTTCTTAGTTGGCCGCCTGCAGCCAGCGGCCAGGAGGCTTTCCCGGACGCGCCGGGTCGGGACACGTTGATTCTTGCGTGCACGCAGTGCCACTCGATGGGGAAGATGATCTCCGCTGAGCTCTCTGCCGACGACTGGGAGTTCATGGTGTACGACATGATCGCCAGAGGCGCGCCTGTACACCAGGAAGACATCGAGGACCTGACGCGATACCTGCAGGACAACTTCGCGACAGATAAACAATAAACTCCAGGACGAACATCATGCGTAATCTAGTCAATGATCTGATGAGTGGAAGTCTCTCGAGGCGCGGCTTTCTTGCCGGGATGGCGGCAGCAAGCTTTGCGCCATCGGCTGCGCGCTCCGCACTTGCCGCGATCGAGCCGCTGGTGCCGGGGACGCCGTTACCCGAGGGTTTCACGCGCTCCGTTACGGGAACCGGCGCGGATATACTGGTCAAGCAATTAATCGAGGCCGGTGCCGAATACCTGTTCGTTTCGAATGGATCCGGCGTGGGACCGATTTGCGATTCGCTCGTCGACCATCCACAGCTGCAGCTGATTCAGGCGACGCAGGAAGGCCAGACCGTGTCAATCGCCGACGGCTATGCGAAGGCGTCGGGGAAAACCGGCTTTGGCATGTTCAGTCGTGTTGGCTTGCCCCATTCGAGCTCGAACATGTACAACTCGATGAAGGACCGAACGCCTCTGGTGCTGTTCAGCGACCATGCCGAAACCGATCGTGAAGGTACGGACAGCCACGAGGATGTCGACGACTGGCTCAACGCGGTCGCGCCGTACACGAAGTGGCGCTGGACGGCGCGGCAGCCAGAGCGCATTGCTGAATGGGTCCGCAAGGCCTACAAGATATCCGGCGTGCTCCCTGGCGGCCCAACGCACGTGCGTATACCGCGTAACGTGCTTTACCAGGCTAATGTCACGAGCGAGATCTACTCTCGCGAAGCGTTACACATCTCGATGGACCTGCAACCCGATGCGCGCGAAGTCGAACGCGCCGCGAAGTACCTGCTCGAAGCCAGTTCACCGTTGCTGTACGTCGGACCCGAAGTCAGTCAGATGAATGCGCGACCGGCGCTGGTCGAGCTCGCCGAGCTGCTCGCGATTCCCGTGATGCAACACCGCAGTTTTCATGCTGATTTTCCAAACTTTCATCCGCTATACCTCGGTGAGCTTCCGGCTCTGCGCAGCTATCTGAGCGTGTATCCCAAGCCGATTGATTGCTTCGTCAATTTCGGCGCCCGTTTTCCGGTTCGCGACAAGTCTCTGGTCAGCGGATTGCCTGTCATACACGCCAGTGCCGAGCCGACGGCGATCGGTCGCAATACGCCGCTGGCCAGCGCGCTGCTGGGCAGGCTCGATCTGACGGCAGCGGCGCTGGTCGAGGCGATTCGCAGCATGGCGACTGCAGCGCAGCTGAAATCGCGCACAGAGGAACGCAGATCCCGTTGCGCGGCGCATACCGGTGCCGTTCGCAAAGCTCGAGCGGAGGCGGGCCGCAACAGTAAGGGGTCGCCGGTCCCCTGGCCAAGGCTCATGTACGAACTCACGCAGCAAATGGAAAAAGATGCGATCGTCGTCGAGGAACTTGGCACCGAGCAAAAAGTGCTCAGCTACTTTCCTTTCGGCGATGGTCAAATGAGCAAGATCGGTCGCACGGAAGGCCGCGCGCTCGGCTGGGGCGTGGGCGCATCCGCGGGTGTCAAGCTGGCACAGCCCAACCGTCAGGTCGTGTCGCTGCAAGGCGATGGAGGATTCCTTTTCGGCCAGACCGACTCGCTCTGGACCATGTCGCGTTACGACATTCCGGTAATGACCGTCGTCACCAATAACGGTTGTTATGAGGAAACGCGCTGGCAGATGATGAACCGCGCAGGACGCGCGGCCAAGGCGGGTCGCGACTATATGTCGCGTCTTGGTGATCCCGACGTCGATTTCACGAAGCTCGCCGCAGCGTACGACATTCCGGGCGCCATCGTTGCCAATACCGACGAACTGCGTCCGGCCATCAAGCGCGGCTTGCAGACACTCAGAGAGGGCAGGCCGTTCATGCTCGACGTGCGAACGCGCACTCTCGGTCCCGGGGCCGACCTGACCTGGTATCCGGATTTTTCCGTCGCAAAGCAACGAACGCGAAAGGTCTGAACGGTGTCGTTTTTTGATCGATTACAAATGTCATCAATCTACAGGCGGTCGTAATCGAGCAATCGTTTCGCGAGTAATTAATTCTTTTAACTTCAATGCAGTATTGGTGATCCGAGCGATTTGTTTTGCAAAAAAAATTGGAGTATTTTTAACGCTTACGGCAACGCACGAAATGCGCCACTGCAGATGAGTCTACGTTGCCATCATGCGCAAAGTTGGTAATAACAGTCGGGCGGCAGACTCGACGTGTATAACAACACACAACGCATGCTTCACGGGGGGGAACCGCATGGCCGCAGTCACTAAATCCGTATCGACCATTCTTTTGGGTACGTTTATCGTGTTCGCCGGATACAGTCCCGCGATGGCACAGTCTGATGGCGACAGACGGGCGCTCGACGAAATCACCGTAACCGCGCAACGGCGCGAGCAGTCGCTGCAGGAAGTACCTGTATCTATCGAAACCGTCTCGGGATTGGAGATTCAACAGCAGGGGTTTCGTGATCTCAATGAGCTGGCGAATTTTTCGCCGTCGATCTACATCGACGATTCGGACTTCCTGAGCCAGGATCGCTCGATTCGCGGTTTCGGCACGTCCGGCAACGCGCTGACACTCGACCAGGCTGTGCCGATCTTTGTCGACGGCATGCATTTCGGGCGACCCGCCCAGGTCAAACTCGCATTCCTTGACCCGGCCCGGGTCGAAGTCCTGAAGGGCCCGCAGCCCGTGTTTTTTGGTATGAACGCAACGGCCGGCGCATTCAATATCATCAGTGCCGGACCGACTCCCGAATGGGAAGGATACTTTGATAGCGAGTTCGGCAATAATTCGACCTCGGTCATCAATGCGGCAATAGGCGGTCCGTTGAGTGATACCGTCGGTATCCGCCTGGCGGGCAAATACGAGAGCGCCGGTGGCTTTATCGAAGACTTTGTCACCGGTGACGACCTGGGTGGCTATGAGAATTTTGGCGCGCGGGTCATTCTGGAGCTCAAACCGCGCGACAATCTTGAAGTGACCTTCAAGGCGGAGTACGCCGAAATCGACAAGGACCCGGAAGCGACTGTGCTGTGCCTTACGGACGGCTCGCTGATCTATCGGCGGAACCGGGACGGTAACACGATTCAGGAAGGCCTGGACTGGCTGGCATCAGGCGGACAAGGTAATGAGCGATCCATGTGGGCGCCGCCACCACAGGGCGTAGGCTGGTCGCAGGCGCACAAACCACTGCCGACGAATTGTGCCAAGGACCTCGGGGATACCGGAATCAGCAACGGTGGACCGTTTTGGGCGCCGCCGGCCAATATCCGCGAGGAAAATTCCGATTTCGGTGCACTGGATGCACGCGCAGCGGTAGACGAATGGGTCAAACGCGTTGGGATTAGTAACGGTCTCAATGATACGAACGAGACCATCGACTCGACGAACGGCTATGTCAACGTCGCCTACGAGTTGGGCAATGGCATCCAGGTGAACTGGCAGACGGGATTCAGCAAGATGGACCGCGCCGCTTCGCGTGACAACAGCAACACGCCGTTCCTGCTGAACTACCAGAATCGGGGAGAGGATTTTTCTCAGTACAGCAGCGAGCTCCGATTCACATCGGGGCCGGGTACGATCGAGTGGATGGCAGGCTATACCTGGCAGAAAACCGACCTCGATTTCATCAACAACAGCCCGCGTCCTGCGATTCGTCGGGGCTTTCGCTACAATAGCGGCCGCGAGGATGTGGAATGGAACACGGTATTCGCCACGGTGACGTTCAACTTCATGGACGACAGGGCTTCTATCGACATCGGCGGGCGCTACACCGACATCGATAAGGTCGGTGCTATCAGCGGGCTGGCCGGGCAGTGGATTTTCGATGTTCGGCCCTGCGACCCGGAGGGTGCCGACCCGCTGAACCCTGCCAATCCGGATCCCACCACTTGCGCACTGCATGAGGACGCGCTGCAGATAACGCCGGCCGAGGCAGAATTCCTGTTGCCCGGCGCGGATACGTCGAATCTATGGATCCTGCCGTGGCGCGCATCACGCGATACGCCGCTTTCGTGGCTTGGGGGCCGTGCTTCCGCGGTCGGTCTGACGGCTGTTGCAGATCTGGAAGGCGACGGACCCTACGGCCCGGGTATGGGCGGGGACTTCGACGACCAGGTATTCAATCCGCAGGTTACGCTGCGCTTCCGGCCGAACGAGAATCACTCGCTGTTTCTCCGCTATGCCGAATCTTTCAAGGCCGGCGGTTTTGACACCGGCGTGACATCGATCAACGAGGCTTGCACGAGCCCGCTTCCGGAGATTTGCCCCACGCCCTACGAGAATTTCCGCTTCGAGGGCGAGTCGGCCACGTCCATCGAACTGGGCTCGAAAGGCTCGCTGTGGGATAGTCGCGCACGCTACGACGTAACCGTGTTCGAGACCACATTCGAGGACTTGCAGATTTCGGTTGCTACGGGTATCGCTGACAGTCCCTTCCTCAACGTCAATGCCGGTGAGCAGCGCGTCCGTGGCATCGAATTCGGCCTCACGGCGGCAGTGAGCGACAGTGTGACGCTCGACTTCGCCGGCGCGCTGATGGATGGCGAATTTACGAAATTCCCGAACGCGGGCTGCACAGAGGTTGAACTGGCAGCCGCCGACACCGGACCGTGCATCAGCGAGCAGGAGTCGATGGACATGGTCGGCTCGGACGATCTCGAAGGCACGATCGACCGCAGCGGCTTCCCGGCGCCAAAGACGCCGGACTGGAAATTTGTTCTCGGTCTCAATTATGAGGTGCCGGTGATGGACGACTTCGTGTTCAACGTCAACGCGCAGGGCTACATGTCCGACGGCTTCATTACGGATATCACCGGCTTTAGTGAAATCGTCAAGATGAACAAGCACGAGGATCTCAACGTGATCCTGGGCTTTGGTCCCCAGGACGGCGCGTGGCAGGTGGCCGTGTTCGGGCGAAACCTTCTCGAGGCCAAGGAGGAATACAATCCCCAATTTGACCTCGTGGATAACGGCATTGCCGGAGATGAGGGAACCGATGGGGGCGTGCAGATGTCGCGTTCGAACTACCGCTCCTACGGTCTGAAATTCCGCTACAACTTCGAATAGAGCCAGGCTTGTTCAGAGATCTCAGCCATATCGGAGCGCACCTTGTCGGTGCGCTCTTTTGCTTCCGGGCGCCGCAAGACATGCGGAAATCCGGGCCGATTCATTCTCGCAAAAAAACGATTGCCGGCTTGGCAATGTTGATCAGTGTCGTGTTTGCGGATTCATTGGCATCCGATCCCGAACGATCGACTACGCTGCGTGAGGTAACGGCCGGCGGTATCGGGCGCACGATCGGCACCGTGCGGTTCGAGGATAGCGAGTACGGACTTCTGCTTGTACCCGATCTGCACGGCCTCGAACCCGGACCGCACGCAGCGCATATCCATGAGAATCCGGACTGCGGGGCCGACGCAAATGGCACGCCGGCCGCCGCGGCCGGCGATCACTTCGATCCTGAGGGCAGCGGCGTGCATGCGGGTCCATACGCGGACGGCCATCTGGGCGATCTGCCGAATCTGGTCGTCGAAGCGGATCGCACCGCACGGATTACGGTGCTTGCGCCACGGCTCACCGCTGCGGACGTCAAAGGGCATGCGCTAATGATTCACGCTGGCGCAGACCGCTACGATGCGCACGCCGGGCATCGGCACGGCAAGGGTGGACCGCGCATGTACTGCGGTGTCATTCTCTGAATGTGCGATCGGCGGCGGCGATGCCTCGCTGGCTCAGTTTCTCTCTATCGCCGGTCAGGGCTCCCCGTGCGCGTCTAGCGTTGGCGCTCCTGGGTCTGTTTGGGACCGGCGCATGGACTGCCGCACAAGAGTCGCAGCCGGCCGGTAACGAAGACCGGGTCGTCAGCTACCCACCCGTGTTCTTCGACCGCTATCAGCCGAACACTGCGTTCGACATGGTGAGCCAGGTCCCGGGATTTCAGCTCGATGACGGCAATGACCAGCGCGGTTTCGGCGGCGCTGTTGGCAACGTCCTGATCAATGACCGTTACCCGAGCTCGAAGCAGGATACGCCTTCACAGATTTTGCAGCGTATACCGGTTACGCAGGTCGAACGCATCGAGCTGATTCGGGGCCAGGTCCGTGATATCGACCTGCTCGGCAGACCGGTCGTCCTCAACCTCCTGCTCGTGGAGAACTCCGCGGCTGCTACTCGCTGGGAGCTGTCGCTGCGAAAGAACTTTCAGATGTCGCCGCTCGCGCCCAGTGGCAGCATATCGGTGTCCGATCGCTGGCGCAGCATGACGTACAACGTCGGGGTCGAAGGCCGCCGCGCCTCTTTCGGCAATCCGGGAACCCGTGACGTACTGGACGCAAGTGGTGCGAGGGTCGAACAGCGCCTGGAGGACCACGAGGGATCGGGTTTCAATGCGAACAGTTACGTTACGGCGGCCATCGATATCGGCCGGACGTCGCTGCAAATCAACGCAACGCTCGGACTCGAAGAGCGTAAGGAGGTTCTGCAGACAATCAATGTGCCGGAGGCGCCCGGTGGCCTGCCGACGAATGATCACCTTGTCGACGAGCGTTACAACCGGCAAATCGAGATTGGCATCAACGCGGAGCGCCGCCTCAGCGAAGATCTGGTCGGCACCGCGATCCTGCTGCACCATGAGTTGCATCAGGAGCCCTCGTCGTCGCAACGTCGCTTCGATTCGGCGGGCGACCAATACCTTTTCAGGCTGGCCGAGACCGAAGCCGAAACGACTGAGACCATCGCACGCACGGAGTTCGTCTGGTCAAAATTCACCAATCATGTGCTGCAGGTGAATGTCGAGGGTGCGAGAAACATCCTGAACAGCGCGCTCGAGCAGGTCGTTGATACGGGATCGGGTCCGGAGCTGGTGCCTGTGCCCGGCGCGAATTCGCGCGTTGAAGAGCTGCGCGGTGATATCCTCGTAATTGACACATGGTCTCTCGGCAAGTACGAATTCGATTACGGCATCGGCGCCGAATCGTCGACCATCTCGCAAAGTGGTGATGCCGATCAGAAACGCCGATTTTCATTCGTCAAACCGCAGGCGGCGGTGACATATGCATCCTCACCGGAGCAACGCATCCGACTGCGCCTCGCACGGGAAGTCGCGCAACTCGATTTCAGGGATTTCGTCAGCGCTACCCGGTTCGAGGACAACGACCTCGCACTGGGTAATCCGGACCTGCGACCCGAGTCCACGTGGATTGCGGAGGTAAGCAGTGAGTGGCGCTGGGGCGACCTGAGCGTGCTTAGAGCGAAAGTTTTTCATCACTGGATCTCTGACGTTCAGGACTTGCTGCCTCTGGACGACGCCTTCGAGGTGCCTGGCAATATCGGAGACGGGCGCCGCTGGGGGCTGGAGATTGAAGCGACCGTGCCGCTCAATTGGTTGGGCCTAAGCGCCGCGCGGCTCGACATCCGGGGCAGGCTGCAGGACTCGACGGTGGAGGATCCCGTTACGGGCCGGATGCGGGTGTTGTCCGCCGCGGGAGGGCACAAGGGCGATGTGGACTTTCGGGATGAAAACCGCTACGGCCTGCAACTCGACTTCCGCCAGGACCTTGATACGTCCAGGGTATCCTGGGGCTGGAACCTGGCGATCCGGGCCGAGCGCCCCTTGCATAAAGTGAACGAACTCGATGTCTACGACGAAGGTGCCAACGTCGATGCATTTATCGAGACGACGCGGTGGTTGGGCCTGAAAGTGCGCCTCACCGGCGTCAATCTGCTGGACATTGTCGATTCCCGTGACCGGACGCTGTACGGCGGTGCGCGCGAGCTCTCGCCTGTGGTTTCCCGCGAGCATCGCCGGCTGACTAACGGCAGGCGATTGTTGCTGACGCTGAGCGGCACTTTCTGATGTATGCAGCAACAGATCAGGTCGGGCCTGCGGCCGCCGTACTGCCAGGAGGAACATCGATGTGAGCAATCTGACTTTATCCATCGCCATGGGCGACTACGATCGCACGCGCCCCATAGTCGATGGCCGTGCGAAGATCGATGGCGTGAATCCGGTTTGCATGCTCTTGTCGCCCGAAGAGATGTTCTTTCGAGCCTTTCGCCACGAAGACTTCGATGTCTCCGAACTTTCGATTTCGAGTTACTGTGTCAGCGTCGCGCGCGGCAAGCCGCACTACATCGCGGTGCCCGTCTTCCTGTCCAGGGCCTTTCGCCATACGTCGATTTATGTTCGCACCGACCGCGGCATCGAAAAACCGGAGGATCTCAGGGGCCGCAAGATCGGCATTGCCGAATATCAGCTTAGCGCCAATGTCTGGGTGCGGGGAATCCTCGAACAGGATTACGGCGTCAAGCCGTCAGAGATCCTCTGGGTGCGGGGCGGCATGGATACGCCGGGGCGGCCGGAAAAGATCAAACTTGACTTGCCTGCCGACATTCAGATCGAAG
>Ga0224512_10003199_pt1 | contig 14541 bp, 12 predicted proteins | sample SF_May12_sed_USG_4_FD_169103 | JGI IMG/M metagenome (GOLD analysis project Ga0224512, IMG submission 169103) | Sediment microbial communities from San Francisco Bay, California, United States - SF_May12_sed_USGS_13 | ecosystem: Environmental > Aquatic > Marine > Sediment | place: USA...
AATAGCAGCCGCGGCTCAATTCGCCCTTACCGCACCCGCAAGCGTATCGTGGTGTTCGAGGATCAACTCGCGCAGATAGCCCCCGATCGTATCGATGCTTTCAAACCCCGCCTTTTTTGCCGCGGCGGCTTTTATCGCTGCTGGGATGTCAGCACTCGCAGCATAGTCTTTGACGTCCTTGTAAAAACGGAAACTGCGGCTGCCAATATAATCAGTATCGGTAAAAGTGCAGTCTTTTTCATAGATGCCTTCTTTGTTGTGGATTTATCCCGAAGAGTATACTTTCGAACCAAAGGCCGGCAAAGAATTTGCGAAGTGTTTGATGGCATTCACATTGTACGACATTGTTGGTTCCGCGGGAGTTACGTTAATTATCGCAGCTTATTTCCTGCTGCAGACGAAAAAAATCAAAACGGGAAATCCGATGTATTTCCTGATCAACGGCATAGGGGCCGCCTTGATTCTCTTATCGCTCTGCTTCGATTTTAACTTCCCGGCCTTTATCGTAGAATTCTTTTGGCTGCTGATCAGCCTTTACGGAATCGGAAAATATTTTATTTCCCGCGAAACACGCGAAATAACGCGAAAAAGGAATTATTAGGCTTTTTTTCGGCGTTCTGATTAATTCTCCGCAGTTCCGGATCGCTCGATAGAATTATGTTTGTTTGGGCGGGTAGAATCAGAATGTCTCTTTACTTTCGCGTATTTTCGCGTGTTTCGCGGGCAGAGCCTGGTATTTTCCGTGAGCAAACATCAAGATGAAGCAAAAAAAACCAAGAAGGCCTCTTTCATGCACAAAAGAGACCACCCTGACGAATGAGAAGTTCATAGAGCTTTACCGCTATCTCAAACTCACCCGGATGTTTGACGAAAAAACGGTGCGTCTAAAAAAACAGTCAAAACTGACCGGCGGTGTTTTTACGTCTCTTGGACAGGAGGCGACCGCGGTCGGAACCGCATTTGCGCTCGAAGAAAAAGACTTTATCGCGCCTCTGATTCGCGATATCGGCGCATGTTTTGTAAAGGGAATCGAGCCTCGAACGATTTTTCTCCAGTATTTCGGACGCGGCACCGCGCCGAGCCGTGCGACCGACGTTCAGTTTCACTTCGCCGATCTGGAAAAAGGATTTGTCGGTCCGATTTCGCATCTGGGCGACATGATCCCGGTAATGACCGGTATATTACTGGCGGCCCGCATGCGGAATGAAGATCGTGTCGCGGTTGCGTATCTGGGTGAAGGCGCCAGTTCAACCGGCACGTTTCACGAAGGCGTCAACTTCGCCGCAGTCAAGAAGCTGCCATTGATCACGATCATCGAAAACAACGGTTATGCCTACTCAACACCGACGCGCGAACAAGCGGCTTGCACACAGTTTGTCGAAAAGGCCCTCGGATACGGCATCAAGGGACTGCAAGTCGACGGAAACGACATCGTCGCCTGTTATGAGACGATGAAAAGCGCGGTCGATTACGCCCGCACAGGAAACGGCTCGGTCTTGATCGAGGCGATGACTTATCGCCGAAAGGGCCACGCCGAACACGACAACCAGGCCTATGTTCCGGAAGGTGAGATCGAGTGGTGGGCCGAGCACAACGATCCGGTGACCAGATTCGAAAAGTATCTTTCAGAACAGGAAATTCTTTCAAACCAGCAAATGGATGATATGGCGGTCGAAATAAAGGAATTCCTCAACGCGGAGGCAGAGTGGGCTGAAGATCAGCCCCCGCCGGAGCCGGTCCAGGCTGCGATGAACGTTTTCGATAATTCATTCGTATCACCCGCTTACAAGAAACAGGTTCTTGATAAGTAAACTTTTCCTTTATTCCTGAATACCGATGTTTTACGCGATCGTATTTGTACTTTTGGGTCTTGCCCTGTTGACTCTCGGCGCGGAGGGTCTCGTGCGCGCCGGTGTCTCCTTCGCCTTGCGTATGGGCGTTACGCCTCTCGTTATCGGTCTCACGATCGTTGCTTTCGGTACCGGCAGCCCCGAGCTCGTTGTTTCCGCACAAGCTTCATATTTTGGAAACAGCGGCCTCGCGCTTGGAAACGTTATCGGTTCCAACATCAGTAATACCGCTCTTATTCTTGGAGTGGCGTCATTGATCTTTCCGATTACAGCCCATACCGATGTTGTCCGCCGGGAAATGCCCATCATGGTTGCCGTGACGGGCGCATTGTGGCTGATGATTGCCGATGGCGAGCTCGGCCGGGTCGACGGCGTGATACTGTTTACAGGAAGCATTGCGTATACGACGACAATCTACTTTCTAGCGCGGCGTTCGAATATTCATATAACCGTCTCGCCGATTCCGGATGAAGATCAAGAACCGGGGAATTCGATCGTGCTCGATACGGTCTACCTGATCGGTGGATTGGCAATTCTCGTTGCCGGCGCAAAGCTGCTGATTGACGGTGCGATTTCGATTGCTAGAATACTGGAAATCAGTGAGGTCATTATCGCGCTGTCAGTGGTCGCTATCGGTACCAGCCTTCCGGAACTGGCGACTTCGGCTGTTGCGGCCATAAGAAAGGAATCCGATCTGGCATTGGGCAACGCGATTGGTTCGAATATTTTTAATATATTGTGCGTTTTGGGGGTAACGGCGTTGGTAAACCCGGTTTCCGCCGCCGAAATCAGAAACTTTGACATGGCGGTGCTTATGGGAAGCGCATTGTTTTTATGGGCACTTCTCGGTTTCCGTTTTCGGCTCGACCGTTTTGAGGGAGCACTCCTGCTGGTCGGGTACGCAATTTACCTCTATACTTTGGCACCGTAAATACTATGCTTAGAAGGGTAAAACTAACAAGATCGTTTACGGAATTTTTCGACAACGAGAAATCAGCAGGGCTGATGCTGATCCTTTGTTCGATTGTTTCCCTGATTATTGCCAACTCCTTTTTTGGCGCAAGCTACCTCGGTTTTTGGAAAACCTACGTCGGCGGACTGACAATCTCGTATTGGGTAAATGACGGCCTGATGGCGATCTTTTTCCTGCTTATTGGACTCGAGCTCAAACGCGAGCTTTTCGAAGGAGAGCTTTCGGACTTCAAAAATGCGCTTCTTCCTATTGTCGCAGCACTCGGCGGGGTTACTCTGCCCGCGCTGATACATTTTTATTTTAACTACGGTCTTCCGACAAGTTCCGGGTTCGGTATCCCGATGGCGACCGATATCGCGTTCGCGTTGAGTATATTGGCGCTAATTGGGAGCCGGGCTCCCGCGTCACTGAAAGTGTTCCTTACCGCCGTCGCGGTGATTGACGATCTCGTAGCGATCGTCATCATCGCCGTTTTTTATACGAGCGACCTTTCATTTACATATCTCGGACTGGCGTTGGCCGTGTTTGCGATACTCATGGTATTTAACTATTTCAAGTTCATGCGTCTGCCTATTTATCTTGTCGGCGGCGCAATTTTGTGGGTGTTCATGCTGAAATCCGGTGTTCACGCGACTATCGCCGGTGTTCTCCTTGCATTTACGATTCCCTACACACCGGAAGTCGATGATGACGACGCGCTGAGTTACCTAGAGCATCTTCTGAACAAGCCGGTCGCCTTTTTTATCATGCCGGTTTTCGCACTTGCCAACACCGGAATCATAATCGGAGCCGGATGGGCCGAAGAGTTGATAACACCAAACAGTCTGGGCATCATAATCGGGCTTCTTGTCGGGAAGGTAATTGGAGTTTCGGCTGCCAGCTTTGTTTGCGTTAAGATCGGCATTTGCAGGCTACCGAAATACCTCAAATGGAAACACATAATTGGCGCCGGTTTTCTCGCCGGTATTGGCTTTACAATGTCAATATTTATCACCAATCTTGCGTTCGAGAATCTGGGCAACGGCGAGGGCTTGATAAACAGTTCGAAGATGGCGATACTCCTGACCTCGCTGGCTTCGGGTCTTGTCGGGTATATCTGGCTTGTTACGCTAAGCCGGCTGAGCACAGAGGCGGATCGCAACGAGGCATTGATCTACGAAGACGAGGATGAGGACTGAAGAAATGAAGACGGGATTCATCAGCGTTCCATTCAAGTCGGAAAAGGGTGACGGCCTGTTTGAGATCAACGGGATCGGTAAGTTTTCGCCGGCCGGAATAGTGATCGAGTACGAGTCCAAATTCCTCGGTATGTTTGGAGGCGAGGTAAAGGAGGTCAGGATCGGCGCGATCGACATTGTTGATATCAAATTCAAAAAGGGATTCTTGAAGTTCTTTAGCAAGATTCAGATTCGTTTGAATAACGTGGCCAAGTTGAGCGAATTACCGAACCGCGACGGCAAGTTCACGATGAAAATCAAACGCGAGGATTTTGAGCTGGGGCGGGAGGCCGTTGAATTTTTTGACCATTTGCTTCGGGGGACACCGGTCGCAGATATCGAACCGCCACAATCGCCCGTTGCGGAGTTGATCGAGTCCTCGAAAGATAAGTACAAGACAGACGACTTGAAGAGGACACGAAAACTAGACGAGTAAATCGTCCCGGCCAAAACGCAAATGGTTTCGAATCAGGAAGGTTCCACAATACTCGAGGCGCTTCGCGCAGGCATCCATGAAGCGATGGTGGCCGACGAACGCGTGTTTGTCATCGGCGAGGACGTCGGGCGCTACGGCGGCGCGTTTAAGGTCACGGAAGGACTGCTCGACGAATTTGGCGGGGAACGCGTAATCGATACGCCAATTTCCGAAGCCGCGATCGTCGGTGCGGCGTGCGGCGCCGCGCTGATGGGCATGAAACCGATCGCCGAGTTCCAGTTCATCGATTTTATATCGAATGGATTCGACATGCTGACAAACTACGCCGCCAAGTCGCGCTATCGTGGCTGCGGCGGGATCGGGGCGGTTTTCCGTGGCCCATGTGGTTCGGGTGTCCGCGGCGGACCGTTTCACTCGCTGAATGCCGAGTCGTTTTTTATGAACACGGCCGGACTCAAGATGGTCGAACCTTCGACCGCATACGACGCAAAAGGCCTGCTCAAAGCCGCGATCGACGATCCGGATCCGGTGCTCATTTTCGAACACAAAAAACTATACCGTATGCCGCGTCTGCGCGAAGTGCTTCCGGAAGAGGACTATCGGGTTGAGATCGGAAAGGCCCGTGTTGCGCGTGCGGGCGACGATCTTTCGATCATCACATTTGGCGCTCAGACGCTGAATGCATTGGACGCTGCCGAACGCATTGAGAATGAAGACGGCCGTTCGGTCGAGGTAATCGATCTCCGAACGCTTTCGCCTTTGGACAAAGGAACGATTCTCGCCACCGTCAAGAAAACGAACCGTGTCGTGATCCTTCACGAGTCTTCGCTCACCGGCGGAATCGGTGGTGAGATCTCGGCAATCATTGCCGAAGAAGCCTTCGAGTGGCTTGACGCTCCCGTGGTTCGGATCGCTTCGATCGATTCGCCTGTTCCCTTTGCCCCGCAACTTGAAGACTATTTCCTGCCTTCGCTCGATGAGATCGTTGAGGGCTGCCGGAAGGTGCTGAAGTACTGACTTTTTTCGTGTTTGGCGAGTTCGGCGAGTTCAGCGAGATTGGCGAAATTTGCGAGTACGATTCGGACCCTTTTAATTGGTTAATCCTCATCAGAATTCCCAGCAGTAACAACGGCGCGATGTTTTGAAGTCGGGCTTTTTCCAACGCCCCGAGACCTTCATGGCAATTCTGCAATAGACGCTCCTACTCCACTATTACCACGACATTCACATAAAAATTCCGATCCACGGCGAAAGTTGAGAATTGACCCCGCAACGTTTGGTCTTTGTCACTGGGCACAATCACCATTTCTTTGCCGTCAACCCGTACCCGCAGCGGCATATCGAAACCATCGACGACATTTTCATACCGGTAAACCACGGCGTCACCAAAAACGCGATATTTGAAAACAGGAATCCTCGTATCCCTCAAATACTGATCAAAAACCTTGCTCAGATCAATTCCCGACTTCATTGAAATATACGATTCGATCTGCTCGGTCCTCACGGTTTCATGCCAAAAGTCTCTGTTTAGACCGCGAAGTATTTCGAGCCACTTTGCGTCGTCGTCGATGACGTGGCGGATCGTGTGGAGCATGTTCCCGCCCTTGTAGTACATATCTCCCGAACCGGAGTTGTTGACACCGTACGTACCGATGATCGGACTTCGGTTTTGGATCAGGCGACGGGTTCCGATGACATAGTCCTCCGCCTGCTTCTTGCTGAAATGATATTCGACGAACAGGTTCTCGGAGTAGTTCGTGAACCCCTCATGGATCCACATATCGGCGGCGTCCTTCATCGAAACATTGTTGCCGAACCATTCATGTCCCGATTCATGGACGATGATGAAATCAAACAGAAAACCCACACCCATTCCGCTCAGATCGCGCCCGCGGTAGCCGTTTCGAAACCAGTTGCCGTAAGTGACCGAGCTCTGGTGCTCCATGCCTGCGTATGAAACGGTGACGAGTTTGTAGCTGTCCTCGTAAAACGGATACGGACCGAACCAGTGTTCGAAAGCCTCAATCGTACGCGGCGCTTCCTTGAACTGCTTCATGGCAAGTTCTTTTTGATGCGCCAACACCCAGTAATCCATATCGAGGACACCGTTCTTTCCGTTGTACTTTTCCGAGAAATTTACGTAATTCCCGATATTCACGTTAACGCCGTAGTTGTTGATCGGATTTTGTACTTCCCAATGGAATGTCTTGGTTTTAGAGCCGGCATCATGGTCCGTTCTTTTCAGGCGTCCGTTCGAGACGGCGCTTAGCTGTTCCGGGACCGTCACATTTATTTGCATTCCGCGGTCGGGTTCGTCGTAGCCGTGATCTTTGTTGGGCCACCAAATGCTCGCGCCGATTCCCTGGCATGTCGTAGAAATAAAATGTTCGCCGAGATCGTCCCGTCCCCATGTGACACCGCCGCTCCAGGGCGGGTTTTTGCTTTCGACCGGTGTTCCCCCGTAAAAGACATGAATGCTGTCTTCGGTCCCTTTCGCGAGTTTCATAGGGAACGACACCCAATAAACACTGCCCTCGCGTTCGAACTTTAATTCATCTTTACCATGGAGAACTTTTGTAACCTTCAGAGGTTCCTGAAGATCGATCTGCATCCTGTCACCCGCTTTAAGGGTCTTGAACGAAATAACATTCGAACCTTTAATCTGCTTTGTCGCCGGGATGAACTCAACGGACAGGCTGTAGTGCAGCAAATCCCACCATTCCCGTTCGGGCGTAACCGATCCGCGCAAAACATCCTGACGCGTGAAGCCCTCAGGCTGCGCCTTTGAAACCTGAAACAGGAACATACTGATCAATGCGGCAGTGATTAAAACAAGAATATTTCGCATGTCTCGCATTATAACGTGAAAAGATTAAAGCCGTGATTTGTAATTCTCTTCGGCCAGCTACGATATCTATTGTTAATCCCAAAGCAAATTTGTGTAGAATCTTCAGAAATCATTTATCGCATCCGGAAAACATGATTTTTAATATTTATGCGGACTTTTTTCTTTGAACTCTCTCGGGCTTCGGATCATTACGCTTTGTCGGAGAGTTCTTAAAATATTGGGTAGGGCCAAATGACAGAATCAGGAGTAATACTTCAAGGCAGCTCAAGAAGCGACGGCAATACTTCGAGAATCGTTGAACATTTAAACCAGCGATTGGCGTTTGATGTAATCGACCTCGCGAAAAAGAACATCGGACACTTTGATTACGAATTCCGAAACCGAGGTGATGACTTTCTTCCAACGATGATGTTAATTGTCGAAAATTATCGGACGATAGTTTTCGCAACGCCTGTTTATTGGTACTCGATGAGCGGCATCATGAAGGCTTTTTTTGATCGAATTACCGACCTATTGAGAACGGAACGCGAAGTTGGCCGCAAACTGCGCGGCATGAACATGGCAATGATAAGTTGTGGCTCCGATTCCAATCTGCCCGAACGATTCGAACTCCCGTTCGCCGAAAGCGCCGGATATTTGGGCATGAATTATCTTGGCGATGTTCATACCTGGTTTGAAAATGACCAAATTCCGGTCGAGGTGATCGCGGAACTGGATCGTTTTGCGGACGAGATGGTTTAGAGTCGCTGGAGAATGTAATTTGTGCAAAACAGTCGGAGTTGAATCGTTCACTGTCCGGGTGCCAAAGCCGCATCCTCGGTCGTTGATTCTTAAGAAGCAGATCGAGTCAAACCATAAAGAAGCCCGGGAGACACCTATGAAACTTTTAACAACTTTAATTACTGCGATTTCGGTCACGGCGATCCTGGTTTTGCATCCGGCCGCGTTTGGTCAAACCGGAACCGCCAATCTGATAACTGCAAAATCGGTTGGTGAAATCACGATCGGCTCGACAGTCGCAGACGTAAAGAAAGTTATCGCCGGTGCGACGTTTTCGCGCGGATCCGGTGAAGGCGTTGACGAAATCGAGGTAAAACAAAACGGCGAGACCATTTTTTGGTTAGTTGCCGAAGCGGGTGACGAGAATTACGAGGCTCCGGTCGACGGAAAAACGGAGATCATTGGTATCCATGTGTTCGACAAGAAATACAAAACCATGGATGGAATCGGGGTCGGCACCACAATCGCAGATGCTGAAAAGCAATACGGGAAACTAAGCCAGATCTGGGTCGAAGGCCTTACCGGGGACGAATATGCGACCTTTTCAGACCATCCCGAGGGAATCGATTTCCGTGTTTCGAAATCGCTCGACAACGATGACCCGGAAGACCGGGCGGGCGTCTATGAAGCTGACAAAGATACGACGGCCGAATATGTCGAGGGCGCGGTTATCAGTACCGTCAGGATCCCCGGATTTTATGGAAGAGACTTTGTCAGTGGCGGCGACGCAAGCAAAAGCTTTTTGCTCAGCAACGCATCTCAGGCTTTCAAGATAAAGATCGATATCAACGGCTGTGATAAAGAGATATGCGAGGGCCCGGCGATGGTCCAGATTTTTCGTAAAAACGAAGATCTGCCGTTTCAGACCGCGTCGCTGAAGAATATGTATCTGGAGCTAGGCGAGGACCAAAGGCCGACTGCAAATCTTATCGAGCTTTACGGAATGAACAACAGCGGTGTTGTATTTGATGATTTCGATTTTGACGGCCGCGAGGACATCGCGTTCAGAAACGGCAACAACGGCGCTTACGGCGGCCCGTCCTACGATGTCTATCTTTATGCTCCCTCGATCCGGCTTTTTCAAAGGAACGCCGCATTGACCGCGCTGGCAAGTCAGAACCTTGGCCTTTTCGCGGTCGACAAGGAAAAGAAGGAGCTTGAGACGTTTACAAAATCCGGCTGTTGCTGGCATCAGACGACCCGTTATCGGGTTGCATATGGGTTCCCCCGAAAGGTCTTTGTTATGACGGAAGACGCTACCGGCCCCGAGGGGAATATGGTTGTCACGACTGAAGAATTGGTCGGAGGGAGGTGGAAGAAGACCTCGGTAACAAAGGAGATTGACGAAGAGAATTGATCCGGATTTGGCGCTGTGCCATCTGTGATGCCCCCCCCCATTTGAACTTTGACAGGATTCCCCGGCATCCCGCGCTAATTGTTATCGCACCTTCGTAAACAAAACCGGTAGGTTACATCCTGCATAAGCGGTTTCGCTGCCAAATTCAAATCGGCCAATTTACACCTTGGAGCTCGTCCCTTTTGGTGATTTGGCAATAAAGCGGTAAAATTTTAGTTTGGTTTTTTTCAAAGGAAGCCCGAAAGGATTATTGGAGGGTTTTGAAGGCAGACCTAATTTTACTGATCGGTCTGACATGAACTTTCCAGAGATTTTATGAGCGTAGAAGTTGTAATGCCGCAGATGGGCGAATCGATCGCCGAAGGCACCATTTCGAAATGGCTGAAACAGGTCGGCGACACGGTCGAACGTGACGAGCCTCTTTTAGAAATCTCGACCGATAAGGTAGACGCCGAAGTGCCTTCTCCCGAATCCGGGACCATTCTCGAGATCAGGTTTCAGGAAGGGGACACGGTTGAGGTCGATACGGTACTTGCCGTTTTGGGAGCCGAGGGAGAAACCGCGACCGCAGCCGACCCCGATGAACCGGCTATCGAAGCAAAGCAAGAAACGCCGGAACCGGCTCCCGCGCCGGAACCGCCCGCTGTCCCTGAACCCGCACCAGTTACCCCGAGCCCCAATCCGGCACCTGTAGCGGGCGATGCGACAGAGGTCGTGATGCCGCAGATGGGCGAATCGATCGCCGAGGGCACGGTTTCCAAATGGCTAAAGCAGATCGGTGACACCGTCGAACGCGATGAACCGCTTCTCGAAATCTCAACCGACAAGGTGGACGCCGAAGTTCCTTCGCCCGTTGCCGGCACCTTGATCGAAATACGTGCTCAGGAAGGCGATACCGTTGAAGTGGACTCCATCGTTGCGGTCATTGGCGCGGAAGGCGCTGCCATTACTGCACCGGAACCCCAAAAGGAGGCCGCACAGCCCGAAGCTGCGCCGGACGTAACTCCGGAAAGGAAACCGATCGAACCCGTTGCAGCTACGGCGACTTCCGGCTCGGGGAACGGACGACCGATCGGCGAACAGTCGGTCGATGAACTACGAAAAACAAGAAGCTCTCCGTTGGTGCGGAATATCGCCAAGGAACACAACGTCGATATCTCGCGGATTCCCGGTTCCGGAATGAGCGGACGGGTCACCAAAAAAGATATTTTGGCATTCATCGAATCGGGCGGTTCGACAAGGCCGGAAGACCTGATGGTCTCGCCAGCGGGGGCGAAGGCGGAAGCACCGGCAACGGCACCTGCTGCCGGCGCGCAGAAATCGGAATACAAGGCGCCTGAAGTTTCAACCCATGTCGGTGATCGGGTCGAGCAGATGTCTGTGATGCGGAAAAAGATCGCTGAACACATGACGTTTTCGAAACAGACTTCGGCGCATGTGACGAGCGTTTACGAAATCGACATGACCAACGTCGCAAGATTTCGAAACGCCAATAAAGGCCGTTTTTTGAACACCTACGGGACAAAGCTGACCTACATGCCGTTTGTTTTCGAGGCTGTAACGCGCGCGCTTAGAAAATTCCCGGTGGTAAACTCGCAAGTGGCTGGCGACCAGATCATTTACAAGGGCGACATCAATCTCGGAATGGCGGTCGCGCTCGATTGGGGACTGATCGTTCCGGTCATCAAGAACGCTGATGCATTGTCTCTAACTGGCCTTGCAAGGGCGGCAAACGACCTGGCGGACCGTGCGCGGTCCAAAAAGCTCTCGCCGGATGAAGTTGCGGGCGGCACGTTTACAGTTACGAACCCGGGCGTTTTTGGCGGTTTGTTTGGGACGCCGATCATAAATCAGCCGCAGGTGGCCATATTGTGTGTCGGCACGATCGAAAAAAGACCAAAAGTTGTCACGACAGCGGATGGCGACGATGTAATCGCGATTAGATACATGTCTTATTTCGCGCTTACTTATGACCACAGAATCGTGGATGGAGCGGCTGCCGAGCAATTCCTGTCATTTATGAAGGAATATCTCGAAACCACCGAATTCGCGGTCTGAAATAATTGAGTAGACGGTAATAAAAGGTTGCCATACTGGAAAATCATACGGCTTAGACGTTTTTTTAAACCGGCGGTTGAGAAGAATTCCCGATTTTTAGGAAACAATCAACGAAACCCGCCGATAAATCTTCAAGGATAATATTACTTTACGCGTCTTTTCCAACAATTCGCCCGAATATTGTGTGGGACTGACGGATTTCGTGACAACCGGAAGCACTTTTGGGACGTCTTAGATATGCTCTCTCTTAAAGCAGTACTTATCTAAAGAAAATTCAGAAAAGGGGAAAAGGAGTTTAAGTTATGCTTCGCAAAATCAATAGTTTACAGATAGTCCTGTCACTTGTAGCGGCGGTTATGTTCATAGGAGTTACCGTCGTGCCGGGTCAGGACGATCAGGTCCGTCAGCTGATAAACGGACAAAAATACAAGATTGAGGGAGTCGTTGTCGCAAAAGACGCCGATAGTTTCTTGATTAAAGACGAAACCGGGATCAACACGAAAGTTGTCTACAGCCCAAACACGAGCATTAAATCGAACAGTTTCTGGGGCAGCGGCGACCGCTACGCGGCGGCAAGCATCGTCAGGGGCCTTCGGCTTAAGGCTGAGGGAAGAGGCGACGGTAACGGTGCCCTCGCCGCCACAAAGATCAGATTTGACAAGAGCGATCTCGAAGTCGCCCAGTCGATCGAAAGCCGGGTTGGACCTGCTGAGGAACGCCTGACGCAGGCGGAACAAAACGCCGAACGCGTTTCCGGGCAAATTGACGAGTTAATGGCGATCTCGAACGCCGCGAGAGGTGGCGCGAAAGCGGCACAGGATACCGCGGATGCGGCCGTTGCCGGAGTAAACGCGACAAATCAAAGGATTACGGCACTCGATGACTACGTTGTCCAATCGACCGCGACCGTCAACTTCAGGGTTAACAGCGCCGTTTTGTCGTACGAGGCAAAGCAGCAGTTGGACGAAGTTGCGAGCGCCGCCGCGACCCTCAGGGGTTACGTGATTGAGGTAACCGGATTTGCATCTTCCGATGGATCAGCCGCCGCGAATAAAAGGCTGAGCGAACGCAGGGCGAAAGCTGTTACGGACTACCTGATCATGACGCACAACATACCGCTTCGGAGAATTGGCACTTCCTATGGGTATGGCGAAACCCAGGCAGTCGCTGATAACTCAACGCTTGAAGGGCGCAGGCAAAACCGACGCGTCGAGGTCAAGCTGTTGGTCAGCAGGGGTTTGAACCAGAACGTCGAGGTCCGACCGGCTGAGGATAGCGATGACGGCACGCGCTAAGGTTCATAACGCAGCGTAAATATCAGCGGACAGGAAGCTTGCGTCGACATGAGCGGCTTCCTGTCCGATACATCTTTCCCCGCCTCCCGAAACTCTTTCGGGCACCCTCCTTATAGGTAATATGACCCCGAGAACACCGCACATCCTGCTGATTTCAATACTCATTACTGCTATTGCGGCGGTGACTTTCGGGCAAAACCCCGTTGCCACACCTCCGCCTTTGATTATCGAGGACGACGAGGTCATCAACATCGATTCGCGGCTGGTGATAGTGCCGGTTTCGGTGACAGACGGAAACGGGCGACCCGTAAAGGGACTCGGAGTGGAACATTTTTCCATTTTTGAAAATAAGCGCGCCCAGTCGATCGTTGAAGTTTCGGATGCTGAAAAGGTTCCGCTCGAGATCGCACTTTTGTTTGATATCTCAGGCAGTACCGATCCGATGTTCAAATTCGAACAGGAAACGGCGGCTAAGTTTCTGCAGGATGTGATGAGGCCGGAGGACAGAGCGACGATCTTTACGATCGGGGAAACGCCGATAATGCTTCAGCCGAGGAATGTCGCTTACCGTTCGATCGAGACCATACGGGGGCTTCAGCCGACAAAGCAGTACACAGCCTTTTACGACACCGTGATGGCCGCTGCGATTTATTTGAGGGAAAACGCGAGTCCCAAGAGTCGTAAAGTGGTTATTGCGATCACCGACGGCGAGGATACAAACAGCGAGGGAATAAAAAGAGGATTTTCAGCGGTCTATGCTTCAATCGGCGAGCGCATCAACTCAATCACGACAAAAGAATATAGGGATTTGCTGGTCCAAAAACGAAACGAGATAAGAATCCGCGAACAGAATAAGACACTAAAACGGCTCCAGGACGCGGATACCGTTTTTTACTCCGTTAATCCGGCGGGAAGTTCCTACAAACTCAACAAAATCAGTCTTTTCGGCCAAAGCAATATGCAGCGCTTTGCGGACGAGACCGGCGGCACCGCTTTTTTACCGAAATTCCTTCCGATCGATTTGAAAAGCAATTACGAAAACAGTTCTAATCTTTCGCAAAACACAGAGACCCTGAGCCGGATCTTTTCGGCCCTCAAGAACGAGCTGCAGGCGCAGTATCTTGTTCAGTATTATTCGAATAACGAGTTTCCGCCGAACAAATATGTGGATGTCGAAACAAGCGTCAATTTGAACCTTCCGCAGGGATTGAACATACGTTCGCGCAAGGGATACTTCGTAAAGCAGCAGTAGGCGGTCACTTTAGAAGGCAAACCCCGGGATTTCGCTAAAAAAGCGGATTCCCGGGGTTTTCTCGTTGGCGAATGAGAATGTGGCCGCCTACTGCCGGGTCGTGAGGTTACTGAACCGCGACCTTGCCCATCGTGTAATCTTCGGGCATCGCGACGTCGCCCATTTCAAAGCCCGGCTCGACCGCTCCCATCAATGGCTCCCGTTCAACCGGGATTCTTTCCAATGGAATTCTAGTGATCGGAATCAGCCCCATAACCGTTTCGGGTTTGGTCTCGCGTGTAAGGCTCACAATTCCGATACCGGCAAATGCGGTCAAAACGACCGATGCAACCGCTGTCCAGACTCGCGACATTCTTTTCCGTACGACGGCCCAACCGACCGGGCAGTCTTTGGTAATAATCGTTCCATCTGCGCGCCGGTAAAATCTCGCGCAAAGACGCCCTTCCGAGTTCATTATCAGCGTTTCAGCCTGACG